>CEUD01342316.1_pt1 | contig 11131 bp, 9 predicted proteins | sample 356481 | NCBI WGS metagenome assembly CEUD01 (sample SAMEA2623314, study PRJEB7988) | marine metagenome | isolation source: saline water (ENVO:00002010), including | reverse complement strand
TTGTAGTCAACCCAGCCTTACACCCGAAGACACAGCGCGTGCGTCAACGTGTGGCCCTGCACGTCAACGAGATCTATGGCGCAGACCAGGCAGAAGCCATTACCGATCATTTGCTGGAAGCAGCCAACATGTCGGAGCAAGTGGCCCCGGTGGCGCTTGGCACTAGTAAGTGGGATCAATCCGATGTGATGATGATCACCTATGGCGATTCCATCATTAGCGAGACTCGCAAGCCCTTACGGGAGCTTAAAAACTTCTTAGTGCGCGATTTACGAGACACGCTGAGTGCGGTGCACGTTTTGCCTTTCAATCCCTACAGTTCCGACGACGGTTTCTCGGTGATCGATTACAAGGCAATCGATACAAAGCTCGGCACTTGGGAAGACTTGCAGTCCATCGGCGAGGACTTCGACATCATGGCGGACTTAGTGATCAATCACTGCTCAAGCGAATCGCGCTGGTTTAAGAATTTCCTCAAAGGCCGCGATCCCGGCCGTGATTACTTTATCGAAGGGACTGACTACGAAGATCTATCTGCAGTGGTTCGGCCGCGCAGCACGCCGCTCTTGACAGAAGTGCAAACCGTCGACGGCGAAAAGCACGTATGGTGCACCTTTAGCGAAGACCAAATCGATCTAAACTATAGGAACCCAGAGGTGCTCTACGAAATCGTGCGCATCATACGCCACTACGTAGAGCAAGGAATTCGCTACTTTCGCTTGGATGCGATCGCCTTCCTATGGAAGCAGTCAGGCACGACCTGCGTGCATCTACCGCAAACGCATGAGCTGATCAAGTTGTTGCGCATCGTGATCGAGAACTTGGAGCCATCGGCGGTGTTGATTACCGAAACCAATGTGCCCAATCGCGAGAATTTGAGCTACTTTGGCAACGATAATGAGGCGCACCTAATCTATAACTTCTCACTGCCACCACTGCTGCTTAATTCGATTTTAAGTGGCAACTGTCAGCACTTGAAGACATGGATGATGTCGATGCCGCCAGCACGTCGTGGCCGCGCTTATCTGAACTTTATCGCCTCTCATGATGGCATCGGTCTGCGTCCCGCTGAAGGTTTGTTGTCCAGTGAAGAATTGGACGGCTTGGTTGAGAATTTACGCGATAGTGGTGGCGAGATTTCCATGCGTCGCACACCAGAGGGGGACCTGACGCCTTACGAGGCCAACATCTCGCTCTACAGTGCGATGGCGAAGACAATTGGCGGCAGCGAAGATGGCCTGCAAATGGCACGCTTCATCTGCGCTCATACCATCATGCTCGCCCTGGAAGGTTTACCTGCGATCTATATTCACAGCCTGCTGGGCACTGAAAATAATCGCGAGGGTATGGCACGAACCGGTCGTGCCCGCACGATCAATCGCTTTCAGTGGCCCGCAGATGAGCTCAACGCCGCGCTGCAAGACGACGAACGCCACCATAAGGCAGTTTTCGCAGAGATGAAGCGTTTGATCGAGATCCGCCGCAAGCAGCCGGCCTTTCACCCAAATGCCACGCAATATACCTTGCACTTCTCGGATCAAGTGTTCGCCTTCTGGCGTGAGAGCCTGAACCGAGATCAATCACTCTTCGCTCTAAACAACGTATCTGCGGAGCGGCAAACCATTCCATTAGTCGAGCTCAACCTGATCGCTACCGAAACATGGTGCGACTTGATTAGCGGCGAGAGCTACGCAGACCTCGAAGGTGAAATTGTACTGGAGCCGTATAGCTCCGTCTGGATTTCGAATAAAGTGTAGCTGATTTCTCTCATTAAATAGCGATTGCGTTTAGGGTAATTCCCTAAACGCTCTGCGCACTTATGAAGAAAACCTTTCCGCTCACGCATCCCAGAATCAAACCCGAACGCTTAGTCGAGTCGACCCGCGCGGAGGTGAATAAATACCTCAAACGCGAGCGTAAGAAAAAGCTGCCCGAGGGAAAAGATTTCTGGGACTTTGATTGCAAGGTGGGCATCAGTGCCGAGTCAGCTGAGGTCGTGCATCTCAGCGCACTCTCGCAAGCCATCGGTCAAGCACTCACCGAGGGCGGTGAAACCGTCTACGTCGAAGTCATCGCCAAGGCAAAAGCACGCCAGAAGAAGGCGAGCCTGCCAGAGGATTAGGTCCGAATACGAGCGTTAGAGGGCCCCGATTTCGCGGAGGCCCTCAATTTTATGTCGCGCAGTTGCTTCGCCGGCGTACTACGCGGTGACTGAATCGATGAAAGCCGCTTGATCGGCCGCTTTAAAAAAGGCGGTGCCAGCGACCAATGCGTCCGCGCCGCGTTGCGTGCAGAGTGGGGCGGTCTCTAAGTCCACACCGCCATCAATTTCCAGACGATAGTTCAGGCCCAGCTCCGTGCGCCAAGTGTCAAATTGCTCGATCTTGGGCAGCACATCATGGCGAAAGCTTTGTCCACCGAAGCCAGGTTGCACCGTCATGAGCAGTACGATGTCGCAGACAGGCAAAAACTCTTTGGCGTCTTCCGCCGGTGTGTCCGGGTTCAAGACCACGCCACACTTGCAGCCCTTGGACTTGATGTAGGCCAAGGTGTCCGCGACGGGGTAGTCTGGCTCCACGTGAATAGTAATTTGCTCTGCGCCAGCGTCCAGAAAGGCATCGATGTAGAGGTGTGGATTATCCAACATTAGGTGCACATCAAAGAACAGCTTTGAGTCTGGGCGCATCGCTTTGATGGTCTGCGGTCCAAAGCTCAGATTCGGCACAAAGTGGCCGTCCATAATGTCAAGGTGCACCCATTGCAGACCCGCATCTTCGATCACCTTTAGGCTGCTACGAAGGTTGGCATGGTCGCCAGCGAGAATGGAGGGCGCGAGTAAAGTCTTGTGAGGGCTAGGCATGCTGCTAATTGAGCGCGTCGCCGATTCATTGGCAAGCGAGCTTTTGTAATTGGAACCGATTCGTATCGTAGCAAATGGTGAAATTAGCTCGATTATTTTGCCCCAATAAGTATGCTTAATAGCTTAACAATATAAGCTTATGCAACCTGGCCTGTCATATGACGTATTTATTTAGATTCAGTCTGCTTTTTTTCATACTCGGTTTAAGTGCCAGCTATGGCATGGTTAATCTCACCTTACCCACCGGTGCCGACACCGCGCCCACGGGTTTAGATGGGCAGCCAGTCGACCCCGGCTTTAGCAATGTCGGGCAAGTCTCTGGCAGCTCCAGCACTGGCTCAGGAGTTTACCTCGGCGATGGTTGGGTGCTCTCGGCCAATCACGTTAATGCGGGGGCCTTCACCGTTGGAGGTAGCACATACAGTTATAATGGAGTGGACTCCTATCAAATTGGAAGCACCGACTTGAGACTCTTTAAATTGGCCACATTACCACTGTTGCCGAGTCTATCCATCGTAGATGCAACGCCAGCGCTCAATAGTGATGTCACGATGATTTCAGGAGGTCGCTCTCCCGAAGCTTCCGCCACCACTTGGTATGTTGAAACTGGTGCGACTTGGACCTGGAGTGAGAGTTTTTTCGCAGGTGCCGAAGGCACGCTAGATGGTTACAAGACTACCAGCACGCGCACCGTGCGTTGGGGCACCAATGAGATCTCAAGCTTTGGCACCTACGCAGGAGCCGACACCTTAGTGACTAACTTTTCGTCAAGTGGCACCGCTTATGAGGCGCAAGCAGTCAGAAACGATTCCGGTGGTGGATTCTTTGTAGAAGAGGGGGGCGAGTGGAAATTAGCTGGCAGCATTGCAGCCGTCGGCACCTACAATAATCAGCCGAACAACACGGACAGCGCCATCATCGGGCAAATCACAATCGCCATCGATCTATCGGAGTATAAAAGCGAGATTGAGGCCTACATGGTGCCTGAGCCTGCTAGCTTCGCCTTGGCCTTAGGCTTACTCGTATTCTTTCGAGCATTCATACATCGCCACCGCTGCTTTTAATCGTCAGCGAGATGGATACAGCCATCTAAGAGACTTGCATGTTGCAGTAGATTACATTGACTGTGGGGCGTGAATATATCCCAGAAAGAGATCGAATCCATTACTACTGTTAAATGTGCCCAACCTCACGGGGTATTGGGAATGCATCCCCACCAAAAGGGGAAAAAGAATTGTTTGATTGTTCGCGCTTATTTGGACGATGCCAAGAGCTGCGAAGTTGTCGATGTGGCGGACGAAAGTGTGCGCTACGAGCTCAAGCGCTTGACTAAAGATGGCCTCTTCGAGGGTGTCATCGCGGATCGCAGCGAGTTCTTTAAATACCGTCTGCGAATTGAGCGTTATAACGGCGAAATTCGTCAGTTTTACGACCCCTATAGCTTTCTTCCGACACTCTCGGAAGATGATGTGTATCTCTTTAGTGAGGGCAATGATCACTTCGTGCACCGCAAGATGGGCGCACAAGTGCGCACCCACGACGGCGTGCTCGGTGTATCTTTTGCCGTGTGGGCGCCGAATGCGGAGCGCGTCTCTGTAGTCGGCGACTTTAATCACTGGGATGGACGCTATCACATGATGCGAAGCCTCGGGGCTTCTGGCGTCTGGGAGTTATTCATCCCCGGACTCGAGCCGGGCATGAAATACAAATACGAAATCGGCGCACGCCAGGGCTTCCCGTTGCTAAAGACGGACCCTTACGGCACCGCGTTCGAGGCACCTCCTTACAATGCCTCGATTATTTGCGATGTGGACCGCTACGAATGGAAGGATGCGGACTGGATCGAGCGCCGCGCCAACACCGTATGGAAAGATCAGCCAATCTCTGTCTACGAAATGCACGTGGGCTCATGGAAGGCGGTAGTAGAAGATGCGGCGCGTCCTCTTGGGTATCGAGAGCTCGCTCATGAGTTGGTCGGCTATCTCAAAGACATGCATTATACGCACGTCGAGTTCATGCCTCTATCGGAGCACCCCTTCGATGGCTCTTGGGGCTATCAGGTGACCGGCTTCTTTGCGCCTACGTATCGTTTTGGCACTCCCGAGGATTTTATGTATTTGGTGGACACTTTGCACCAAAATGGGATCGGCGTGATTATGGACTGGGTGCCCGCGCACTTCCCGACAGACAGCTTTGCACTGGCTCAGTTTGATGGCACGGCGCTCTACGAACACGCAGACCCACGCCAAGGTTTCCACCAAGACTGGGGCACTCTCATCTTTAACTATGGTCGCAATGAGGTGCGCGGCTTCCTGATTGCCACCGCATTGGCTTGGTGTGAGCGCTACCATATCGATGGCTTGCGCGTGGATGCGGTGGCCTCGATGCTATACCTCGATTATTCCCGTGAAGAAGGGCAGTGGATTCCCAACAAATATGGGGGCCGTGAGAATCTCGAAGCGATCGATTTCTTGCGTCAAACCAATGACCTGGTGCACAAATATTACCCTGGCACACTTATGATTGCAGAGGAGTCGACATCATTCCCCGGCGTGACTAAGCCGACTGCGGAAGATGGGCTCGGTTTCGACATCAAGTGGAATATGGGCTGGATGCACGACACTCTGGAATACTTCCAGAAGGATCCGATTTACCGTAAGTATGAGCACCATCAACTGTCCTTTGGTATGCTCTATCAATATTCGGAGAACTTTACGCAAGTATTCTCGCATGACGAGGTGGTGCATGGTAAAGGCTCTATGCTGCTCAAGATGCCTGGCGAGCCGATTTCGAATAAGGCACATCAATTACGCCTGCTCTACGGTCTGATGTGGATCTGGCCGGGCAAGAAGACACTCTTCATGGGTTCTGACTTTGGCCAATCGTCTGAGTGGAATTATAATAAATGCCTCGATTGGCACCTGCTGCAGTATCCTGATCACCAAGGCATTCAAATGGTGGTGCGTGATCTGAATAAAATCTATCGTGAGATCCCCGGTTTGGCGCAGGGCGATAACGCCGCAGAAGGCTTTGAATGGATCAATTGCACCGACGCGGAAAACAGCATTTTGACTTTCCTACGTAAGGGCAGTGAGACGACCGATGATATCGCAGCAGTGGGGAACTTTACTCCGGTTCTGCGTGAAGGCTTCCGAGTGGGTGTGCCGCACGCTGGATTCTGGAAAGAGATCTTGAATACCGATGCCAAAGAGTATGGCGGCCTCGGCTTTGGTAACAACGGTGGCGTGCAGGCTGAGCCTGTTGAATGGGATGGACGTCCATATTCGATCAAGCTGGACCTCCCCCCGCAGTCAATGAGCCTATTTCGCTACCAAGGCTAATCCTTTAACTGAGAAAATTATACGTGTTTCAGCCACTTGACCCTATCAAAGCGACGTTTCAACTTAGTCGTTTGCTTTCAGACTCTGAATATGATCGCGAGCGACAATTGCAGCGGGCTCTGAAACACGTTGCGCTTTGCGTGAATGCAGATCGAGCCTATTTGAGCTTATGGCAGGAATCTAAGTTAAGTATTCGCACGATTGCTCAATGGCAGATTGAGCAATTGGACCCGATGCCCGAAGACACGATTCGAATGGATTATGTATCTAGCTTGGAAGAGTATTTTGGGCAGAATCGCGGGATGTTTAGCTTACAGCGCGAGAATATATTTTCAGATTATCGTCTGATAGGTGTGCTTTGCTTGGAGTCGCGTGACCCAGTGGATCGGCTGAGTCACGATGAGCAACAGTTCGTCAAAAATGCGACTTACATGCTGACGCCTGCGCTACAACAATTAGGGGTCACGGTGGGGATGCAAGAAATGGATCACTTAGAATCGGAGCGTGCCAGTGATGCGCATCATGATATTGATGCAGTGGCCCCTGAAGGAGATGCGCCGCATGTATTGATCGTAGAGGACAACAAGATCAATCAGTTGACCATACTCAAAATGATGCAACGCTTCGGTGTCGTCGTTCATACCGCAGACGATGGTTTAAATGGAATTGCTGCCTGCCAAAAGCAGAAATTCGATTTGATTCTAATGGATCTAAGTATGCCCAATATGGATGGCTTCGATACGACACGAGAGATTGTGACAAGTAGTTCTATGAATAAGAATACACCAATAGTCGCGGTCACTGCAAATGTGGCCAAAGATATTAAGAGTCGCTGTTTACGCGTGGGTATGACGGAATTTGTCTCGAAGCCCTTACGCTTGGGACGAGTCGAGCAACTCGTAAAGACTTACCTACGCTAGCTACCTAGCGCTCGGTGGATTGGGGGATTGACGTGCCATTAGACCTCATAGCCCTGCGGGAAATTCCCAGGCTGCTGCGCCTCACGTGCTAGTATATATTTCTCGAAAGTGGCCTTGTTACTTGCCTTCATATAAGCTTCTTCCGCGCTTATTTGCTTGGCCTGCAGGAGCCTCTCAAGGGATGCATCCATGGTGATCATTCCTTCTTGCATGCTGCTTTCGATGATCTGACGTATGCGGCTAATTTTGCCACTACGAATACAGGTCGCCAAGGCATCATGTTTTAGTAATATTTCGTGAGCTGCTACGCGGCCACCACCTATTTTTTTGCATAGTAGCTGCGAAACGACCCCGTTCAAACTGGAGCCTAGCATGGTTCGCACTTGGTTCTGCTCGTCAGCGGGAAAAGCGTCGATTACGCGATCAATCGTCATGGGCGCATTATTGGTGTGCAATGTCCCAAATACCAACATGCCCATCGAGGCACAATTCAATGCCAAGCGAATGGTTTGGACGTCACGCATTTCGCCGACCAGCAAGATGTCAGGGTCCGCGCGCATGGCTCCGCGTAGTGCGGCGGCGAAGGACTGACTGTGTTCGCCTACTTCGCGATGCGCGATCACGCTTTGCTTGTTGCGATGCACGAACTCTACCGGGTCTTCGATCGTGATAATGTGCTTGCAGGATTGCTCATTGATCAGATCGATCATGGCCGCTAATGTAGTGGACTTGCCACTACCCGTGGGCCCGGTCACAAAAACCAGCCCCGCGCGTGCGAAGCAGAGTGTTTGCAGCACCTCAGGTAGATGAAGTGACTGGAAAGATTTAATGTCGGCGGGGATCAGGCGCAGCACGGCTGCAGTGCCCCAGTGATTATAAAAATAATTGGCGCGAAAGCGGTCGCCGGTTTCGATGCCATAAGCGAAGTCGAGCTCTTTAGAACTTTCATATTCAGCCCACTTCGCCTCGTCGCACAATTCTTTTAGCATTGAGTTGAGAACTTCCTCTGTGAGTGGTGTTTCACTTAAATCTTTGATTGAGCCAGCGATGCGCGCACGTACTGGTGTGCCGACCGACAGGTGCAAGTCGGACCCCTCTGTTTCCAGTAGTTGATTGAGGTATTTATCGATGATTGGCATGGCAATCTTATGTCGTTTGATAAGTCGGTTTTTGAAGCATGATCAACTCTCGTAGTTGCGCACGTTTCATTTCACTCTTTAAATTTTTCAGAGCGACTTCATCGCTAATTCGGTCGCTTTCCCATAATGATAAGATCGATTTATCCATGAGTCGCATCCCTTCAGCGGAGCCGGTTTCCATCACATTCACGAGGCCTTCGGGCTTATTCTCATGAATCAATGTGCGAACTGCGGTATTGTTGAGTAGCAACTCATATGCGAGAGCCATATGCCCGTCCGTAGAGGGGACTAATCTTTGGCAGATTATGCCACGCAATGCGTGCGAGAGCATCACTCGAATATGTGTTTGTTGAGAGGCCGGGAAGACGTCTAACACACGGTTCAAAGTGTTGGCGGCATCACTGGTGTGGAGTGTCCCGATCACCAAGTGCCCGGTTTCGGAGGCAGTGATCGCCATTTCAATCGTTTCCAGGTCTCGCAATTCACCAATTACGATGATGTCCGGGTCTTGTCGCAGCGCACTCTTCAGGGCACCTGCAAAGCTATGAGTATGGACGCCCACTTCTCGCTGAGTAATTTGGCAGGACTTGGAGCTTTGCACAATCTCAATCGGTTCCTCTACAGCGATCAAGTGCTCTTCACGTGTGCAGTTAATGTCATCGATCATCGCAGCCAGGGTGACACTCTTGCCTGAGCAGATGGGGCCCGCGACTAAAATGAGGCCGTTCGGGTAAGTGAGTAACTGGCGAATGGGGTCTAGATCTTCGAAACCAAGATCTTTCAATCTCGGTATCTTACTTGGGACTAAGCGATAAGTGCCTGCCATGCCTTCTTTATGTTGCATCAGGTTCACGCGATAGCGCCTGCGAAGGCCTAAGGTGAGGGCGAAATCCAGGTCGTGAGTGGATTCGAATTCTTCACGTTGGGCCGAGTTTAATAATGCCGAGTTTAACACCTTCGACGCGTCCGTAGCCAGCGGGGCTTCATCTAAGTAGCGCAGCGCGCCGTTGTGTCTGACGAAGGGACGCGCGCCTGCGCAGAGGTGCAAATCGCTGCTGCCCAATTCTTGTAAGGCAGCCAGAATTTTCCGCATGTATTCTGCGGCAGTCGTTTCGTCTGAAATCGAGTTAAGCTCGCTTAAGTCAGGCATGGACTCCGGTAATTCGAAGCGAACTTGCTGTGGGGCAGGGGGAGCTGTGGCCGCTATGGACGCTGCGGCCGCGCTGCAGGGAGACTCTACAGGCTGAAACGGATTACTCGCAGGTTCTGCTTCTAGTGAGCGCGCATAGGCAAATTCGACTAAGTCTTGCAGCGCGTCAAAATCGACACAGGCTCGCTCTCTTAAGAGCTCCTCAGCAAAGGGCACGATCTCTGCGTCTTCGCCCAGCGACTGTGCCACCGTTAAACAGGGTTGCAGAGAAAAAAGCTTTCGCTCTAATCCCAGAAGCACTAACCACTGTATCTCCTTTTTCAATTCTTGCAGTGTAGAGTACAAACACAAAGGCATTCAATCTTTATCATTCCCGTTAGGGCGTTAACTATATCTATATGAGTTCAGAATCACTACAATCTTTAGAGACCCGGCTGGCGTTTCTTGAAAAGCACGTGGTCGAGCAAGACGCGGAGATTTATCGCCTGACGCAGCGCATCGATACGCTAGTGAAGGTCGCTAAGGAGCAGAAAGCACAGTTGGCTGCAGTCGCAGAGCTCAACTCTCAGAACGCGGGTGACATGCCTGCCGACGAAAAGCCTCCGCATTATTAATGCGAAAGAGCGTGCAAGACTGTTGTCATCGAGCATTTTTCCGTTCTAGCATGTCTGCATGAACTGGAAAAAAGTCCGCGAATTTGAAGATATCATCTACGAGAAATGTGATGGTGTCGCTAAGGTCACAATCAATCGTCCGCATCGGCGCAATGCCTTCACGCCCGATACGGTCGCTGAATTAATTGCAGCGTTTAGCGATGCCAAGGATGACACTTCCATTGGCGTGGTGTTACTCACAGGCTTCAACCCGCAGACTGATGGCAAATTTGCCTTTTGTGCTGGCGGTGATCAAAAGATTCGTGGTCACCAAGCGGGCGGCTATGTGGGCAAGGATGGGGTGCCACGCCTCAATGTATTAGATCTGCAAAAATTGATTCGTTCGATGCCCAAAGTGGTGATCGCACTCGTCGCGGGTTATGCCATAGGCGGCGGGCATGTGCTGCATGTTGTGTGTGACCTGACGATCGCGGCAGACAACGCTATATTCGGACAAACCGGGCCCAAAGTGGGTAGTTTTGATGGAGGCTTTGGCTCTAGCTACTTGGCACGTATTGTGGGCCACAAAAAAGCACGCGAAATTTGGTATCTATGCCGCCAATACAATGCGCAAGAAGCTTTGGATATGGGTTTGGTCAATAAGATCGTGCCCTACGAACAACTCGAAGACGAAGGTGTGCAATGGGCGCAAGATATCTTGCAGCACAGTCCGCTCTCCATTCGCTGCCTCAAGGCTGCCTTTAATGCCGATGTGGACGGGCAGCAAGGCTTGCAAGAGCTCGCGGGCAACGCCACCTTGCTGTATTATTTGACCGAGGAGGGCGAAGAAGGGCGAAAAGCTTGGAACGAAAAGCGTGCTCCCAATTACAAAAAGTATCCATGGCTGCCTTAAAACATACTATCTTTCTTCCTGTTCTCGCCGCGTTGTCACTGGCTTCTGCCGCGTGCACGGCGCAGGAAAACACGCAAACGCAGGTTACGAGTGCCGTCGTGTCACAGGAGGGTGTGCCGTCGTCTAAGGACTTTGCGGTGGTTACCTACAACGTCGAAAATCTCTTCGATGTCGATGGCATCGCCTTGTTCAACGACTATAAAATGGACCCCGAG
>CEUD01120074.1_pt1 | contig 11144 bp, 14 predicted proteins | sample 356481 | NCBI WGS metagenome assembly CEUD01 (sample SAMEA2623314, study PRJEB7988) | marine metagenome | isolation source: saline water (ENVO:00002010), including | reverse complement strand
CCTTCTTTATCTTGAATCTTTGCTTTTACATTTTGAATTGTATCTCCTGATTCTACATCTAATGTGATTGTTTTACCAGTTAATGTTTTGATAAAAATTTGCATTGTGTTAGTTTCTTCAGTCATTTTTCAATAAGTAATTGATTAGTGATTAATAAGTTATTAATAAATTTATTATTCGTTGAAATAATCAAGATTTTATAATTAATTAAATCCGTATTTAATCAATTTTAATTTTCGATTATTTTTATTAAAATTATTAATGTAACAATTCAGAAACACACACATCACATATTCCATTATTTATAAAATGATAATGTAAAATACAAACTGTTTTTCTACAATATATACAAAAACTTTTTGTCAATGTGTTACACAAATGACACGTGTGAAATACAAATTTATAAATTAAATTTAAAATTTTATTTGGTAACATTATAATTAAATTGCTATATTGTAATATAATGGGTGATCTTAAAAAAGAAGAAAATATCCAAGATATAGTTGATTCTTATATTAAAACATCTGTTAAAATCGCAAAAAATATTAGTAATAATTTACAAAATGATTTGTCACCTGTATTAGAACCAATTGAAGATTATATGAAACATTATATAAATGCTTTCACTACAAATATTCTTCCACAAAATTTAGATAAACCACATCAAAAATATAAATATTTAATTTGTATTATTCATATTCTTCATATAATTGGAACTTTATTAATTATATTTTTTGGATTTTTTTTACCATCCCAATTACAAATTTATATAGCAATATTCTATTGTTTTATAATGGTGTCTTGGATAATATTTGGACGTTGTGTTCTAGTAATATTAACAAATTATCTTGGCGGTACAGATGATGATTATCTCTTTCCATTTCGATGGCAAACTATGTTTTCTATGTGCAGTATTTTAACGATAATATCAATAATTTTCTTTATGTTTCCAACAATTACACCATTTAATATATTAATAATTATTGATCAATATAGTAAAAATATGCTACCAGATTTATGTAATAATTAAAGCGGAATTAATAATAACATTAATATAGAAAATGCTTGAACTACATAAGGTCCAATTTTCTTAAAACCATATACAAATCCAAATACAATTCCTATCAAAATACCAATTATAAGAAGAAGTATAATTGTAACACAAATTGTCCCAACATTAGCTAAATATTTTAATCGTTTTCCAGTAATAGAATTTCTGATTTTTTCTAATTGTTCTATAGAAATTTTTTTTGTTTTTTCATTGTCAGAATTAATAGTGTAATGAAATTGTGACCATGGGAAAAAAAACATTGTTCTCCATAATCTATGATTTGTAAAAAATAATTTAAACATATTTGGTTTACATCCAATTAAATTTGAAATTTCATCACAATATGTATATGGATTTATTAAATAGTTTAATCTATCATAATCTTTAGAAAAACGAGATTTTCGCCTATCATCATCTTTTTGAATTGTCTTCATAATACTATTTTTATTAGGTAATTCAACTTTGTTAGAATAAACATTACCGATTAATCTTGCTTGTAATTCTGAAACTAATGGTAAAGATGTTATAACTGGTCTAATAAATCCACAATACGATAGAGATGTATCATCTGGATCAAATATTAATTTGTATTTATTTTTATTATAATCTATATTTGGTAATAGTTTTTTTAAATGAGAATTATTATATCCAGTGCATAATATGATATAATCTGTATTTATCGTTTCATCATTGCAATAAATATTATTGTTATCTATTTTGGTAATTCCGCCACAAGGAATAATTTTCCCTTTTGCTACCCATAATAAAATTTCCCTTCCCTTTGTTAAAAAAGAATCTCCATATGTTGAATTTGGTTTCCATTTATCTATACCTGTTCCTCCTTTTCCCCATATAAATTCATTCATATATCCAATCCATTTAGCAAATGGCTTACACCAAATAGTATGCATATATCTATTATAATACATATCTGCTGATTCATATGGACCAACAATTTTGCCTTGAAACCATTGACCTTTACGAATAGACATATAAACTTTATTAGAAATTGTAGATAAATCGCAAGCAATATCATGAGCAGTCTCTCCTCCACCAATTACCATTATATTTTTTCCTTTAAATTTTTCTCTATTTTGTTCGTAATAATGACTATGAATAACTTTTTTTTTATCAAATTCATTAAAATTAATATCATCTGGTATATTAATATTTTGATGTACTCCAGTACATATTATTAATTTATCAAATAATTCAGTAATATTGGTATCATCTTTTAAATAATTAACAATCCATTTATTTTTTTTTTTAGTAATATTTGTGATATATGTATGTAATTGTATATACTGATTTAAATCAAAGTATTTTACATAATCAATTAAATGATTATAAATTACACTATGATGAGAAAACTCCGGTGTATTATTTGGAAATGGATAATCAGTTGGATGTAAAAAAGTTATAGATGATGAAGCATATGTATTTTTTAATACGCCACCAGATTTATTTCTATTATATTTCCAAACACCACCAATAGAATCCGAACTTTCAAATAATTTACATTTTAATTTTTCTTGAACGCAATATTTTAAAGCATAAATACCAGAAAAACCTCCTCCTATAATTGCTACTTTAATGTCCATACTTTATAATATAATTTATAATAAAAATAACAAATAAACTAACGAACTAATTTATAAATTATATTATATAGAAATATGGTTAACAATAAGATTGACTATATTAAAAATATTATATGTAATATTGTTATTTCAATCATCAATTTATTACCATTTAGTAAAAAAAATATAAGTATTTTAATAAGAAGTTTTCATTTTATATTTCCATTATTCATTATATTGCCACTTTGTTTTATTAATAAAACAAAATTTAAGTATGTATATTTTGTTATTATTTTTATAATAATAACTCAAATTGTTTTTGATACATGTTTAATTACAGATGTAGAAGAACATTATACTGAAAATATAGAAAATATGACTTCTGTAAGTGTTTCAATATTAAAGATAATTGGATATCGTCCAACAAACAAAAATAAACAAATACTAACAATATTAGTAACAATATGGACATTGTGTTGTGTATTATTAATTACCTATTATCGATATACGTATAATTAATAATGAGTAAAAACAACATTAATTTAACAAAGGTTTAAAATATTATTAAAATAATATATATAGATGTTACTTTTAAAAAAATTGGAAACAATGCTAATATGCATTATTTTAATAATAGTTGGGATACTTATATTTTTATATACGAAAAACAAAATTGAAAATTTTAGTGAATCCAAAATAAAAATAAACTATTCATCTGCAAAAGAAGCAGCAAAAGTTTTTTTAAATTCAGAAAAATTTCCACAAATAAAAAAATTTAGATTGAATGAGATTTATGCTCGAACTCCATATTATGGTTCATCATCTAATATAAACAATATGCGAAATATAGCAAAAAAAATATATACTAAAAATACAATCAACTTTACAGAAGTTGATAAATTTAAAATAAATAATAATTTAAATTCTTTAAATAAAATAATTATAGATTTCAATCAAAAAAATAATACAAATATCCCAGTTATGAAAACTTGGAATTTGATAAAAATTTCAAATAAAATGGATTGGGGATTTCCTTACACAATTAACAATTACATAGTAATATCAGATGATTTTATAACAAATACAACAACAAAACAAATGATAAGTACATTGTTTCACGAACAATTTCATATTTATCAAAGAAAATATCCTATGATTTTTAAAAAATTATATTCACAATGGAATTTTAAATATATTAAAAATTTTAAACTACCATCAAAAATTGATGACTATATCATCACAAATCCTGATGCGCCTAATAATGATTACATCTTTAAGTTAAATAAAAATAATTATTTATTACCTATATTGATTTTAGATAAAAATAATAATGACAATCATTTATCTAAGTGTATTTATTTAAAAAAAAATAAAAATTTATTTTCAATAAAATCTTCTAAATTATTTAATTTAAAAGATATTCCTAATTATTATACTCGTTTTTATAAAATTCATCAAAATTATCATCCAAATGAAATTTTCGCAAATTTAATGTCTAAAATTGTTTTTCAAAAATTACAATTAAATAATTCTGATCATAAATTAATAAAAAAATTCTTTGATATAAATTTACAAATTTTTAACAAAGTTTAAAAATATTAATTTATTTTTTAGAGTCTTTTTTAGAGTCTTTTTTAGAGTCTTTTTTAGAGTCTTTTTTCTTTTTCGACATAGTAAAATGTTGTAAATTACAACATATTCCTCTATTATTACAACTAAAGGAAACATAATCGCCATCGGTGATGTTGCTTATATAATTATGAAATAGCAAACGATGAACTGATACCTTTTTACCTTTAAATGAAATAGTAGCGTAATTTTTTTTTAATTCTCCTTTGTATATACAACAATCCTCGCAGTCGAATATATTTCGTTTTAAATATTTGTCCACTCGTTTTATATCATCAAATGAAAGTTTTCCATAATTACCTTCTCGTCTAATATTTTTTCTCTGTTTTTTTATTAAATTGACAAAAAGGGTTTGTGAACTTTTATTATACGAATTTGTATCATCAAAAAAAATATCCATGTATATATTCGTTAATATTAACAAATAAATTATTTATAATTAGCAAATAAATTAAATAAATAATTGATCATAAGAATACTGATAAATAATATTATCACATGTTTTACATAACCAGCCATTACATTTATTATATCGTTCAGTGATGATTTGATAATTTGTTTCAACCAAGCAATTATCACAAATAATTATTGTGTAATTAAATATAATATTTGATATATCTTTTGAAAAAATAGTTAGTAAACATAACTTTAAATACACCGAAGACATTTAATAATAATAAAATAATTTTTTTTTCATTTAAACTTACTTACATTTATTTTTACTATACTATTTCACAGAACGTAAAATTGTAATAATAATATATCTAGATAAATATATGTCTAATTAAAATTAAATTTATTATATATATATATATCTATGAGAAATACTTTAGTGAATATAATTCGTCGTAATTTTTCAACTACTAATCCATTATCAAATAAAAAATTCCTATTTGATAGCTTTCCAATCGTGTGGAATGTGCAAAAATCACATAATTCCTTTTTATACAGCAATGAGGATGAAAAATTTTTAGATTTTCATGGGGGATTTGGAAGTAATCCAATTGGTTGGAATCATCCAAAATTACTAAAACACTTTAAAGATAATATTGATACCCACATATTTATTAATAAACTAGCAAATTGTGATTTTTATACACAGGAATACCTTGATTTTATTAATAAATTTAAGAACCAGGTTATCCCAGAAACATATCCATATTGTTTCTTTATTGATGGAGGAGCATTATCTGTAGAAAATGCTCTTAAAATTGCTATGGATTGGAAATGTCAAAAAAATGGAGATAAAAATGAAGAATTATTAATAGCTCATTTTCAAAAAGCTTTTCATGGTCGTTCAGGTTATACAATGTCTCTTACAAATACAGAACAACATAAGATTAAAAACTTTACCAAATTTAATTGGCCTAGATTCTTATCATCACCTAAATGGGGATTATCAGATGAAAATCAAAAGGTATATGATGATTTTGCTATTGATGAAATTGAGAAATATATGAAAGACAATAAGAAACAGGTTGCTGGAATGATTATCGAACCGGTACAATGCGAAGGGGGGGATAGACATTTTACAAAATATTTTTTGCAAAATTTACAAAGAATATGTAATCAAAATGATATTTTATTTATAGTCGACGAAGTTCAAACTGGATTTTATACTACAGGAAAACCTTGGTGTTTTCAACACTATGATTTAGAACCCGATTTAGTCTCTTTTGGTAAAAAAACTCAACAATGTGGAGTTTTTGGAGGAAAAAGATTAGATGAATTAGAAAGTCATTGCTTTAATACTAGTGGAAGATTAGGTTCAACGTGGGGAGGAAATCATATTGATATGATACGATCATCTAAAATAATAGATATTATTAAAGAAGATAACTTAGAAGTTAATGCTATTGAAAGAGGAAATCAATGGTTAAATAATATGAAAATGATAAAATCAAATGAAATTGATAATATTAGAAATATTGGATTACTAATGTCATTTGATATGAAAACTACTAAAATAAGAAATAAATTTTTAGATATTTTGAAAAAAAATAAATTATTATGTTTGGGAGCAGGAGATAAAACTATCCGAATGCGACCAAATTTAGCTGTATCCAGTGAAGAAATTGAAGAATGTATTAAAAAAACAAAAATATCATTACAAGAAATCTAACATTAAGTTAATAAATATGTGTTCGTAATGCCTTTATACATAACCTTAACCAATATATATCTAGAGAACACATAGTTATTGAACCAACTATACAATTAACTTGAGCGGCATAATACATATCAGTAGTCAAAACAAATTTAATTAACATAATCCATATTGGAAAACGAATTAAGATTATTACAAAACAACGATATAATTTTGTCCACCATAAGATATTACCATATTTAAAATATTTTGCTACTGCGTCTAAACCACTAACGGCTGACATAAATTCAGCCATAATTACACCATTTAATATTATACATGGATTAGAATAATAAATACTATGTAATGATAATGAAATTAAACAAAATATGTGATGTATCCATAAATCAATCCTTTTATTTTTTTGACAAATCATTGTAAAAATATCTGATATAAAATATGAAAGTGTTAATATATTTATCCATTCTGTGTGTTTATCCACATATTTCGTAGGAGTATTCCAAAATTTATCCCAATTTATTAAAATTTGAATCGTTGAATATAATGCTATAAAAGTACATATAACTGAACGATATAATTGAAAAGAAATTATTTCATCTCGAATGTATTTCTTGATATATGCCTTTAAAGAATGATAGCATATCAGTAGTAAGAAAACGTTTATAATAATTGATTGAAACATTTAATATTAATTTTAAATATCGTGTTAATTTTAACCTAAAATTAATTTATTTTTTTAATATAAAAAACAATATTTTTATATTAAAAAAATTGTTTTTTATATCTTTTTAATATTTAGTTGATTAAATTATATATTATAAAAATTGATTCTTTAAATTATTTAAATATAAAGATTTAATAATCAAATATATAAATTTTCATGGAATCAATTAAAAAATCAGTATATCTAGGAAATAGTTTACCTGCTGGAGTTGATGATGACGATTCTAATATGCCAAAATCAATCTTTAATTCATGCACTCATCCTTGTGAACAAAGATGTATACAAGAACAAGAACAAGAACAAGAACTAGAACGAGACAATATTGACTTAACAGATGTTATTAATACTGTATCAGATGACGGTTCATCTAGTGATGATTCTATTGATTTAGATGCTTTAATGAGTATTGGAAAAATTATTAAACCACAACCACAATTAAATTCGTTAGATAAAGACATATCGGTAAAGCAACATCAAGTATCAAATAAAATATCTCTATTATCTTCTTTAATAGAAAGTTGGGATGATAAAAGATGTAGTTGGGATGAATATTTTTCTTGTATTGCATTGTTAATTTCAACACGTTCCACAAGTAAAAGACTTAAAGTAGGTAGTGTAATTGTAAAAAATAATAGAATTATTAGTGCAGGATATAATGGTTTTCCATCAGGAACTCCTCACGTTTCAATTATGAGAGATGGGCACGAACAAAATACAATTCATGCTGAACAAAATGCTATTGCTGATGCAGCAAGAAGAGGTGTATCAATTGAAAATACCACAATTTATGTAACACATAGACCTTGTATTAATTGTACAAAATTCATAATATCAGCAGGAATTACAAATATCAAATATTTAAAAGATTATAGAAATGACGAATTAGCAGATGAATTATTAAATGCATCAAAAATTACAATTCAAAAAGTATAAGAATAAAAAATTAATCTTAAATAATAATGACAACTGAAAAGTTAGAAATCAATCCTAATTTTTTTAATAAATTAGATTCATTATATAAAGGAAAAACTACTAAAATAACAAGCAATCCAAAAGTAAAAAAAACTTTTGGAAGTACTCCAATTTCTGTTATTTCTGATAATAAAAAAGCAAAAGTTTTGCACATTCCAGATAATACTCAAACAAAAAAAAAGACAATAAATACTTTAAATGATGATATTATCTCAAGTAGTGATTTTACTTCAAATAGTGATAATATTATAAGTAGCGATGAAGAATTTGAAATCATGGAGAAAAGAAAACCAAAAATTAAAAAAAGAAAAAGGAAAAAATACAAAAAGGAAAAGAGTAAAAAATTTAGACAAGAAATAAATAATAGTTTTCATTTATTTGATGATGATTATTCGGCACATATTGTAGCAAAATTAGATAAAAGAAATCCATTATATAATAAAATTATTAATTTACCATATCATGAATTAATAAATATTTCGTATGATAAAAAAAATAATACTAAATATTTTGATACATATTTAATTATTTGCTTTATGAGTGGTTTACTGATTGGCATAACAATGACCTTTAGTATTTTACATTAAAGTAAAAATTTTTTCATCTATCATTTCCAGAACCTTTTAAAGTTCCTCTTTTTTGACGATCTTTAATTTTTTTAGCATTTATTTCTAAAACTACTTTAAATTTAAGATTATTTTCATCACATAATTGAAGAACAAACATCAAAATATAACATAAATTATTAATAATTAAATCACTCTTTTTATCTGTTATTTTTTCATTATCATCTCTAATCATCTTTTTAACAGCACCACTCAAATTTCCTAAATATATTAGTAAAGAGCTATTACTAATATGTTTATTTTTTTTTACTTTGGCATATTGCATTAATCTTTCAAGTGAAAAATTAATTTCATTACAAATTGCCGTAATATACCAAAGTAAATCCCCACTTTCTTTTATAGTTTGTTCTAAAATATATTCAACTTTAAATGAATATAATTCAGTTTCATTTAAAGTTTCTTTTTTAACAATAAATTCAAAAATTTCCCCAACTTCTTCAACTATTCCCATAACTAAATATGATAAATTTCTTCCCTGTGAAGATTTTGGAAAAAAAGCTGTCTCATTAACAAATTTTTGATAAAGTTCTATATCCATCTTTTTATTATTTATTTTCAAAAATTTATTTCAATTTTTATAAACCAATACCATGATCATCGTGAAAAGTCCAGTAATCTATTTCCATCTCGTTTTTAAGATGGTTATAACAACGAGTACAGTAATATCCTTTATCAAAACGCCAATACTCCAAAATATTAAATCCATATGAATTACAATCCTTTTTTTGACATTTCAAATATTTTAATATTATTTGTATAATACAATTATCTAACATAGCGTATAATTATGATATAACGTTATAATTCATAATATATAAAAGTATTAAACTTGTAGTAAATAGTAATATGCCAAAAAGAAAACGTGACGAATTCGAAGAATATTTATATGAAATACACGAACAATATATCAATGAAATTCTTGCTAAAGAAACATCCAAAATAATTAAATCTTCATTAAATTTTGCAGATTGGAAACCAGATATAGAATTGTTAAAAATAGGATATAATGATATAAAAGTAAAATATGAAGAATTAAAAAATTTTCAAATTGAAGATCAAAATTTTGATGAAGTGTTATCTACATACGAAGAAAATATTGAAAATGTTAAATATGCTTCATTTAATCGATGTAATGAAATTATGAAAAGATTTTTACAAAAATATGATTTAAATGTTCATCATGGATTAAGTAGTTATGCTAGAGTATCTGACGAATTAGATATTGAATGGCGTGGTAAAAATAAAATAAAAATTTGTGAAAAAAATACGATTTTTCATAAAATTTTAAGAAGACGAAGCTTAAGTGGATATAATTATCCCTTTCTGTTCAAGCGATTAATTCAAACAATTATGAATGATGATAATCCAAAACCAGCAATATTACGTTTAGGAAGTGAATGTCATATTTTTGTTGGATTATTAATATGGAAACCCGAATCTGGTAAAATTAATCCTAAATTTGATTTAGAATTATTTGATGCTGGCGGAGAACATAAAGTATTAACAGATATAAAAAAATTTTTAAAAAAATGTTTAAAATCAACCGATGTGAATGTATTTCAAGTAGTTCATTTAGATTTACAATCATTAACATTTGATAATTTATGTCAAACTTGGATATATTACTATTTAAAAAAAAGATTAGTAGATAGCAAAACTCATTTTGAAATATTTAATGATATTCGTCACAATTTACTATTTGAAGGAAATATCGTAACAGAATTATTATTATTTTTAAGTGAATTATATTATAATGAAAGTTTATGTTCATATTATATTAAAATGATGAAAAAACATTATAAAAATTTTTCTAAAAAATTTCTAGTTTAAATAGTATAGAATAATGGACAATCCAGAAAATTATCAAATTACATTAGAAAATTTAGAAGAACAATTTAGAAAATTAGATTATACTAAATGGGAAAATATTCAATATAGATTGACAAGAATTTATAATACTATTCGTAAAAATTTTTATCAATTATTTCCACAAAAGCAAAGACTCTTTATTCAAAACTGGGGATGGATGTTTTATACTATTTTTATTATAATTTTAATTTCTGTATTATACTACACTGATTTAAAATTAACATTCAATTACTAAACTTATAATCCATGTTGGAAAAATAACTCAGAATCTCCAAATCTTGAAGTAACAAACTCAGACGTAGCATGAATTTCGCCAATTCTCGAACTCTCTTTTACTTCTGTCTCATAAACATCAAAAATTTTTGTATTATTTAATTTACCATTCAATAATATTCGAAAATCTTTTTCTTCAGTTATAAAATTCTTTGTTTCTTCGCTAGGAACATAAATAATTGTTTCTGGATATGATGCTATTATATTATCCTCTAATCCCATATTTTTTACTGATAAATGTAATGGATTTGTTTTGTTCAAACTCGGAAACCAACTACTTCCCCCCAACCATTTTGCGATTCTAAAAGAATAT
>CEUD01032231.1_pt1 | contig 11156 bp, 10 predicted proteins | sample 356481 | NCBI WGS metagenome assembly CEUD01 (sample SAMEA2623314, study PRJEB7988) | marine metagenome | isolation source: saline water (ENVO:00002010), including | reverse complement strand
AGCCCAGGAGTTCTTTGACCTGAGGGCCCAGATCAGAGAGTTGAAAAGGGAATCGGCGGCCGGGAATTCGGCGCAGATCGAAGAACTGGGACAGCGGATCGAAGATATGCAGCCCGGTGTGGAAGAGACCATCGAGTCGGAGATTAGCGCTGTATTGGTCCAGGAGGGTTTCTCTTCCCGTATTGGAGTCATCTTCCCTCCCGTTGACACCGTGTTCGCCGCATCTCCGGGTGCGTTGATAATCTCTCCACGGGACCGCATCGCCCAGATAAGTTCTACATTGCTGAAGCCTGGGCTCTCCCGCGATGTGAGGAATGATTTGGAGGACCTAATATTCCGGGAAGACGACGTATCGGCGCTGGTTGTAAACACCGGTGGGGTCGCTACCTATCCCAGCGTTGTATCGGCGTCAGGGTCCCTCCGCGGCGCATTAGTGATCTCGGCTCATGAGTGGCTACACCATTGGTTCTTCTTTCAGCCGCTTGGCCAACACTTCTGGGACAACGCCGATATGACGACCCTCAATGAGACCGCGGCCAGCATCGGCGGGGAGATCATCGGCGACCGGGCCTTCACCGCTATGACCGGAGAGGTGGTGAGCCGGGAATCAAGCTCGGCAGACGGGCCGGTGGACCCAGACGCGTTCGACTTTACCGCCGAGATGAGGGAGACCAGGCTGACTGCCGAGGGATTGCTGGCTGAGGGCAAAGTAGAAGAGGCCGAGGCATACATGGAGGAGCGGCGGCAGCTCATCGCGGACAACGACATCTTCATCCGAAAGATCAACCAGGCATTCTTCGCCTTCCACGGTTCGTACGCCACCGGAGCCGGCTCGGTCAGTCCCATCGGCGACCAGTTGGAGGAGCTCCGAGACGAGACCGATTCCCTGGAGCAGTTCCTCAAGACTGTGGCGGAATTTGACCGCACTCCGGACTTGCCCGCCTATCTGGAAGCCCTAAACAGGTAGTTCAAAGCGGGGGTTCCTCCGCGTAAATTGCCTTCCTCCAGGTCATAAATCCGAGGATATTTGACGCACGCCAACAATACTAGTATTGCCGATTCGCCGATATCAAGATACTTGATTTTAGAGCCGAGAAACCTACGACGGACGGCAAATGACATCCAAATTTCACTATGAATCTGTTGCGAATTCGATTCGCCAAGAGATTCTCGATGGTGTGTATGTTCCCGGCGACCAATTGCCCTGCCAGCAGGACCTTGTGAAGAAGCACAACGTGGTTTTCAACATCCTGAAGCAGGCGTTGGACCTGTTAAGCATTGGAAGCTACATCCTCTGAACAGGCTGAAAACCGAGAAACGGCGCTGGAGATGATTAGGGCGTCTAGCTACGATTGCATCTTGTTGGACCTGAAGATGCCCGGCATCAGTGGCGAAGAGGTCTACGAAAGGACCCGAAGCCGCGACCTACGAGTAGCTGACCGAATCGTATTCATGAACGGAGACATCGCCAGACCAGAGACTGCGGCATTCCTGTCCGGTCTAAGCAACACGGTTTTGAACAAGCCATTCACCCTGGATGAAGTCAGAGAACTGATTAAAACCGTGACCGAAGAGCGTTAGAGTGCTTAGCCGCCCAGAAGTTTCTCGGTGCGGTTTTTGAGGATATCCTCCGCCTGGGAAACGATCTCCCGCAGGATGTAGGACGCCGGCTCCACGGAACGTATGATCGCGGATGCGCCTCCGGCACGGACCGGCGCCGTTGTGGCGTCACCAGTGGCGGTGGCGGTAGCGATGTCTTCCATGAGTTCGCTCTGCCTGGCCATCATTGCCTCTGTCCGGTCGTGCCAGGTGTCGGTGAAAGTGTTCCTTATAACCCGGTCACTGACCATATCAAGGGGAAATGGGGCGTCGGAGACCAGGTCATAGACGTTGGTCGAAACGGTGTCGTCGGCGTCGGCGAGGATGACTTGACCCTTGGCCCACTCCGGACCGGCCCACTCCAAACTTGCCACGAACCGGGTGCCCATCCACACACCCTCGGCCCCCAGCATCAGCGCCGCAGCGAGACCGGGGCCGTCGGCGATTCCCCCTGCTGCCACCACCGGTATGTCTCCGGCGATCTTGACCACGGCGCGCACGAAGGACAGCGTTCCCAGATAGCTTGTATGCCCTCCGGCTTCATTGCCTTGAGCGATGATAACGTCGGCGCCGGCAGCGACTGCCTTTCTGGCGTTGGCCATGGTCTGGACCTGAGCGAAGACCTTAACTCCGGAGCCTTTTGCCTGCTCTATGAACGGAGTTGGGTCGACGAAGGAATGGCTGATGGCGGTCACCTTGGCATCCAGGGCGGTCTCGATGGCCTTTTCCATCCAGACGGCCGAGGAGATGAACCCCACGCCGAAGGGCTGGTCAGTCTTTTCCCTGACCGCTTGTATCTGTTCGGTGATCCAAACTGGGTCCGGACTCAGGTTGCAGCCAATCATCCCGAATCCGCCGGCCTTGGAGACAGCGATGGCTAGTTCGGAAGCGGCGGTACCAGCCATTGGGGCGTTGATTATGGGAAAGTCTATGCCTAGTAATGTGCAGAGTTTTGTTGTCAGCATTGTGGTTCTCCCTGGTTTGGGTTAGGTGGAGGGCTGCCCCATCCTAACCTTCCCCCGTGAACGGGGGAAGGGACTTTGTGGTTGAATGAGACTGGACTACACCCAGGGTGAGCGTTTGGAGCGGTCTTTTTGGGACGTGGCGGCGGAGAGGCCTTGGCGTTCCAGGGAGTCGGTCAGCATGCGTCTGAATACCCGACGGTCACCGGCGCTTACGACGGCTTGCTCGTGAGACTCGGAGATGGCTACTGGGTAGCCCTGGCCGCGTTGGCATTGGTCCCAGACCAGACCGTGGGTCAGGGATAACAGGGTCTCGTTCTTGGCCACCCATTTGGGTACCTCGACCCGGCCGATCTCCTCGCCTGCGTTCACGTAGAAGAAATAGACCTTATTGGCCTCGTCGTACGAGTCTCTGGAGACCGAGGAGTTGGTCTTATAGACGGGGGAGCGCCAGCCCGGTTCCAGCAGCCGTTGGAACAGGTTCCGATCCAGGAACTCGTTGGCGCTATTGCATGGTTGCTGGGCGGAGCGGCGGTTGTTGCATGACTTGGTGCAGACAGTGTTGTCATGGGGGCAGAGGGAGCAGCGCACGGCGTTCACGGCCTCGGTGCTCCGAGGGTAAGACACGTAGGCGGCCAGGGCCACCGGGCGGGTCTCGGACAGCTTTTCCAGGCGTTTCATGGCGGGAAGCAGCCCGTCGTTAATTATGGCGTCGGTCACGTAGGGACGGTAGGCCTGACCCGATAGGCCCCACAGCACCAGAGAGCCGTCCACCAGACCCAACACCGGCAGGCCGGGCGGGCATTGCTCCACGGTGTTGGCCAGGGTCTCCAGCTCTTTCACGGTTCGCACCAGACCCAGGAGCGGGCCGCTGATCATCTCTTCGCTCATGGAGTTGGCTGGATCGGAGATGTACAGCTCCTCAGGGGTGGTGGCCAGGTGGGGTTGGCTGAAGAGTGTGGCGTCGGGCTGGCTGCCGTAGGTCAGCACACAGCCGCCAAAGTTCAACAGATAGCAGGCCACGGGCAGGTGACGGTCTACGTCGATGTGTGAGCCGTCGACCGCGGCGACCACCCAGTCGGCAGGCGGTTCGAGCGGGGGGTAGGCCCCCAGCAGGGATTCATCGACCTCGGCTGCCAGGTAGGGACGTTGTCTGGTGTCGGAGGTTTTTTCAGCCGCAGTCTCTGGGTCGATGCTGGCCGCCGCGTTGATGAGGGCCGTCAACCGGTCTTCACGGGCTTGGCTTGCCCCGCGCACAGACTGGGTGAGTCGGTCCAATTGAAGGACCGTTTGTCCCATGTCCAGACCCAAAACTAATTACCTCAGAACTCTTTCGTCGCCGGTGCGGCGGGTGATCTGTTGCTGGTCCATGTGTTCCAGGAGGGGAAGGATGTATTTTCGGCTGGTGTCGAACATGGTCCGGGCCTCGGCCACCGTGATATTGCCCTGGTCCTTCAGATGCTGGACGATGCGGTCGGTCATTTCCCGGTAGGTTCTGGCGTCGAAGACGACTCCGTCAGTCACCCGGACCACCTTGCCCTGGTCGATGAGCACGCTCAGCAACTCCCGGCTGATCTTCTGGTCGCTGGGTGGAGAATAAGGGTCTTGCTGCAGGGAATTCAAGTAGGCCGACGCCTCTTCTTCCATCTTTGGAGTGAGGGAGATCTCGTGGTCCGGCAGGCGCAGGGACTGCCGTTCATCGACCACTATCTGCTCTTCCACCAAGCGGACCAACGCCCGCTGGTAGACCGGCTGGGACAGGTTCAACCGGCTGCGTACCTCCTGGGCCGGCACGCCCTGCCGCAGCGGGTACTGGGTGTGGTAGAGCTGCAGAGCCGAGGCGACTTTGCTCTTGAGTATGGCCCAGCCCTGGGTTGAGTAGACCACCGCATCGGCGTCGCTGCCGAAATCCCCCATGGTCACCAATTCGCCTTCCTCGGTCAACTGGGCCACCCTTTCCGAGACTTCCTCACGGGGCAGGTTGGTGCGCTGGGATAGTGTTGTCATGTCGCAGGGGCCCCACTGCTCGGCAACGCTGATGATGATGTCGCCTCCATTGCCTTGGTCTAGGGTCAACAGCCGTTCCACGACATCGTCGTCGAACCGGCGGTAGCGCCGCCGGGGGTTGGGATCAACAATCTGGCCGCCGCCCAAGGTGTCTTCAGCGGAGCGGATCACGAAGAAGTCGCCCTTGACTACGGGGAGCGGGTCGTTCAACAAAAGTTGGACCCAGCCTTCCTGACCGGCTACCAGCCGGTCGGCGTCGAGCAGCCTGACCCGCGCCGAGGCCTCACTGGTGAACAAGTGGAAGGTGACGCCCTGGTTGTGTTTCAGCGGGTTGGGCGCATTCTGGACCATCCGCAGGCGTGCGTCCAGGCGGCGGGTGGGCTTGAGCCAGCCGGGTATGGTCAATATCTCACCGCGTTCGACCTCGTCTTTGGAGAGGCCCGAGAGGTTCACCGCCAGCCTCACGCCGGGGTCAGTGGAGTCTACCTTGGTCTTGTGGCTCTGCAAGCCCCTGATTCTGGCCTTCTGTCCCGACCCGGCTAGTTCGATCTCCTGGCCCACGGTCAATGTGCCGTCGATCAATGTGCCGGTGACCACGGTGCCGAAGCCTGAGATGGTGAAGCAGCGGTCGATGGGGAGCCGGGGCCGGCCGAGGTCTTGCCGCTCATCGGTCTCGTCCAGGATACGGTCGATGATGGCTTTCAGTTCGTCCATGCCGTCGCCGGTGTAGGCAGAGACGGCGACCATGGGACAGCCTTCGAAGGATGTGCCAACCAAGGTGTCTTCCACCTCTGCTTTGACCAACTCCACCATCTCTTCGTCGACTAAGTCGGTCTTGGTGACGACCACCAGGCCGCGGGTGATCTGGAGGATGTCGAGGATGGCAAGGTGCTCCCTGGTCTGAGGCATGACGCTCTCATCGGCGGCCACAATCAGTAAGGCCAGGTCGATGGCGCCCACTCCGGCCAGCATGTTCTTGATGAACCTTTCGTGGCCGGGCACGTCAACGATGCTGACTTCCCGGCCGCTGGGCAGGGTCATCCAGGCGAATCCCAGGTCGATGGTCATCTCCCGCGCTTTCTCTTCCGGAAAGCGGTCCGGGTCGATGTTGGTCAGAGCCTTTACGAGTGTGGACTTGCCGTGGTCCACGTGTCCGGCGGTGCCTATGACGTACATGGTTCAGTAATCACGCAGAAGTGGAATCACTATCATCATACCTCAGTTTATTCCTCCCCAGATGTGATCACTAAATAAAAAACCCCACCCTTCTGAAGAAGGATGGGGCTGATGCGAACGGGGTCGTGGCAATAACCCCTCTTAAGAAATTTCTATTTAGATGATGTTGTCTTCTTGCAGACTCTCGATCCCGTTGGAGCTGAGGGTCACCTTGGAGTCATAGAAGCCTGGGTCGATCAGGTCCATGTCGTAGCTGTTGCCGGTGCGGACCAGTTTGGCTGCTACGTTCTCGTAGGGGTCGACGCCATCGCTTTTCCATAGAGGAAGCACTGATCAGTTTGGCGTCATAGAAACCAGGGTCAAGTAGGTCCATGTCGTCCCCATGGGCTACGCTGTTGCTGATCAATTTTTCATCGTAGAAACTCGGTTCAATGATGTCCATGTCGATCGCATGGTTGGTGGACGCGGGGGCGAATACTGACGATTCAACCTGCCCCAAGGGCCTGGCGGACTCGTCTGCCGAAGCTGTGCCCGGGGGCATGAAGGCCACCCCCATCATACCGCCGACTACAAGTCCGGCCAACATCTCGGTTTTGCTCTGTATGTGATGTTTGGTTGTCATGTTAGCTGCTTTAATCTTGCTGCGATTTTCGTTCTGCCCCGTGGTTTCCCCTGTAGTTCCCTGTGTTGCCATCTGGATGTTCATCGCTGTTTTCATGGTTGCCTCACCTCGAATTTCGTTGTGATGTCATCGTAGGACCTGGCAGAGGTCCGAACATCCGGAGTGGTTCCCATCTTTAAAAATGGGAATTTGGAGGAGGACCGAAGGAGCATAGGGAGACCTCCCTATAAGGAGGGTTTCTCAGCCGTGGCGAGGCCAGGGCAGAGCGTGGTCCAGCGGGTCTGGGAGTTAGCCGGGAAAATCGATGTGGGGGGAATCATGACAGAAAATCGGAGGGTTTTGGAGGGAGTTTTGTCGTTTGACCGGTTCTCTATCCCAAGAACCGAGTGAAAGCCTGGTTGGCGATGAGGTAGGAGGATTCAGTCAGCTTTAGGCAGTCGCCGTCTTGTTCTAGCAGGCCGAGTTCGAGGCACTCTTGGATCGGGGCTTGGAACTTCTTGGCCAGGTCGATGCCTGCCAGGGAAGAAGCTTGGGAAAGGTTCAGGCCGTCCAGCAACCGCAGACCTAGGAACATGGTCTCGGAGCAGGTGGTTTCCAAACTGAGGTGTTCCCAGCCTGCCAGCGTCGGGATGTTTTCTAGCGCGGCTTCCACCAGTTCGTCTATGGGCTGGACATTGGCAGCGACCCACCCAGAGGCTTTTACGTTGTAATCCCGTGGTGAGAGAACAGTCCAAAACCGAAAATCTCCCAGGCGGGAATGGGCACCAGGGCCCACTCCAAGGTACGGGCCGTTCTCCCAGTAAACGACGTTGTGCTCGCAGGGCCGTCCCCGGAGCGACCAGTTGGATATCTCGTAGTGGTGATAGCCCGCCGCGGCCAGCGACTCGCTGGCGTATTGGTACATGTCGGCGGCCAAGTCGGAGTCGGGCTCGGGGATCTTGCCGTCCTCCAACCAGCGGTGCATGGGCGTGCCCTCTTCGATGCCCAGGGCATACAGGGAGATATGCTCCGGGGCCAATTCAATCAGGGAATCGAGGGTCCGCCGCCACTGGTCTAGGGATTGGTTGGGCAGCCCGTACATCAGGTCCAGGTTCACATTGTCGAACCCGGCTTGGCGGGCGAACCTAAATGCCTCCACGGCTTCCGATGCCTGGTGGCGGCGGCCCAGTAGGTTTAGGAGGTAGTTATCCAGGCTCTGCACCCCGATGCTTAGCCGGTTGACGCCCTGGGCCAGGATTCCGGCGCAGGCAGCGCCGTCCAAGTCTCCGGGATTGGCTTCGATGGTTATCTCAGCGTTTGGCGCCACCTGGTACGACGCCTGAATGGAGGCGAGAATCTTTTCGATATCGCCCTTAGGCAGGTAGGAGGGGGTCCCGCCGCCGAAGAATATCGACTTGACGGCCGGGTGGGCCAGAGTGTCGCCCCAGCGCTTGATCTCGGAGGTCAGCGCTGGGAGAAAGGGCTCGATGAGATCCTCGATGCCCTGGTAGGTGTTGAAATCGCAGTAAGGGCATTTGGACTTGCAGAAGGGGACGTGGACGTAGAGTCCCATTCCGGAGGGGGGCACGATCCGCCGAGGGTTACTCGTCGTCAATCAACCTGCTCGAGCCGTCAACCACTTTCTCGGGGTCCTTGTCTTCGGGGCGATCTGACTCGGTGACTCGGTCCATGTGCTCGTCCACGATATTTGGCGGCGCCATCTTGGTCAGGAACAGAAGCGCCAATCCCAAGATGATGAGGTCGTCGAACCGCCCCAGGATTGGGATCCGGTCTCTCAGGATGTCGTAGGGCGAGATGATGTAGATCACGGCGAGCGGCACCAGCGCACGCAGAAAGATCGACACCCGTTTGTCGAAAGTCAATCGCCAGACCAGACGCGCGAACTTCAGCGCTTTGGGCAGAAAGCGGGGTGCCAGGAAATATAAGAGAGGGAACGCCAATCTGTAGAACATGGTCACACTCTAAGAGAGTCTTCTCTCCCGTTAAATTATAGGCCAAGGTGTGATAACTTGAAACCGACCGGTTCACATAACTATATTACGAAGCAACCGGCGCTTTTGGTCTTATCAAAATCTCCCTATCGTTTTTTGGAGGGGTGAGTATGCCCAGGGCAAAACGTCCCCAGACTCTCGGAGCTCTCCGCAAGAGCAATTATGAAGTGATTCCGGTTCGTGAGGAACTGCGGAAAAACCTGATCCAAAAGATACGCGCCGAAGAGCTGGTGTTCCCAGGCATCGTCGGTTTTGAACAAACGGTCATTCCCCAACTGGAGAATGCCATCCTGGCGGGGCAGGACATCATCCTGCTGGGCGAGCGTGGACAGGCCAAGTCGCGCATCATCCGGAGTCTGACCAATCTGCTGGACGAAGCCATTCCCAAGATCGCCGACTGCGAGATCAACGACAACCCCTACGATCCCATCTGCCAGGTCTGCCGGATCAAAGTGGCAGAGATGGGCGACAAGACCCCCGTAGAATGGATAGCCAGAGAGGAACGCTACTCCGAGAAGCTGGCGACCCCCGATATCTCCATCGCGGACCTCATCGGCGAGATAGACCCCATCAAGGTCGCCGAGGGCCATTACCTGTCCGACGAATTGGTGATTCACTACGGCCTGGTGCCCCGCACCAACCGCGGCATCTTCTGCATCAATGAGTTGCCCGACCTTGCAGAGAGGATCCAAGTTGGACTGTTCAACCTGATGGAAGAGCGGGACGTACAGATCAAGGGCTACCGGGTCCGGTTGCCTCTGGACGTGTTCGTGGTCTCAACGGCCAACCCCGAGGACTACACCAACCGCGGCCGCATAGTGACTCCGCTCAAGGACCGCTACGGCTCCCAGATACACACCCACTATCCGCTGGACGCTAATGATGAGATCGCCATCATGGACCAGGAGCGGACCAAGTTCCCCGAAGAGGGCAAACTGGTCATCCCTGACTACATGAAACATGTCCTGGCGGAGATCACCACCCAGGCCCGTTTGAGCAGCGAGATCAACCAGCGGTCCGGGGTGAGCGTCCGGGTCTCTATAGCCAATTTCGAAACCATGTTGGGCAACGCTGTGCGCCGGAGCATCCGGAACGGCGAAGAGTGGGCCTGTCCCAGAGTCAGTGACCTGTCATACATAGTGGCATCGTTCGCGGGCAAGATCGAACTCGAGACGTTCGAAGAGGGTCGCGAGTCCCGGCTGACCGATGACCTGACTCGCCGTGCCGTGCTCCGCATCTTTGGGAGCTACTTCGATGTTGATGAATTGGACCCAGTGGTCACCGCCTTTGACCTGGGTAACCAAGCTGAGACCGGTAGCGACCTTTCGGCTGCCGGGTACCCGGACTTGGTTAAGAACATCGACGGCCTGGCGAAAGCGATCAAGAAACTGACCGATGACAAGCGGCCCGAGGTCATCGCGGCGGCAGTGGAATTCATCCTGGAAGGCTTGCACCTCAGCCGCAAACTGAACTGCGACCGATCTGGCGAGGCGGCCGTCTACAAGCGGTAGAACATATTCCACCCACCCGTCTGGGTGACGGCCCCGGCTTGCCTTTATGCACAGCCCAAGCCCATAATTAGAATTAATGTTCTAGTTTATTCGCAATTGTTTGCTGTGTTCATAGGGAGGGGCCAATGGCCGGTGCTGACGTTCAAGAGATCCACTGCAAGACTCTGCTCAATAAGATAGATGTTCCCACGCTGCCGTTCCGGTGGACGATGAACCCTTACCGGGGTTGCCGCCACGCTTGCACGTACTGCTATGCCCGGCCTACCCACGAATTTTGGGGTTTGGACTCAGGGCGTGACTTCGAGACCCGGGTTTTCGCCAAGGTGAATGCTCCCGAAGTCTTGCGCAAAGAGCTGAAACGCCCCAGTTGGCGCCGAGAGACCATCGCCATCGGCACCGCCTCGGACCCCTACGAACCGGCCGAGGTCGAATACGAGATCACCCGTCGCCTCCTCCACGTGCTGAGGGATTTTAGGAACCCCGTGTCCATCACCACTAAGGGTGTCTCGGTGCGCCGGGATGCGGACATCTTGGCGGAACTGAGCCAGGTGGCCGACGTTCACGTCAACTTCAGCGTCGGGACCATCAGCGAAAAGGTCTGGAAGATGATGGAGCCAGGGACTCCGAATCCCATGACCAGGCTGGAGACCATGGAATACCTTGTTGAGAACGGCATCTCCGCCGGTGTGATGATGGCGCCTTTGCTGCCGGGCATCACTGACGACGAAGCGAATATCCAAGCGGTGGTGGAAGCGGCCCACGCGCACAAAGCCCAATACCTAGGGGCCAACGTGTTGTTTCTGAAGCCGGGCTCAAAAGAGTGGTTCATGCCCATGTTGAAAGAGGCCTACCCACATCTGAACGCGGGCTACAATCGGCTTTATAGCAACAAGACCTACGCGCCTCAGGACTACACCAAGGTTGTTCTGGACACCGTGGACCGAGTGCGGCGGCAGTGGGACCTGCCAGACCGGGCAGCAGTTCAGACAAATGCGCCGGCCAGGGGTCAGTTGCAGTTGGCTTTCGCGGTCTAGTAACGTTGGAAACCCGATACCTCGTCAAGAAAGCGAGGTCATTGTCACCGTCATGGTGGTGCTTACGAAAGCGGTTGCGGAGATTCGGAGTCCTTCGATGGGCTCAGGATGACCGGGAGGAGTGTGGTCTCCCGTTCGCGGATGGCGGATGACCACAACGTCAACCTCTGTTTGTATCCGCTAGTACCGGAAGACGTTGATCACTTCCAACTCGCCGGTCACCAACGCCGCCGCGCATGATACATTGGGGCCGC
>CEUD01124940.1_pt1 | contig 11167 bp, 7 predicted proteins | sample 356481 | NCBI WGS metagenome assembly CEUD01 (sample SAMEA2623314, study PRJEB7988) | marine metagenome | isolation source: saline water (ENVO:00002010), including | reverse complement strand
ACCAAGCACGCCGACTTGCGGATACAATTATCTCACGGATTCAGGCTAAACTCATCAGTCCGGTGACATTTACTAAAATTGCATTTGACCACCTGAAAAACACTCGACATCTAGCTCAAACGTGAATCGAGACAAGAAGACTCCAGCCCAATCAAGTCGCCAGCAGCATGGTAACTCCTCTACCCCCCTGACCGAAGATGGCTCGACTCTAATCATTCGCCCCCACAGATCTTGGCTATCCATCGACTGGCACGGGCTCTGGGAATACCGTGATATGCTGCGCTTCCTGATCATTCGCGACTTTGTATCTAAATACAAACAAACGGTATTGGGCCCAGCATGGTTCGTAATCCAGCCGCTATTCATGACACTGGTTTTCACCGTCATTTTTGGCAAAGTTGCCGGCATTAGCACCGACGGCTTACCACAAACCCTCTTTTACCTGAGCGGGCTACTAGGTTGGAACTATTTCGCCCAGACTTTCCTAGCGACCAGTTCTAACTTGATCGTCAATGCGAACTTGTTTCGTAAGGTTTATTTCCCACGCATTATCGTCCCAGCATCGGTGACCATCAGTAACCTCATCGCATTCACGATACAATTAATCACTTTTGGAGCGTTTTGGATTTACTTCAAGTATTTCACAGAAGCAGCAAATACTTTTGCATTCTCTCCTTGGGCCTGGTTATTTCCAGTACTGGTGCTGCAAACTGGCGCACTGAGTTTAGGGATTGGCTTATGGATGTCCGCACTCGCGGCCAAATATCGCGATCTGCACAACGTCTCCAACTTCATCATCCAGGCTTGGATGTATATCACCCCCGTCATATATCCGCTCTCTTCTATCCCAGAGCATTGGCGATGGGTCGTGAACCTAAATCCGATGACGACTGTAGTGGAAAGTTACCGCTTGCTCTTCTTAGGCCAAGGCACCCTCGATAGTGGCCTGATGGTACAATCCGCTGTAATTACCATTTTTGTGCTACTATCGGGCGTCATCGTCTACAACCGGATCCAACGTAACTTCGTCGACTACTCATGAGCCCACACTCAGCGCCACTTTACCAGACACGCGTCACCCGCCTGCATATTCCCCACGCACTAAGACAATGAGTAGACCAATTATTGAAGTCCGCAACCTATCGAAGGTCTACAACTTAGGCGAGATCGGCATGACCTCGCTACGGGAGGAAACTTCGAGGCTCTGGAGAAAGTTAAGAAACCGAGAAGCGAAGACCAACAAGGAAGAATTCTGGGCACTCAAGAACATCTCCTTCGACATCCAACGCGGCGAGGTAGTCGGCGTCATCGGCAACAACGGTGCTGGCAAATCGACGCTCCTCAAAGTGATCAGCCGCATCACCGAACCCAGCGCGGGCGAAATAAAACTAAGAGGCCGTGTCGCAGCCCTGTTAGAGGTCGGCACGGGCTTTCATCCCGAGCTGACTGGACGAGAAAATATTTACTTGAATGGCACGATTTTGGGGATGAAGAAGCGTGAGATCGACCAAAAGCTGGATGAAATCATAGATTTCTCAGGTATCGAAAAGCACATCGACACTCCAGTAAAACGCTATTCATCCGGAATGAATGTCCGGCTGGGCTTCGCGGTAGCCGCCCATTTGGAGCCGGAGATCTTGATCGTCGATGAAGTGCTAGCAGTGGGCGATGCTGACTTTCAAAAGAAATGCCTCGGCAAGATGAAGGACGTCGCCGGCCACGGCCGCACGGTCATATTTGTCAGTCATAATATGGCGGCCGTTTCCAACCTGTGCCCCAAATCAATCTTGATCTCCTCTGGGGAAATCGCCCACATTGGCGACTCCTCAGATGTCATTTCAAGACACTTATCGAGCGAGCAAACACTCGTCGACAGCTCACGCCCCTTCAAAGTCATCGAAAACGAGACTGTCGCGATTCATCACATTTCCATCGAGCAGATAGGAAGTGACTTAAAAATCGCTGCTCAGATCGAGGAAAAGACCACGACCGCACCTTACGGCCTAGGCATTCGAATTGAAGACGAGAACAGAACCAAACTAGCCAACCTGGGGGCGATGGAAACCAAAACCACTCGCGTCTGCAAAGGCGGTCGACTTCAGGCGACAATGGTCATCAAAGATTTCACGAACACCTTCAACAAAGGGAAGCTCAATCTAATCCTTTGGCTAGGCATCCCCAACACTAAAAAGCTGATCGAAACCGGCCCCATTACTGTTGAGGTGAACCCAGCACACGCTGGCAGCGTTTCAACCGATCTAACAATAACCAAAAACGGCCCCGTCCGGATCCAACCTGAGATCAACTTCTGTGATGGCTGAATTTTCAAATACTACAGTCGCGCTGTTCGGAGCCTATGACCAAGCCAATTTCGGCGATGACCTAATGGCAGCTCAGATCGGGCATTGGCTGAACTCGCTAGGCTGCACGGTCAAAGTCTTTCGCCTACCCACAGACCTCTGCCAGCAATACCAGCTAACTCGCTGTCTCAGTGTGGAAGAATTACTACAAGATGTAGATTGCTGCATTTACGGTGGTGGCGGCATGCTGACCCTAAACTCAACCTCAGAAACATGGGCACAAGAGCTTCAAGCCGATCAATTCAAGCTGGGTAGCTACATTCAAGATAAAAAAATACCGACCTTCTTTGCTTCCATTGGGGGAGACGGAAACCCGGTCTGTTGCACACGTGCCTCTAGCATCTTTATGCTCACACGTAATTCCGTACGCGGAGCGACGACAAGATTGAAAGTAGACGCAGACACCTTAACGAAATTGGGACTACAGGTATCACATTTTGACGACATTGTGCTATCCGCGCCCCAGATGCTACAAATCCCTCAAAAAGCACCCCTACCACTGGACACCAATAGGCCTTTTCGCATCGCGATTAATTTAAACAAATCCAAATACCACTACAAAGCGCTCTGCGTGTTGCGCTATTACGCACGTTTCAGGAATGCCAGCCTGACAAACTTAACCACCCACCGCGAGGACTCGCCGCATAGCTACGAAATCAGATCTCCGAAACTGCCCAACCACTGCTATAAAAGCCCGAGCGCAACATTAGAGTTTTTATCGGAGAATACCGACTTAGTCATCTCCTCGAAGCTACACATAGGAGTCGCTGCGCTCTCTTTAGGCAAAAAGTTCATTTCGCTCGGAGGCCCCCCTAAGGCCAAAGCTGCAATCGAACGCTTTGAGCAGAGCAGATCCTGTAAGTCTACATACATTTGCGATTCAATCCGTCAATTACTCAAGCACATCGAATATTTCCGCAAGCAAGTTTCCCCCGCCTCCCACGACACGAATAGTGGAGACTCCCTGGGGCACCTGCGCGCAATCCAAGCCTTCTTGCAAGAAGTCAGAGGCCAATAACTTAATCGCTGCAACAACCACTCAGCCCTGCAATCAGCACAGCACCTGCTGTGTGGGTGTCGAATTTCCTTCGCGGAACGTATCAGCCTCGCCCTGAAAGACGATTTCGCCGCCGGCCTCTCCGCCCTCGGGACCGAGCTCGATGATCCAATCAGCCATGCGAATCACATCCAGGTCGTGCTCGATGATCAGGATGGTGTTACCCGCATCACGTAGCTTGAAGACCAGGTCCATGAGGCGCTGCACATCCAGCCAGTGTAGTCCAGTCGTCGGCTCATCGAGGATGTAGAGCGTCTGCCCCTGCTGGCGCTTGCTCAATTCCAAGGACAGTTTAATCCGCTGCGCTTCACCGCCGGAGAGCGTGGTGGCGGGCTGGCCCAGCTTGATGTAACCGAGCCCGACATCGGCCAAAGTGTGCAATTTCTCGGCAATGCGTGGCTGCTTCGCAAAAACTTGCAAGGCTTCGTCCACACTCATCTCCAACACATCCGCGATATTATAGCCTTTAAAGCGCACATCGAGTGTTTCCCGATTATAGCGACGCCCCTTGCAACTGGGGCACTCGCTATACACGTCGGCCATAAACTGCATATCGAGCTTAATCACGCCGTCGCCTTTGCAACGTTCGCAACGCCCACCACTCACATTGAAGGAAAAACGGTTACGCTTGTATCCGCGTATCTTAGCGATCGAGCATTTAACGAAAAGGTCCCGCAACTGATCGAAGAGCTTGGTAAAAGTCGCGGGGTTGGAGCGCGGGCTGCGACCGATCGGCGATTGATCGACTTGAATGACAGAGAGGAAATGATCCAGCCCTGCGATCTTCTTATGCTTGCCGGGAATCGCTTTGGCGCGATTCAGTTTAAAAGCCGCAGCTTTGGCCAATATGTCGTTGACCAAGGTGCTCTTCCCGGAGCCGGACATCCCACAAACCACGCTCAGCAGGCCAACGGGAAACTTCGCATCGACCTGCTTGAGGTTGTTTTCATAGGCCCCCTCGACGCTCAACCAGTCGGACTTAGGACGCAGCGTGCACGCATTCTTTTCAACACGCGCCTCCCCGCTGAGGAACATGCCAGAGCGACTGTATGTATCATTAAACGCATCTGTGGGGCTGCCCTGATAAATCAACTCGCCCCCCTCAACGCCCGCGCCGGGACCGAGCTCGATCAGATGATCGGCCGCCAACATGGTTTCACCATCGTGTTCCACTACGACGACGGAGTTGCCGCGCTCACGTAAACCGATGAGCGTTTGAATCAATCGACGATTGTCCAATGGATGCAGTCCAATACTCGGTTCATCTAAGAGATAGACCACGCCGACCAGCGACATGCCCAGCTGAGTCGCCAGGCGCACGCGCTGCGCTTCGCCCCCACTTAAGCTGGTGTATGTGCGATTGAGTGTGAGGTAACTGAGCCCGACTTCATTCAAAAAGGAGAGTCGCGAACCGAGACCGCGCACGGCGTCGCCCACAGTCGCATAGGCGGGATTGCTTTGCAGCGCATCCACGAAGCCTTGCGCTTCTTGCAGCGACATGGCCAGTAAATCGGTAATGGAGCGCCCCTCGATCAAGACACTCAAGCTCGACGGACGCAACCGGCGACCGGAGCAAGCCTCGCAACGACTGCTGGTTTGATAGGCCATCAGGCGGGCGCGCAGGCCGTCGCTGGTGGTGTGGCGGCGAATATTTTCAAGATCGGCGAGGACACCCTCAAATGGCATCAACTCAGGCTTAGTATTGCCGCCCTTGAGCTTAAAACTGAACAGTCGCTCGCCCGCGCCGTGTAGGATTTGCGCGCGCACATCGGCATCAAGTTCATCCCAGGCCAAGTTGGGATCAAATGGCAATTGCTCGGCCAACTGCTTGAGAATCGCGTTGTGCCGAATGATCATCTGCTTGGAGCCGAGCCGCCATGGCTTAATCGCCCCCTTTTTGACAGAAATACTCGGATCTGGCACAATCAGCTCGGGCTGAAATTGCAAGGTCTCCCCCAGCCCACCGCACTCAGAACAGGCGCCCTCGGCATGATTCCAGGAGAAATGACGCGGTGAGACAGGCTCATACACATCGCCGCAATTCACGCAAGCCAGACGGTTACTCAAGGGGAGTTCACGCCATTGCTGCCCATCCTCAAGTAAAATCAGCGCACGGTCCTCCCCCTCACTGAAGGCCAAGTCCAAGGAGTCCGCCAGCCGACTGCGCTGGTCGGCCTTGAGCACGATGCGATCGACCACGATCTCGACAGAAATCGACGCAGCCTTGGAATCGATCAGATCATGCTCATCCAGACGGCGGATCTCGCCGTTAAGGCGCACTCGTTGGAAGCCACGCTGCTGCAAGCGCGGCAATTCTTCGCGCAAGATCGCAGGTTTGGCCGTCATCCATGGAGCGAGAATCATCAAGCGACTCCCCTCCGGCTCCGCATAAATGCGCGTCAGGCAATCGTCCATCGAGCGCCGCTCAATAATGCCGCCATCCTTCGGGCAATAAGGAGTGCCGCAGACCGCCCACAGCACACGGGCAAAATCAGCGATTTCGGTCACCGTTGCCACGGTGCTACGCGGATTGCCCCCGCCCCCGGTGCGCTGCTCCAGCGCGATGACGGGCGAGAGACCTTGAATGTAGTCCACATCCGGACGCGGAATTTGCTCCAGGACCATACGCGCCTTAGTCGAGAGGCTGTCGATGTATTTGCGATAGCCCTCCGCATAGATGGTATCGAAGGCCAGTGAGGATTTACCCGAACCACTGACGCCCGTGATCACCACCAACTGATTGCGCGGAATGTCCACGCTCACATTTTTCAGGTTATGCTCGCGCGCGCCTTTAACAGAAATCGAATCGGCCACTTGCGTAGGCATTACAGATGCTTCGTGAGAACTCATGGATCAATGGGACGAAAGGCCGCTTATATCGCAGTTTCCGCCAACGCGCAAGTCCGCGCCATATAAACTTATTAATCGACGTATTTGCGTTGTAATCAGTGCTCCATTAGATAGGTTTTTAATTACATTATGAGCAAAAACAAACTACCGATTCTCTACATCAAATCCGGTTGCCCTTGGTGCCGTGAAGCCCTTTCTTTTTTCAATTCGCAAGGTGTCGATCTGGATGTGCGTGATGTCAATGTAAACGCCAAGGACATGGACGCCATGGTGGCCCTCAGCGGGCAAACCAAGACGCCCACCTTCGAATATGAAGACTTCATGGTGGCCGACTTCGACGTCGACGAATTCCTTGCCGAGCTCAACGAATTCCCCGAGATCCGCCAAAAGCTAGGCATCTCGGACGACGAGAATTAAAGGGCCTCGTCAGCGCGCTCTAAACTTGCGCCTCGTCCACGAATTCCAGACTGCCGTCCTCTTTGAGGCGACGGTAGTAGCAACCTGAGCGAGCAATGCCCGCTTGGTTTTTGGTGTGGCAGGCGCCCTTGCCCGCCGGCGTCACCTTGTAGAGAATCGAATTTTGCTCACAATTGACGCGGATCTCTTCGATTTTCAAATAATCGCCACTGGTCTTGCCCTTGATCCAGAGCTCGTTGCGACTAGTGCTCCAAAAGGTCGCCATGCCGCATTCGAGAGCGGTTTGCAGCGCCAGTTCATTGGCGTAGCCGACAATCAGCACCTCACCGGTTTGCATATCTTGAGCGATCGCAGGCAGCACGTCGGACTCGCAATTGGCCACCTTGCGCAGCTTTGCGAAATCGAGATTGAGCACCTTGCCTTCTTCTAATTCTTCATGAGTCATGCCTTCGAGCTAGAGCCCTGACAGCTGAGAGTCGAGTTCTGAATGACTGTAATGAAGCAAATTCATACGGAATTCCCCATTTTTCCTTTTCATTAGGTGGCATCCGTTCATCTTCGGCGCTTTCAGATTATCAAAATTCCGCCCGCTCAGGGCCCATAACCTAGAAACATTATGCAAACAGAGATTCTCTCCCAAGCAGCAACTCAAGCACGCGGCCTCGCGATCGACGCGATTCACGCCTGCAGCTCTGGCCACCTAGGCCTCCCTCTCGGCTGTGCCGAAATCGGCGCCGTGCTCTATGGCGCAGGCGGCCTCCGCTACAATCCAGCAGAGCCCAAATGGCTGAATCGTGACCGTTTCGTGCTCTCCGGTGGCCACGGCTCAATGTTCCTTTACTCATGGCTACACCTCGCGGGCTACGAGCTCTCCCTAGAAGAGGTGAAAAACTTCCGTCAACTGGGCTCCGAAACTCCAGGCCACCCTGAGTTTGGTGATACTGTCGGCGTCGAAGCCACCACAGGCCCACTCGGTCAAGGTATCGGTAACGCAGTCGGCTACGCACTCTCCGGCAAACGTGCCGCCGCAAAGTTCAACACCGCCGAGCACACCATTTTCGATCAACACGTGTTCGCCCTCCATGGGGACGGCTGCTTGCAAGAAGGCGTGGCCAAAGAAGCAATCGCATTTGCAGGTCATAACCAGTTAGACAATTTGATCCTGATCTACGATTCCAACGACGTCACCCTCGACGCCATGGCTGATCAGACCCAGAGCGAAGATGCCTCCGCTTACTTCATCTCCCAAGGCTGGGACACCGTGACCATCGATGGCCACGACCTCGCCGCAGTTGAAGCCGCCATTTCCGAAGCCAAAGCCAACGACAACGGCAAGCCTAAGGTCATCATCGCCAAGACGACTATCGGCAAGGGCATCCCAGAAGTTGAAGGCACCTCTGCCGGCCACGGTGAAGGCGGTGCCAAGTTTGCAGCCGCCGCCCGCATAGGACTCGGCCTGCCAGAAGAAAGCTTCTACGTATCCGACGAAGTGCGTGCCCACTTTGCTAAAGTCGCCCAAGCAGGCGCCGCCGCCTACAAGGAGTGGGAAGGCGTCTTTGACGCATGGAGCGCCGCCAACCCAACACTCGCTGCGGAGCTCAAGGGCGAAGTGCCGGCCGACCTACTCAGCCAGATTCCAGAATTCGACGCAGGCACCAAAGCCGCGACCCGCGCTTCCGGAGGCACCATCATTCAAGCGGTCGCCCAAGCAGTGCCTAGCCTCATCAGCGGCTCGGCCGACCTCTACGGATCAACCAAGAACTACATCAAAGACGGCGGCGACTTCGGTCCCACCAACTTCAATGGACGCAACATCTGGTTCGGCATTCGTGAACACGGCATGGGCGCCATCTGCAACGGGATCGCTTATGACGGCATCTTTAAGGCCAGTGGCGCGACCTTCCTGGTATTTGCCGACTACATGCGCGGCTCGATTCGCCTCGCCTCACTCGCGAAGCTGCCTGTCACTTACATCTTCACGCACGACTCCGTCGGTGTCGGTGAAGACGGCCCCACTCACCAACCGGTAGAAACCGTGAGTGGCCTGCGCGTCATTCCAAATCTCGACGTCATTCGCCCTGGTGATGCGGAAGAGACCGCTGCAGCCTTTGCCGCAGCTGTTCAACGCGAAGACGGCCCCACAGCGCTGATTCTTACACGTCAAAACATCCCAGCCCAAGACAGCATCAGCGTGAGCGATCGCCGCGAAGGTGTGCTCAAGGGTGGCTACATCGCCAAGAAAGAAAGCGGCGACTTGAAACTAATCCTAATGGCAACGGGCTCTGAGCTACAACACGCCATGGGCGCGGCCGAGCAACTCGGCGACGGTGTGCGCGTGGTATCTCTTCCTTGCTTCGAACGCTTCGAACGCCAAAGCGCGGACTACATCGAAAGCGTGCTGCCCACTAGCTGCACCGCACGTGTCGCCGTGGAAGCCGGGGTTTCCAGCACATGGGGCAAGTATGTCGGCTTCGCCGGCAAAACTGTCTGCATCGACCGCTTCGGTATGTCCGCTCCGGGCGATACTGTAATGGCCGAACTTGGCATGACTGCCGACAACGTCGCAGCGGTTGCTAAAGAATTACTCTAATACGCAGACTTAGCGCAGCTACAAAACGCCGCCCACGCAAAGGGCGGCGTTTTTTATAGCTGCCCTCAGGATCAAGCGTAGCAAAGCTACAGCAGACGCTCGAATTATCAGCGCAGCAGCGCTGCCAGTTGCCCTAAAGAGCCGCTGGTAATACATTTACAATTTGAATTGTCCCCGCCGGCACAACCGAATGTCTTATACGTACGCATGCTAAAGTTCAGCCGTCAGTCCCTTATCTCTGTAGTCATTGCCCCAATTATATTACTACTAACTTCTTGCAGTGACAACGCAGACCTAGGCGACACGGCGAAGTCATCCTCCCCCGCTCAAAAGCAGCCGGGCCAAGTTTTCCCTTACTCTCACAATCCGCAACGCTTGGCAAAATTCGGTCCCGACACCTGCGTAAAATGCCACGAAAAAGAAGTCACTGAGTGGAAGAGCAGTCACCACGCCAAGGCCAATCGAGCCGTATCTGTAAAAAAAGACGCAGCAGCCTTCACCCCCACGCGCCGCATTAAAGAATCCGGCGTCACCTATGAAATGGTGCAAGTAGACGACGCCTTCAAACTCCGCGTACTTGCAGACGATGCCCCCACACTCGAATACGACCTAGTCGGCGTGATCGGCGAAACGCCCCTCCGCCAATACCTCGCCCTGCTTCCCGGCAATCGCTTTCAAACCATCAGCGCCACTTACGATGTGCTGAACGATCGCTGGGTCGATGTATTTGCCGGAGAAGACCGCCTACCGGGTGAATGGGGCCACTGGGCCGGCCAAGGCATGAACTGGAATGCCAACTGCGCCTACTGCCACACCACGGAATATGACAAAGCCTTCGACTTCGACGGCAACCTCTACCAATCCACCTGGATTCAGCAAGGCATCGCCTGCGCCGAATGTCATATCGGCCTCGAAGAGCACCTGGTCGCCTCCCAAGCAGGTGACTATACCAGTGGCCTAAGTCGTCTTGATCCGCTACAAACCAAAGAAAATTGCCTAACCTGCCACTCGCGCCGCGATCAACTCACCGCCGACGAGTTTGCGCTGGGCGACCGCTTTGACGACCACTTTTCCGTCTCTCTACCCGACCAACCCGGCCTCTACTACGCCGACGGCCAAATCCTGGACGAAGATTATGTCCATGCCTCCTTTGAAATGAGCCGCATGGCCCACGCAGGCGTCACCTGCATGGATTGCCACAACCCCCACACACTGGAACACATCCTACCGGTCGAAAACAACATGCTCTGCATGCGTTGCCACGAAGCAGGCGTCATGGAAGCGCCCATTATCGAACCCGTAAAGCACAGTTTCCACGCCGAAGGCAGCACCGGCAACCAATGCGTCGAGTGCCACATGTCTGAGACCGTTTATATGCAAGTCGACTGGCGCGCCGACCATGGCTTCCACTCCCCGGACCCATTAATGACCAAAGAACTGGGCATCCCCAATGCCTGCAGTAAGTGCCACACGGACGAAACAGTCGACTGGGCGGTGGAACACGCCGAAGCTTGGTATGGCGAAAAATTGGAATCGAGCCGTCAACGTCAACGCGCCCGCGCGATCAGCAAGGCCTATAATTACGATCCCGCCGCCCTCCCCGCGCTCTTGGAACTGGCCAAGGACGAAGACATCGCCGCATGGCAAGCCACCTACACCGGCCTAATTGCCAACTATCTCCCCAACGCTGCCGCCGAAGCGCACCTTCGTAGTGAGCTCGACAACGAGAGCCCACTCGTGCGCGTGCGTGCCACCAGCGGCCTCGCCATGATCGAATCCGGCAGCGAGGCGCTCATTGATCAGCTAAAGGACAAAAGCCGCTCCGTCCGCATCGCTGCCAGCCGCAGTTTGGCCTCACGCAACGAAGCAGTCGCCGATCCCGTCGCCGCAAAA
>CEUD01125584.1_pt1 | contig 11229 bp, 8 predicted proteins | sample 356481 | NCBI WGS metagenome assembly CEUD01 (sample SAMEA2623314, study PRJEB7988) | marine metagenome | isolation source: saline water (ENVO:00002010), including | reverse complement strand
AATCTCAGCATGGGAACTTTTCCGAACTATCCTCAACGTGGACTCCTCAGTTCGATAGCATTGTAGGATACTGGAAGATGAATGGCTCATGGGCCGACTCCTCACCTAGTGCTTCACATGGCACGGCAAACGGTGGAGTTTCTTATAGTTCAACTAATATGGTGGGCACAGGGGCTGGACAATTCAACGGCTCTTCAGGATTTCTCTCTACCAATACTTATCCGGTGTTAGGCTCAACCCCTAGGACTGTCACAGCATGGGTAAAAACCGCTGATGATGGATTAAAGAAGACAATTGTAGATTGGGGTCCCTCCAATGTTGGCGAGAGATTTAATTTTCAAGTTAGGGGCAATGTATTAAGAGTTGAGTCTCAAGGAAATGGTGAAAACGGGACGGTTCACATAGCAGACCAAGCATGGCACTTTGTTGCTGTAAGCTGTACTGGAGCAAATATTAATACATGTAAGCTCTATGTCGATGGCAAACTTGATACTCAAGTCACCACATCAAATCCTATAAACACAGGAAACACGGCGGACCCACTAAGAATTGGAGCTGCCACTTCCTACGTTGCTTACTTTTCAGGCAAGCTCGATGAGGTCTCAATTTGGGAGACTGCCCTTACGGACGCCGAGATCAAAAGTATTTATGAAAGACAAAAGCAAAAACAGGTTTCATCTTATGACTCTCCCGTAATCGATTTGGGAATTAATCAAAGTATTACAAATTTGACTCCTACAACTGAGCTTCCATTTTTGAAAGAACTTGGAACAACTAACGAAAATTCCTCTGACTACTCCTCTTTAACTGGGAACCTTGCGGACAATATATTTGCTTCTTGGGAGTTAAATGAATCGACCGGAAGTCCAGTAGATTCTATTTCGGCGAGCAGTACAACACTTGTTGGAGGTGTAACTCAAGGCCATTCTGGTCTACTTGCAGGCTCATATGCTTTTGACGGTACAACAGGATATCTAAACGCTGGCACTCTTGGTAGCCTTGGCACAGACATCATAAATGGTTTCACTACATGCTCTTGGATAAGAACTGGTGACACTGCTATACAAAGTATAATTGGCAATTATGACGGGAATACTCCAAATGCATCCTCTTTTCAGCTTCAAATAAACAGAGGGCTTTTAAGTGCCAATGAGGAAGGAAGAATATTTGCATATACCCGCGATGCCGCTGGTGGAAGCAATGCCACACTATCTGTAGTTGTAAACAACGACACTGGGATTATCGATGGAAAATGGCATCATATATGTGCCAATTACAATGTCCCAGCCCAAACAGTAGCCATTTATGTGGATGGTAAGTCACAACCAATAACATACTATCGTCAAGAGGCACTTGGTGCCACAGCAGATTTTGATAGAGATGTTTATATTGGTGCAAACAATGCCCAAGGTAGCGCAAATAACTTCTTTAACGGAAATATCGACTCTGTAAATATTTGGAGAAAGAACCTAAGTGCGAGTGAAGTCCTACAACTTTATCGTCAAGGAGCGAACAGGGTTAAATATCAAGTGAGAATTTGTTCCGATGCGAGCTGTTCTGCAAATCCAGAATGGAAAGGGCCAGGTGGTGATTCATCAACCTTCTTTTCAGAGCTTTATAATAGAAGTAGTGCAACCTTAGATTCTATTTTCTCGCTCTGTTATGTTTCATCTCCGGATACTTGTGATCATACCGAGTTTTCTGTTTCTGGAGCAAAGCTGGCCGACCCATTAGAAATACTCTTTGCAGACTTTCCAGTTTTTGATGAGTCCGCTCTTCAATCAAGATACTTCCAGTACCGTGTTATCATGGAGGCCCAGGAAAACCAATCATGTGCAGGCGCAACACAGGCATGTGTTCCGACTCTGGATTCAATTGGCTTCTCACCTACCTCATACCAATCTGGACCCGACAGTATAACAAGCTCAACAGCTGTTACAATTGATGGCGAGATCGAAACTGTAAGTGACACCATTAGTTCTGGATGCACTGTAAAATATCAATTCTCAAAAGATGGAACCAATTTCTCATATTATAATTCAGGCTGGACATCTGCTACGGACAACTCATCAGAAGCAAATACATCATCGGATATCAGTTCAGTCTTAAAAGACTTTATATCCTCAGGTCCTTTATACTTCAGGGCATACCTAGAATCTGATGGGTCTCAAGCATGTGAACTGGAAGAGCTAAACATTAATTAAAGCTCACCAATCGATGAACTATTGGCCACCTAATTAATCTCGCCCAATGAAATTGCATTAATATTCAGGTTTGTATAAGAACTATCTAAGTGCTCAGCACATGTAGAAAACGCTAATTCCATGTCAAGTCAATGTAATTAATGCTAATCTTAGGCCACTTAAGTTTTTTATGATTGGTAAAACATGGAAAAAGCAACTACAGATTTTAAAAGCATATTTAAGTCCCTTCCAGGACTCTACCTAATTGTGAAGCCTAACACACCAACATATACTATTGAGTATTCTAGTGACGCTTACAACAAGCAAACAATGACAAAGCGAGATGAGATAATCGGAAAAGGTTTGTTTGAAGTGTTTCCAGACAATCCAAAAGACAAAAATGCCAATGGGGAGTCAAACTTAACCATATCCCTCTTAAGAGTTGTGGAGACTAGAAAACAAGATATATTACCTGTTCAAAGATACGACATAAGAAGACCTGAGAGTATAGGCGGAGGTTTTGAAGAAAGATACTGGACCCCTATAAATACACCTGTCTTAGACGAGGAAGGAAAGGTTATCTATATTATTCACCAAGCAGAGGATGTCACTGAAAGAGTGAAGCTAAAACAATCAGGGCAAGAACTTGATGCGAAGTTAATGACCTACAGTCACGAATTGAGTAAAGCACATGCGGAGTTAAAAAAGTCTAATCGACAAAAAGACATCTTTTTAGCGACCTTGGCCCATGAACTAAGAAATCCACTCGCACCAATACGTTCAGGAGTTGAGCTATTGAAGATGGACATCAATATTATGGAACTAATTCCAACAATGGAGCGTCAAATTTCACACTTAGAAAAGCTCATTGATGATCTAACCGATACATCACGTATAAGTAGAGGAAAACTCAACCTTAATTTACAAAATGTAGAGATAGCCAAATTGATCGAGGAGATTATTGACTCACTAAGAAAAACCTCTCCTGGCGATTTCGAAAATTTAGACTTAATTCTACCCAAAAAGGAAATCTGGGTTAGAGCTGATCCCGTAAGGATAAACCAGGTTATAAACAACTTAATAAATAATTCTCAAAAATTTACACCTAAGGATAAGAGAATAACCCTTACAGCTTCTCTAAAAGGGAAAAATGTCTTAATTCGCATAAAAGACGAGGGCCTCGGTGTCGAGAAACAAAAACTATCACACATCTTTGAAATGTTTGTCCAAGTTGAAAAGCCAGGGATGCACAAGGGACTCGGGCTTGGGCTTTCGATCTCTAAAATGCTTATAGAAATGCATAAGGGCATAATTAAAGCTCAGAGTGAAGGTATTGGAAAAGGACTTGAGGTTTCCATTGAGCTCCCAACTATTGATGCCCCAGCTCCTAAAAAGGAACAAAACGAGGAATTAAGAATCCAAAAAAATTTACGAATTTTAATTGCAGACGACAATACTGATGCCGCAAACATGCTAAAGCTTGCACTTGAAAAATTTAACAATTCTGTTGAGCTTGCAAAAGACGGAGAAGAGGCCATAGCTTGTGCAGAAAAATTTAAACCTAATCTAATCCTCATGGACTTAGGTATGCCAGTAAAAGATGGGCACCAGGCCGCCACGGAGATCCTCTCCAAACCCTGGGGAAGGACAATATCAATTGTTGCACTATCTGGATGGGGCCAAGAAAAAGATAAAGCTCGAACTAAAAAACTAGGTTTTAAAGGGCATCTTGTAAAACCTGTAAGCTTAAAGCAAGTTCAGGAACAGATTAATAACTTATTTAGCTTCTAGGCCGTTTTCTCATGAGTTGAACTATAGGTAAGTCTTTTCACTTTTCTATAAATATCGTATGGATTTAGAACTGAGCGAAACACGTTCTTATTAAACTTTGACTGCAGCCCCATTGAAGAAGCTGTAGCAAAAACAATATTGCCAGATCCCCAGACTCTTTGAAGGACACTAACACTCACTGTAAGATCAGTAACCTTGTCATAATCAATAGAGTGAAAATCAACTCCAAAAAATCCAGTTGAGATGATAATCCTCTTGGAGGTTAGAACATAAATAACATTTTTATAATTTATGTAGATAAAAACAGCAATCACAATTGCTAATAGCAATCCTACAAAAATACCTCCGCCTGGTATGTTTGCGCCACGAACGGAAAGCATACCAATTACAACTCCAGGAATAATAGAAATTGGTGCAAGTCCCAAGACATAAGTAATGAGATGTGGCTTCTCGGCCCAGATTACGCTCTCATCGCTTTCTAAAACATTGGTGAAGAATCGTGGTAACTTCCTCTTGAGACTTCTACGATTATTTCCAAGCAACTTTGCATAGTTTGAATTTGGTTCGTTTAGATTTAACTTTTTCAACTCTCCTTCATCTAGAAAATAGCCATTGCACTTTGAACAATTTTCCACAAGAATTCCGGTTGAGCCAACAAGCCCAGAAGAGAGACTGACGACACAGTGAGGGCACCTTCTTTTGGAGGTATGAAGACTTTTTAATCCATTAGTATTTAACTCTTTCAAGATCTTATCGTTTCTCAAAACGAGATTCAATTCATTATCATCAAACCATAGGCCATTGCAGGCTAAACACTTCTCAACTAAAAGCTCAGCATTGCCCTTAACTTTATAGGTTTTTAATACATCTTCACATGCTGGACACTTCATACCTCTCCTTCTATTTATTACATTATACACACAAGCATATTTAGAAGAAGAGATTATTAAAAACCTTAACTAAACTTAATAATTCAAAGTGCAGAACTTCTTAAAGACTTCTTTATGTTTGGCCAAGTCAACTTCAGGAGACATAGAGACTCTAACGATATAATCTTTATCACCTTCTTTAGTGGTCCCTTGGGTCGAGGTCGCCGGGATTGTCCAATAAGACCCCTTAAGCTGGCCATAACTCACACAGTGCTTGCTCCCACCTGGTATTTCGTTGATCATGAGATTTATCAACTTTTGATTTAACTCTCTTTTATTCAATTCTCTTTCTTCAGCTGATTCCCCTCTAGTAGGAAGATCCAATGAAAAAACAGATGGAGTAAATCCGGCGTCCACAACTTCACTTGGAACAAAGTTAATCTTTGACTCAGGAAGAGTTTCTTCAATAAAACTTACAAACTCCCGAGTGTTTTTATAAGCGGCCTTTATACGTTCAACCATACTAGGCATTTGTTCAGTCAGAGTTTTTATTTGAAACGTTGTTGCTCCATTGTCACAGATTTCTAAATGCCTTTGAACGTAATCCATATATTCTATGGCCAACTCATTTGCGACAACATATCCGGCAGTACAAAGACCACCGCTTGGAAACTTTGAACCACTAACATAGGAAAGTGCTTTTGAACTTCCTAAATAATCCCCTTCTCCAAGGAACTGAGTGTCGGGACAAAATGTTTGATCAAGGATAAACACTGACTCTATAGCGGTTCCACCCTCACTCGTCTTTCTCTCCTTGCTTAGTACTTTCTTTAACCTTTCCAAATCCGGGACTTCAACACGAGGATTGGTTGGGATTTCAGCAATAATATATGGAACTGCATTCGTCTTTGAAAGCTCTTCCAGAATGTGGTCGATCCCATCAACCATATCGTTTCCGCTATCGACTTTTAGATCAATGATTTCCACATGATCTAGACAAGCTGCTACTCTTCTCGCCTGATCATTTGTTCCCCCATAGCAATTTGGTGGAACAATAAATTTAACTTCTTTTCCTGGGTGAACATTTAGGGCATGTTCGATTAGGCCCATCATGATAGCATACTGAGCACTTAGACCACATGAACCTATACCTACTGGTCCACTGGTATTAGTTATTTTTTGAATAGTTTTATCAAGCTCGAAGCGATCAACTTTGATAACATTGTACTCTTTGTTTCCAATAAACTCTCTTAAAACATTAAAACAATCATGTGGTGTCATGGCGATGGATTCTCTTCTTCGCACATGCTGAATCTCCGATACGTAAGTATCAAGGTTTGCGACTACAACACTTCCAAGTTCTTTGTGTAAATAGATAATAAAGTCCGCCTCAAGAACTTGGTCAGACCAAGCTTCTTTAAAACCAGAGAGCGCTACTGAATGACCTTTGAACTCAGGATCAAGCTCCTCTACGAGTTCAAACTCATACCCATAAACATTTTTAACTAAGTCCATATCAAACGATTTAGGGAGCATTTCAGCATTTACTATTTGTACTTTACTTCCCTCAAAGTGACTTTTTCTAAGTATGGCCATCAAGGGCATAGTTTGTGAAGAGAATGAAATTACATTATTAACACTCACGCTTTTATTCTCAGCTATCCCCCATTCTAGAATGCACGAAAGCGGATGACCAAGACGGATATAATCATAGGCAGTAGGAAGAAGCTCAAGACTTTTCCCCTTTAGAAATTGATCAATAAATTCGGTTTTTGCCAACTCTTCATTGTAGATATCAAGTCGGTGTGTTGTGAGCTTAAGCCAATCACTTGGCATATTTTGAATTACACTTTCAATTTGTTTTTTGATTTCAGTCTGCGTCATAATTTATCCTTATTCAGATTAAATATAACGCATATGTCACGTCCTTTAAACTCATTATTTATAGTACTGGCCCATAGGGTCAAGTAACAAAAACAATTTGGTCTATACCTTTTATTTTTGGCTACTAAGAGGACTACATTTCCCTAGTTGGTTGGCATTACTTCAATTTCTCTAACGGTACTTCTTTGGGGGACACTTAAGGCAAAAACCACAGCATCAGCAATATCTTCAGGTTTAAGTTTATCAGGTTTAGGCTCGTCAAAGAAATCAGTGTCTACCATGCCTGGACAAATCACCGTACACCTTCCGCCCCATTCTTTCATCTCTCTGGCCAGATTATGTCCAAAGCCTGATGCAAACCATTTGGAAGCACCATAGACTGATCCTGGTAAATAGATTTTTCCGGCAACAGAGCTTGTTATTAGGAAGTGACCTTTGGTCTGCCTTAGATGCTGCATTGTCATCTTGGCGGTCCAAAGAAGACCTTTTATGTTTAAATCAACTAATTCATCCCACTCTCTTGGATCACCATGCTCTGTACCCGCTTTGCTTAAACCTTTTCCAGCATTAGCGAATACGGCATCAATTTTTCCAAATCTTTCAACAGTTTTATGGATAGACTTTCCAAGATCATCTAGCTTTGTAACATCTGTCGGAAGGGAAATAGCGTTATCTTCACCCACTTCTTGAACGATCTCATTTAGTTTATTTTCCCTTCTGGCCAAAAGTGCCAGTTTGTAACCCTCTTTCGCAGCTTTTAGTGCCGTTGCACGTCCAATACCACTAGATGCACCAGTAATTAGCAAAACTTTTTCATTCATAAAATACTCCTAAGATGAGCTTATTAAACATAGGTCAAATTCACAAATCGGTATAAGAATAATCAAATGGGATTTTAAAATGTGGGTTTATATAAAAAAGAACTGTTTAACTTCTGTGAGCCGATAGTCCACTCAAATATGAGCTATATTTTCTTCATAGCACGCTCTAGGCTTTCGTGAGAATATAGATTCATGCAAACGATAGTTACAAATAGAAAAAACCAAATAATTCTACAGTCCATCAAAGATAATTTTGCTTTGGCCTTAAGTTCATTTCCTTTTGGAATTGTGATGGGAGCAACGGCCTATAAGTTCACTTTAAATACTCAAGAATTTCTATATATGAATTTGTCGCTAAACGCTGGTGCATCTCAACTGGCCTTCGTAGATCAATACAAGAACAACATCAATTTTCTGGTAATATTAGTTTCCTGCACTTTAATAAATTGCAGAATGTTTTTATATAGTCTTTCGCTCCATAGTGATTTTAAAGAGCTTGGAACTTTTAAAAAGATGCTGTTGTTTTTTTTTGTCATCGATCAAACTTACGCAACCTTTGAAACCAATAAAGATACACTCATCACAGAAGAAGAAAAGTTCTGGTATTTTTTGTCATCAGGAATTCTTCTTTTATCCTTCTGGCAGTTGGGCTCAATAATGGGCTTTTTTGCAGGAGATAACTTGCCCTACGGCGAACACTTGGATTTCTTGGTTCCATTGGCATTCATAGGAATCTTTGGACCAAAGCTTAAGGACAGGATAAATATTAGCGTCTTTTTAGTTGCTGTGAGCCTTTCGGTTATCCTCTACAAGGTGCCTTTTAACTTGGGACTTCTTCTCTCCACAATTGGGGCCATGGCCACTGGTGTATTTTTAGAAAAGAGAAAAGGTTCAAAATGAAATACTACATACTAATTACCATCTTGATTTTGGTGACTTATTTTATTCGCTCTTCCTTTATCTTATTTGGCCATAAGCTTACATTTTCTAAAGATGCCAAAATGGCATTGAGTTTTTTAGTGATTTCAATTCTTCCAGCGATGATTTTTCCTGGAATATTAGTTAAGTACGAACCTGTTCATATTTTTAACGAGCGCCTTGTGGCCAGTATATTTGCAATAGGAATCTCTCTAAAATCCAAAAATATCATGACCACAATGATAGGAGGATTCTCCATGCTTTTATTTCTGCACCAGTTCTAAACAAAAAAGGGTGATTAGATCTCACCTATAATTTTAAGCAAATTCTGGATAATCGGTATAACCCTCTTCTGCCCCGCCAAAGAAAAATTCAGGTCTAGGTTGGTTTAGCTTCGTTCCTCTTTCAAAGCGAAACGGTAGATCAGGATTTGCTATGAAAGGCCTGCCAAAAGCAATCAAATCAGCAAGTCCATTCTCAATGGCCTCAACCGCTCTGTCTTTGGTATATTTACCTGCATAGATAAGGGTGCCCGAGAAGGCGTGTCTATACTTTCTTTTAAACTCCATACTCATCACTGGTGCATCGTCCCAATCAGCTTCGGCAACATGGATATAAGCAATCCCCAGTTCGTTAAGCATCTTTGCTGCTTCTATATAAGTCAGCTCAGGATTTGCATCTTGTGCTCCCATAAGGGTTGTTAAAGGAGCTTGCCTCACTCCAATTCTATCAAAATCGATTTCTTCACCTACTGCGATAACAACTTCTTTTAAAAATCTTAAACGGTTCTCTATGCTTCCACCATATATGTCATTTCGAAGATTTGTCTCCGAATCAATAAACTGCTCAATCAAATATCCATTTGCACCATGTAATTCTACCCCATCAAAGCCCGCCTTAACTGCATTGGCCGCGGCTGCCGCATAATCCCTAATAATGGACCTAATCTCACTTAAACTTAACTCCCTGGGCTCAGAGTGTTGAACCATTTCACCACCATTCTTGCCATTTATAAAAACCTTAACCCCTGGAGCACTTATGGCCGAAGGTGCCACAGGTTGTGCACCATCTTCTTGAAGACTTACATGACTTATCCTTCCAACATGCCAAAGTTGAGCAAACATTACTCCACCCTCTCTATGAACGGCATCAGTTACTCTCTTCCAACCTTCAACCTGCTCAGCAGTATAAATACCTGGTGTGCCTGCATAACCCTGACCTTGGCGACTAATTTGAGTTCCCTCAGAGATAATTAAACCAGCACTTGCTCTTTGAGCATAATATTTGGCCATGAGCTCAGTTGGAACTTCGCCACCAGCTGCCCTGGCCCTAGTAAGCGGAGGCATAACCATTCTATTTTTTAACTCCAAACCTGAAAGCTTGTATTTTTCAAACAACATATTGCCTCCTTAATCCCACTTGGGAGCAAAGTCAGGGTTTGCGATTCTGTAATTTCTCTCAAGTGCTTCTAAATTTTCAACGTCTTCTGCATCAAGTATCCCACCTTCTACATTAAAGTTTGATCTTAGGTGTTTCTCGCTTGTTGAAGAAGGGATAATGCATAAGTCTTGATCAAGCAGCCAAGTTAGAGACACATCAGCGTTGCTGATATTTTTACTTTCGCCCCATATATTGAGTTCATAAGAGGCCAAAAGATTTTCTCTGATGCACTTTCGGCGATAACAGCATCCATTGTTGGAGTCATATTTAATTTATCTCTATGGTTTGTTCTTAATGCACTATTTCTAAAATCCAATGAAGTAAAGGCCGCTATATTTGACTTTAGCTATCCTGTACTTTCATCAATAGATTTCTATGCCGCCGGAATTTGCATTATAGCAGTGTTAATGCAGTTTAAATTTAAAGCGGGTCTCTTTAAAATTCTTGGAGTTGCCACAGCTTTAGGGATTGCGATAAACCTTATATAGCGTTTCTTACTTCTACTTCTCTTCAATAAGAAACTCTGATGAGTAAGTTTCGTCACTCTCTCATACTGAATATAAAGACCATCAACTTCTACAAAAGCTACAACTTATCGATAAACGAATGTTGGGAAGCGTATGAATACTTAAGTCAACGTGGGCCTGGAGAAAGAAGATGTCTTCACTGCGACGATAACAATCTGGCCTTTGACAACTGCATTTAATCTCGCCACCACTTATCAACTGGCAACACTCTATTTGGAGACACGATTTGACCCAATCTTGGCACGACTAGATCAAAGTTGAGGTTTTGGGAAAATTCAAACAAATACTCAACTGGCTCATACCATGGGTGTGTAGACAGTTCAAACATCCCCCAATGAACAGGAAAGTACTTTTGTGCCCTTAGGTCTCTAAATGCGGCCAATCCCTGCTCCGGTAGGAGATGAACTTCCTCCCATTTCTTGTTGTATTGCCCGCTCTCAATAAAGGCAATATCAAAAGGCCCAAACTTATCACCTATCTCTTTAAAGTGAGTGTCGTAGCCAGAGTCACCACTGAAATAGACTTTATGATTTTTAGATTTTAAAACCCAAGATGCCCAAAGAGTTTCATTTTCATGAATGCCGTTTCGCCCTGAAAAGTGTTGGGCGGGAGTTGCTATGAAATCAATTTCATCAAAATTTGCTTCCTGCCACCAATCCCTTTCGACAATTTTTTGTGAATCAACTCCCCAGCCTCTTAAGTGAGAACCTACTCCCAGAGGCACAACAAACTGAGTGTCGCTTCCGGCAAAAAATTTTATAGACTCCATATCCAAGTGATCGTAATGATCATGTGA
>CEUD01001740.1_pt1 | contig 11284 bp, 9 predicted proteins | sample 356481 | NCBI WGS metagenome assembly CEUD01 (sample SAMEA2623314, study PRJEB7988) | marine metagenome | isolation source: saline water (ENVO:00002010), including | reverse complement strand
TATGGGTGATCCGGATCACTATGAAGTTCCTCTTGCAATGCTGGTCAACAAGCAATATGCAAATACACGTTTTGCAGATTTTCAGAAGAACAAGGCCACCAGAAGTGAAGACATTTCAGCTGGTGGAAAGGCCTGGCCAGAGGAAAGCTCCGAAACAACTCACTTTTCAGTTTATAAAGATGGAATGATGGTGGCGTTAACAACGACCTTGAACAGCAATTTTGGAAACAAGATTGTTGTGCCGGGTACGGGTATTCTTCTCAACAATGAAATGAATGATTTTTCGATAAAGAAAAACACCCCGAACCAGTTTGATCTCATCGGCAGGGAAGCCAATGCGATTGCACCGGGAAAAAGAATGTTGAGTTCCATGTCACCGACTCTGGTGACCAAAGATAAAAAACCGTTTCTCATTGTCGGTTCCCCAGGTGGCTCAACAATAATAACCACCGCTTTGCAGGTGATCGTCAATGTTATTGATTATGGTATGTCCGTTGACGATGCAGTATCCGCACCACGCTTTCATCACCAATGGCTGCCGGACATGATTATGTATGACAAGTATGGGATTTCTCCGGATACCATTGCTGCCTTGAAAGCCATGGGGCATTCAAATTTTCGTGAAATTCCCTACGGTCGGGGTATTGGTGATGCCAATGCCATCATGATTACCAACAGCCAGATTTCCGGCATCAAGGATCCTCGGAATGAGGGTGCAGCAATAGGATATTAAAGGAAGCAATGACATCGACTCGTGTGTTGCTAATTGATGCTTTCAACCTGATCCGCAGGATTTACGAAGCACGACCAGACAGCGACGATAAGATAGAAGAAGTGATTCAGGCATCCGCTAATTCTGTCACAAGAGCGCTCAATCAACATTCACCAAGCCATGGATGTGTTGTATTTGACAGCCACGATACGACCTGGCGGCATCTCTTGTACAGAGAATATAAACAAGGTCGAAAGCCAACCCCAGAAATGCTGCTGAACAACGTGAGTCGCTTTAAGCAGGTGTTTTCAGAAGCCGGACTACAGAGTCTGGCCATACAGAACTATGAAGCAGATGATATCGTTGCAACTCTGGCCGCTGGCGTTGCGGAGAAAGATGGTGTGGCGATTATCCTGTCTTCAGATAAATCCTACCTGCCACTCTTGTCAGATAAAGTCAGGGTTTATAACCACTTTGAGAAGCATGAAATAAACCGGGATGATGTGCTCAAAAAATACGGCGTGACGATTGGGCAGCTGACAACACTCTGGGCGATGGCCGGGGATGCGAGTAATAATGTTAAAGGTGTACCTAAGGTTGGAAAAAAAACAGCAGTTTCGCTGATTGAACAATATGGTTCGCTCAAAAAAATACTGAACGACCAGCAAGCTGTCGGTGCAGCGGCAAAGATCAGGGAAAACAGAGCGCTGGTTCTGCGCTGCAGACAACTGGTGACTTTGAAAACAGATGTTGAGCTGGGTATTAATTTAAGGATCTTTCGTTTGTAGATATATCCGCAGATTCTCGGTGATAAAAAAATCCAACAGAATTTATACGCCTTATGTGTCCAGTCGGCGGAATATGCTTCATATCTCACGGATTGACACCTGGTTTTATCAGAAAGCTGCAGATTAGGGCTGAAGAAATTGTCGGCAGTGATCGAGACAAGGCGTGGTAAACCGTCGCTAGTGAGCAGCCGCGTTAAATTAAGTATCAGCGGGACACACAGAAGCTGATACCAATGGTGTTACTCAGGGAACATGTCACCAGCTGACTCATACCAGAATAGAGTCAGTGCTGTTTATGAGCTGCGAGGATTTATCAACCAACCCACTCCAGTGGGATATTCTCTTCAACCAATTGTGTGATGCTGATGCAATGAATGTCGTGTTCTTCGCCAACTTCGACTGCAAACTCAGAGATGTCATGCGTTCGGGTAAAAACCAATGCATTAGGGTGTTTCTGTCGTATCCAAAGTGCGGTACGCAGATTGACGGCTGAGTCTCCTGTTCCAAGGATAACGACAGGCTCGCCCCTGGTCAGATCAATTCTGTCGCGAAGGTCTCGCCAGACTTGAGGATGAGCAACATCGCCCTGAAAGATCTCTCTGTTATAACCCGACGTATATACCTGTTGCTCCTCGACCACCTGTATTCTCCGATTGGCATCCGAGTCAATCAGGCCAACAACATCAATCTGCTCGCTGGCTTTGTTCTGCAGTTCTTCGAGGATGGTCTGACCAAATAGACCAAAACCTGCAAGTATGACCGTGTCTTTGCCGGCCGTTTTATTGAAATGGTGGATTAGTGTATCTCGAACCAGGCCTTTTGCCGCCAGATTATATGAGTTGAAGCTGATTGACTGTTTGGCGATTTTTGTGACTTGAACAGCACGCAGAAATCTTAGATTCTGACAGTGCACGATAATTTTTGATTCGAGCCGAGGAAACAGTTTCAGAATCTTAGCGGCGGCTTCATAGGCAATGAAATTGTCTTCTCCCAGTAAGATGACACGTTTGGCCCTTTTGAGTCGCAGCTCCTTGACGAGAAAGTCATGGGTAATGTCACCAACGACAACAGTGACGTTGAAGGTTTCTACCAGTTCCAACTCCCTGATGGGATCTACTTTGCTATCAACGACAATCACAGGGACAAGTTTGTTGTGAGTACGAAGAACACGAAGATAACTTATCGTCATCTCTCCACTGCCGACGATCACAATATGACCGTTTAACCTGCGTAGATGCCACCGATGAGGTGACAAGATTCTTAATACTGCTTCAACCAGGGCGGAAGCCGTTAGTAGAGGAGCGCCGAAGTAAGCGATCCACAAAACTACTCTACCCAGCAATGGCCCCTCGACTGGAACGCCAACGTCAAGACCGCCGACGACAAATAATCCCAGACTATAGTATGCCTTCGTCAGCGGTGATGAAGTCACAACTTCAGGCCTTTCCGAAAGCGAAACACCGGATGACAGACCAATCATTGCGAGTACAAACAATAGAATTGCTGCGTACCAGCGCCAGCTGATTTTCGATGTGTCCAGATAATCCAAACTAACAATCACTCATAACATTTGAGACAGGCTGTATTATATACTTGTCCTGACCCTGTTAACCCAGATAAGGCAGATTTTCTGACTTGAATCCTAATGTGAATATCTGCATGTCAGATAAGTAAATGGTGCGGTTGAATTGGAGCAAGGAATAGTCAGAGTACTTGACCCGGTATCAGGTGAGCAATTATGGACATGGGATCTTATCCCACGATCTGAATCAGATTCCGTCAGTAAAACCTAGGCGGGAGACAGTGCCAGGGTGACTGATGCGGCGAATGCATGGGGTCATGTTTCTGTAGATGAAGATTGCGGTCTGGTCTTTGTACCTAGATCCCTTGTTGACACCGTTCAGAATCCAGACTGGGCCGGCGGGAACATCCTATGGAATGGCCAGGAGAATTTTCCTGTCAGATCTTGGTCTGTCGCGTACAAAACCACCCTGGGAGGAAATAGCTGCAATTGACCTTACCTCTGGTCTTATTAGGTGGAGTAAACAACATATTGCCTCGGCTGTTGGTGGTCACCACGGAATCGACAGTTCGAGAGATGATTCCCTGATGGGGTTTACACTTGATGACCGGATCTCAATGGTTAGTGAAATCTAAATGGCCAGTCTCTTGATGATACAATAATTGATTATAGTAAAGGGCACTCCTATGAGTCTTAGCTGTTTCAAGGCCTATGATCTTCGCGGCCGAATCCCCGACGAACTGAATAACGATCTGGCGTATCGGATTGGGCGGGCTTATGCCCGGTATGTTCAGCCTGAGAAAGTCGTTGTTGGCCATGATATCCGACTTTCAAGCCCCGAGATCTGTGATGCTCTGACAGAAGGTTTGTTGGACAGTGGCGTTGATGTTTTTCATATCGGTGAATGTGGGACTGAAGAAATCTATTTCGTCACAGCTCATTTTGCCATGCACGGGGGCATCGTCGTGACTGCGAGCCACAATCCCAAAGACTACAACGGCATGAAGTTTGTTCGTGAGGATTCGAAACCGATTAGTGGCGATACGGGATTGAAAGAAATCGAACGTACGACCGAATTGAATGACTTTCCGCCGGTGGGGAAAAGGGGAGCGCTCAGAAAGCTGGATCACCGTACTGCTTATATTGATCATCTGCTTGGCTACATCGATTTGAAGACCGTCAAACCGCTGAAGATTGTTGTAAATGCAGGCAATGGCGGAGCTGGTGCGATCATTGATCTGCTTGAGAAACACTTACCGATTGAATTTATCAAAGTACACCATCAGTCAGACGGGCGTTTCCCTAACGGCGTCCCAAATCCGCTACTTGTTGAAAACAGGGGCACGACCATCCGTGCGATAGAGAACCATCAGGCGGATCTGGGTATTGCGTGGGATGGCGACTTTGATCGCTGTTTCTTCTTTGATGCGCAAGGACGTTCTATCGAAGGCTATTACATCGTTGGGCTGCTGGCGGAATCATTTCTTAAGAAAAATGTTGATGCCAAAGTCGTGCACGATCCCAGATTGACATGGAATACGATAGAACTTGTCGAGACATTGGGCGGTAAGGCAGTGCAGAGCAAGGCCGGACATGCCTTTATGAAAGAACGGATGCGTCTCGAAGATGCCGTTTATGGGGGAGAGATGAGTGCCCATCACTATTTTCGTGACTTCTCTTACTGTGACAGTGGCATGATTCCATGGTTGATTGTTGTCGGAATGATATCGTCTCAGAACAAGACACTGGCCGATCTGGTAGGTGAAAGAATGGCTGCATTTCCTGCCAGTGGTGAGATTAATCGAAAAATCCGGAATGCTAATGTATTGATATCCAGTATTGAAGATGCATATCACGTTGATGCAATTTCAGTAGACCATACAGATGGGCTCAGTATGGAATTCGAGAACTGGCGCTTTAATCTCAGAATGTCAAACACTGAGCCTGTTGTTCGACTCAATGTTGAATCCCGAGGAGATGTTAATTTGATGAAGGAGAAGACAGCTGAATTACTGCTGGTTATGGGCGGCGAGAAAATGTGACCAGGAAATTGTTAGTGTTGGGTGTTGTGTCAGGAAAAAGGACATCTCAAATTAATCAAACAATAGAGAACCGTTTCCAAAGAGTGGGAAAATAAGCCATGAGTTGGATGGGGAAAATACTGGGTGGTAGTCTCGGGTTCATGGTCGGAGGACCGATTGGCGCGGTCCTGGGTGCTGTCGCCGGACATCATGCGTTCGATGCCGGAGATGGCGTTGGTACCTTTAGTGTACTGGAGAACAAGCAGAGCATCTATTTTGTCGCTACATTCTCAATGCTGGGGAAACTGGCAAAGGCTGATGGCGCTGTGACCCAACAGGAAATCGACGTGATAGACCGCGTCATGCGAGATAACTTACGGCTGAACGCTAAAGCGCGATCTTTCGCTATTGATGTCTTTAACACTGCCAAGGATTCAAGTGATCACTTCGAAGACTTTGCACAGCAGTTTTATGATGAGTTTGGCAATTCGACCGAAGTGCTGGCCTCAGTGATTGATTTGTTGTTGTTGGTTGGTTTTGCCGATCAGGCGTTGCATCCTGCTGAGGAAGAACTGATTCTCAAGGCTGTCAGGATTTTTCGCCTGGAAAACCAGTATCAGCAGATCAAGAGTCGGTTCGTTGGGGTTCCGGAGGATATCAATAAGCACTATGCCATTCTGGGTGCAAAACGTGGCGACGACATTAAAGAAATAAAGAAGAAGTACCGTAAACTTGCGATGGAACATCATCCTGATCGAATCCAGTCAAAGGGAGTACCCAGGGAACTCGCTGCCGCCGCAGAGGAGAGATTCAAAGAGATTCAACATGCGTTTGATCTGGTAGAGAAAGATGCAAATGGCAGTTAGGCGGGTTTCTCCTGTCGGGAGGCAAGCCAGTAGAAAATCACACCCAGCAGTATCCAGCCTAAAACCATAGCCCATTCATAGGGCCATAACAGCGCAGACGGGCTGCCAGGCAAATAGATTACAAATAGCCCGATGGACATCAACAAAGCCAGGTAGCCAATGGTCATACCATATCGAAGCTTGAATGGCCTCTGCATATCGGGTTCTTTGATTCTCAGCCTTAGAAAGGCGAAAGCCACCATTCCGTAAGCAATGACAATAGCGAAACTGCCGGCATCAATAATCCACACAAGAATCGTTCTGCCAAAGAAAGGAGAGATACAGCTGAGTCCACCAATCATCAGAATCGCGAGATAGGGTGTCTTGTATTTGGGATGCAATTTCGCAAACGCCGATGGCAGCAAACCAGATTTCGCCATTGCATATATCACTCTGCTGCCACCCAGAATAAAAGCGTTCCAACTGGTCAAGATACCGGCGATACCAGCGATAATCATGATTTTTCCTGCAATTTGTGAATTCCACACCACGGCATTGGCATCGGCAGTTGCAATGTCTGCATCGGCAAGAGACGTATGATCCATGGCTAACGAGACTGCCAAGGTAATAATTACATACCAGAGTACTGCGAGGCTGACAGAGAAGACCAGCAGCTTCCCGATTTGCTCCGGTGGTACGTTTATTTCTTCAGCCGACTGTGGAATGACATCAAAACCAACCAGCAGAGCAGGTACCATGATGAGGACACTCATAGCACCACCAACGCCTGAGGTAAACATAGGCGTGGTATTTTGAATATCTCCATTGACCATAGAACCGCCAATAAAACTCAGGCCTATCAACAGGAAAACAATTGTAATAATGCTCTGTAGAATTGCGGCAAATCGGATACCGATGTAATTTGCGCCGCTCATCAGAATCGCACCGACGACACCGACCATGACCATCGATGCGTAGACGTTAGAATCTACCACCCGCCAAAGCAGGCCGATTCGAAGATCGGGAAATAGATATTCCATGGCTGTGGGTAAAGCCACTGATTCAAAGACAGGCACAGTGACATAGGCCATGATCAATGCCCAGGTACAGATGAAGGATGGCAATCGGCCCAGTGCGCGATGTGTATAGACGTGCTCTCCACCCGCTTCCGGCATGGCAGATACCAGTTCAGCATAGGTCAGGCTGATGAAAATTACGGCGATGCCACCAATCACCATCGCAGAAATGGCACCTAAGGTACCGGCTCTCTGGAGCCATTCACCGGTGAGAAGAACCCAACTCCAACCAATCATCGCACCAAATGACAGTGTTATCACTTCGCGTCGCGCCAGGACTTTACTAAACGTTTGGATTTCTTTGACCATGAGTTATTGTGCGTATCGGTAACGTGGAATTCACTATAAATAAAATGAACAGATGGCGCGACCTTATCTGAGCTGGTCGAAGCCTCAAACCCGGAAGATAATCGTGATGACTAAACCTTTTGTAGATTTGGAATTTATCTGCTTTGAAGAATCAGAGATGCTTCTCCGATCAAAAGAATATTACCTGGAGATGAGAAGGCGGAGAACAGTCCGCGATTTCTCTGACCGACCTGTGTCCAGAGAAATCATTGAATACTGTCTTTTGACCGCAGGAAGTACGGTAAGTGGCGCAAACATGCAACCCTGGCAATTTGTGGTAGTGGAGAACCCTGATATTAAACATCGTTTACGCCTGGCTGCGGAAAAAGAAGAAAAAGAATTCTATGAAACGAAAGCACCAGAGGAATGGTTAAGAGCGCTGGAACCTCTTGGGACAGATGCTAATAAACCGTTCTTGGAAACGGCTCCTTATCTGATTGCAATTTTTCAGCAACGCTTCGGGATTCTGCCAGATGGCGAGAAGATCAAACACTACTATGCGACTGAATCTGTCGGGATTGCGACGGGGGTTCTTATATCTGCTATTCACCATGCAGGACTCGCATGTCTGACACATACACCAAGTCCTATGGGTTTTCTTAACGAGATTCTTGATCGTCCAAGGTCAGAGAGGCCATTTCTGTTACTTGTGGTTGGTTATCCGGAAGAGGGTGCAAAGGTCCCTGACATTGGGAAGAAAAGCCTGTCAGATATCAGCAGCTTCCTGTAGATGCTGTAAAAGCCGTGTGATTGAGTCAGATCTGCTGGCTTGCCTGTCGCTCTTGCGCCATGCGTTTTTCCAATGTAATCAGGTCGAGTATTATCCTGCTCGTCTCTACCAGATAGGGATCATCTTGTGCCGTCTTCTCTTTTTGGTCTTCCGCAGATTCAGCGGCATCTTCAGTGCCTGTCTCTGACAGTAATGAAATGGCGTTGGCTTCGCCGCCGCCGACAACCTCATTGCCAACATCACCTTCTTCAGCCTGGGAGGCACCTGGCTGGATTTGCTCGCTATCGTTGCTTGCCACAAGGTTCTCTTCAGAATCATTCAGATCATCAAGGGATTTGATTTCAGAGAGCCCCTGAGCAATTCGTTTTGTATTCTCCAGGTTGAGCCAAAATGCGTCTGCTTCTTCCTTCTCATTAATCCTTTTTTGTTCGTTCAGAGAAATGGTTTTGTCTTCACGCCGAACCTTTCTGTAGGCGAGTGCAGCCTGCATATATTTAAACTCAGCGTCCGCGTTCGCACGTGAGGTATGGAGCGAGTTTAAGTCAGCCAGCAAAGGCTGAATTATCTTTTTCGTCCAATATATCGTAGAAGGAATCTCATCCCATGGTAACGGATCATCAAGCGTACTCTCGCCAATGGATTCCGGGTCAAAACGATTGGGGAAAGCGATATCTGGAATCACTCCCTTGTGTTGGGTGCTCTCACCAGATATGCGATAAAACTTGGCCTGGGTGAGTTTGAGCTGACCGCTGTTGAGTGGCAGCAGTGACTGAACAGTGCCCTTGCCGAAAGTCTGGTTGCCAACGATGACGCCACGCTCATAGTCTTGGATCGCACCAGCAAAGATTTCCGATGCCGAAGCACTGAGACGATTGACAAGAACCGCCAGCGGGCCGTCATATATTGTACGGATATCCCGATCATGGAGAATATCAACCTTGTGGCTCTTGCTACGGATCTGAACGGTCGGTCCTCTGTCAATGAAGAGACCTGTCAGCGTTTTCGCTTCCTGAAGCGAGCCGCCACCATTATCCCGTAGATCGATGATGATGCCTTCAACACCTTCCCGCTTTAGGTCCACCAGCAGATTGCGGACATCTCTGGTTGTGCTCTTGTAGTTTTTGTCTCTTTTCTGCAGGGCGCGGAAGTCGATATAGAAAGTGGGGATGTTAATAACACCCACTTTCTGGATGGCACCAAATTGCTCTACTTCAATAATTTCCGACTTGGCGGATTGCTCTTCCAGCTTAACGGTATTTCGTTTGATCTCAATTACCTTGGATTCGGAGTCTGTAGAGGCGGATGGGATGATATCGAGTCTTACAATGGTGTCTTTCTTGCCTCTTATAAGCTGAACGACTTCATCGAGACGCCAGCCAATCACATCAACCATCTCGCCTTCCTGTCCCTGACCAACCGCCACTATTTTGTCGTCTGGAAAGATCTGCTCCGATTTGTCTGCCGGACCCATGGGAACCAGGCTGACTACCTTGGTGTGTTCATCTTCGCGCTGCAGAACAGCACCAATTCCCTCCAGAGAGAGGCTCATGTTTATGTTGAAGTTCTCCGAGGTCCTTGGGGAGAAGTACTGCGTGTGAGGGTCGTAGGTACGCGTAAAAGCATTCATGTATAACTGGTAGACGTCTTCGCTGTTGGTTTGCAGGCTTCTCGAAAGACGATTCTTGTAACGCTTGACCAGTAATTCCTGTGCTTTCACTGTTTCCTTGCCAGCAAGCTTCAGACTGAGTACCGAATTTTTTATTCTCTTACGCCAGAGATCGTCCAGTTCCTGGTTGGAAAGCGCCCAATTGGTCTCGGATCTGTCCAGGTCCAATTCTTCGCTTAAAGTGAAATCAATGTTTTCAATTCCTGACTCAAGGATCCCGATCACCTTTGCAAATCGAGCGATGACCCGTTTGTGATAGACGTTAAAAATCTCGAAGGCTGGTGTCACATCACCACGACGCAACGCGTTGTCCAGATCAAATCGCAAACGCTCAAAGTTCTTGATATCAGAGGTCAGGAAGTAACTTCGTGCGGGATCAAGGTCGTCAAGGAAGCCCACGAAAATCTTTTCTGAAAGCCGGTCATCAAGCAAGGTATTTACGTAATGCCGACTGGCCAGAGCATCAACGATATTTCGAGTTGTATTGGTGTGATCAGTCAGGGGACTTAAGGCTGGTGGCGTGTCGCTGTTTACTGTCGCAAAGACGGAAGAGGTCAAAAACAGGGTCGCCAGTAGAACACCGGCTAAGATCTGGCTCTTGGTTTTCATGTATGTCGTACTTCTCAATCGTTTCATCTTGGATCAGCGCATTTCTGACCTGACTACTAGCGGCTCACTTATAATGGCTTACTTAAAGTTTAGCCGCTTTCATGTGAGTTTACTGTTGTCTTGGCTTTTGGAGCAAGGATTTGCGACAGGCAATCATATATGCGGGTCTAAAGGTCTGGATATGTGTAATAATTATAACTTGTCTTTTCAGCCGTACATAGGAAATTATGCAGTATAAAGCCTTATTAAACAGTAGCTTATGGGCGCTAATCTTAGTATATTCTAGCGTGCCAGCAGCAGAGGATGTCCCAAAAAATCTGGATTCTGACCTTAGTTACTTTTTCGGATACTCATTTGGCAATATGTTGAAAGAAGGTGGGAACAATGAGGTCGACCTTGAGCGTCTGGCTCAGGGCATCAAGGATTCCCTGGCAGAAAAGGCACCCGAATTAACTCAGAGTCAACAGGAAGCCGTGATCGAATTGGTTAAAAAACGGCGTTCCGACCTTCAGAGTCGCCAGGGTCTGGCGATGCTGGTGCAGGGACAGGAGTTCCTTGCTGTAAATGCTGGTAAAGAGGGTGTCAAGCGAACTGCATCTGGCCTGCAGTACAAGGTTATTGAAGAAGGAACGGGTGCAAAACCCACGGTAGACAATACTGTTGTGGTGCACTATGAAGGCCAATTGATTAACGGTCAGATATTTGACAGTTCCAGGCAGAGAGGACAACCGGCAGAGTTTGTTTTGGGCCATATAATTCGTGGCTTGACTGAAGGCTTGCAGTTGATGAAAGAAGGCGGCATGACTCGACTCTTTATTCCTTCAGAGTTGGGATATGGTCAACGTCACACTGAGATTATTCCAACTAATGCTGTGTTGATATTTGATGTCGAACTGATAGAAATCAAATAGACAACCGGACATTAAGTAGGGTGCTATTCCACGATAATACCGATAGTTTCCAGTAA
>CEUD01120239.1_pt1 | contig 11335 bp, 10 predicted proteins | sample 356481 | NCBI WGS metagenome assembly CEUD01 (sample SAMEA2623314, study PRJEB7988) | marine metagenome | isolation source: saline water (ENVO:00002010), including | reverse complement strand
AAAGCCCTTTTTGAATACTCAAAATCATTACTTAGATTGGTTTTGCGAGAGGGTTTTTCAGTAGCAAAAAGGGCTTTTCTTCAACCCTAACCGGGGGTATTGCTGTGCGAAGAGCACTTGTCAGCACTCTAATAGTTATTAACACTATTCTAATAGCACAGACTTGTTAATTAGGGAACTCATATGAGATCCTTCATGAATAACCAGGAGACGAGGGTTATCGCTACCTTAGGCCCATCGTTTTGTGAACAAAATGATATTGAACAGGCGATTAATCTTGGAGTAAGGATTTTCCGACAGCCCCTAGCATATCGAGATCAGGACCATTTGTCAGAATACACCATGATAAAGGAAATAGAAGTAAACCTAGGTAAGAGGTGCTTTATTGTACCTGATTTTCCATCGAATAGACTTAGGGTGGGGAGAATTAATGATAGTAGAGAATATAGACCCAATGATGAAGTTGTGATCATTGATAAAAGCGAATCCCACATCCACCAAGAAATACCACTACCGGGAATCAAGAACTATACTGGTAGTATTTCGGTAGGAGACTCGTTAGCGATTCGTGACGGGAATGTCTTGATAAGGATAACTGAAAGAAAAGGATCATTATTATCTGGCATAATCATTCATGCTAAGCAAAAAATAAAGTCAAACAATAATGCTTCCATAATAAACCTTGATCTCGACTTGGAGCAAATAACTACCGATGATATGGTTTATTTGAAGCAACTAAGGGATTTAGGGTATGTACCTGAATACATTGACGTATCATTTGTTAAAAACGTTGATGAGATACGGAAATGCAGGCAAATGCTTACTGAGATTTTTGGGAATAATGTTCCTAGAATTATAGCAAAAATTGAAACGAAAGAAGCGTTAGATAACCTAACAAGTGTTTGTCGCGAAGCTGACTGTATCATGGTAGCAAGAGGTGACTTGGTGACGGTGGCAAATATTGAAGAGATTCCTTACCTGCAACATAGGATTGTCTCCACGTGCAGAATGTTGAACAAGCCGGTTATTGTTGCCACACAAATGCTCGAGAATTTCGCTGACACGCAGATTCCGAATAGATCTGAACTGAATGATGTAGCCCTGGCTGTGAGACAGGGAGCGTCAGCCATAATGTTGTCCCGTGAGACTAGTGGTAGCAGTAAGCCGTTGGAAGTGATAAAACTGGCAAAAAAAATAATTGATCTGGAGATGGAAAAATGGCCTCAACACAGTATTACAAAAGAGAACAGATTTCCAATAATTGCGATCGAGGGTGTTGATGGTTCTGGTAAGACCTGCACCTCAAGGGCACTGACTCGTGCCATGAAAGGTCATTATATTTCTACTCCACCAAAGGACTACCGGCCGCTTAGACCTTTTTTTGAAAAAGATGAACGTTCGGTGCGAGCTCGTATGTTGTTCTATGTAGGAAGTCTTTGGGAAACATGGGAAGAGGTAGTTCAAGAATGCAGAAAACAACCGGTAATTCTAGATAGATATACTCTCTCCACGATGATTTATCATGAGACATTATTGAAAGAAGACCTATCTAGTATATATAATTATGTTTTTCCTCCAAGTGCTGATATAAATATCAGTCTGGATATTTCTGAAAAAACAGCTTTGATCAGGTTAAAGGAAAAGGCCACAAAAAGTTTTGATGCTGATCTTGAAAATGATAGGGTCCTACAAAAAAATCTTGCGGAAAAATTCAAAAAATATTCACAATATGTAATAAATACAGATTTATTAACGAAAGATCAGGTTGTACAAGAATGTATAAAAATAATTAATGACAATTTTAACCATGATAAAAACAGAGCCAAACAGATACCCAGTGTAGTTGTTAAATGAAAAATAAATTAGAAAAACATTATTTATTTACAGAGGAGTTCCCATACTTAAGAACTGATGTTACTGAAGCAATAAAATTGATCAAAGAATCTCTCGATAAATATGATATAATATTGTTAACTGGCTCTAGAGGATCCGGTAAGGATGCTTTACTGGAGGAATTTTCAACATTAGATGAAAAGTATTCTTGTAATAAATATGATTTCAATACAGATGTTAATATTCAACCTGACAATTTAAATAATGTAATAGTCTGGCCTAATATTGAAAAATTTAATTTATCAATTTCAGAGGATGACTTGCAAGTTCCTATAGAACCAGTCAATAAGTCTTATGAGCATGTTATGAAAGAGCTTCTTCATATTGATTGTAATTCGGAAAGTTTTGATATTGAAAGATTAGAAATAATTAATTCTTATAAAAAATATAATAATAAAGGTTTAAAGCAAGTATTTAATGCACGTAACAATACTATAGAATACTTAAATACAATTTCATTACGTCTAGGAGATTGGTTAAGGAATTCAGCGGCTGTTTTAAAAATAGGATATAATACAGATTCAATTAACGATCAAATGATTGAAAGAGGGTTGTTTAAAAACAAGGAAGAAGAATTTAATTTTTCAGGAAATTTTAGGGCTTTTCATCGGGCAATCAATTCAAAACTCTCTAAACCAAAAAAGATAAAGATACTTGAACAAATTGTCGGTCCGGAATTCGGTCCGGAATTCTTCAATAATCTTCATGAGTTTGAAAAACATCCGTTAGAACTGGAACTTAGGCTTGATATTGCAACACCTGATTTATTGAATTATGATGACGTATACTGGTCAGGTGTATTAAAGCTTATACAACTTATTGAGAAAAAAAATCATTATATTGAAAAAATAGATCTTGATAAAAATAATATTCGTGGGTGGTTCATTAATCTAGGGAAAACGCCGATTGATTGGATAAAGAATAATTTATTGCAGTCCCAGATTATTGAAATCTGCATGGAAACAGAATATCAATGGGATGATGGAGGTGGGATCGATGATAATTTCAACAAAATGATCAAATATTTTGGAGAAAGATAATGGATCCTCCTAATCCCTCCCCTGCTTTTGATCAAACCGTAAATAAAGGTATTCTAAGCTATAAACTTTTTGAAAAATTACGTTTAGCTTGGATTGAAAAAGATAAAATTATAGGTAAAAATGTTGGAGAAAGAACGTCTAATGTAGACCTAGATAAAAAGTTTTTTAATGAAATGGAACATGTTCTTGATCAAGATCCTTACGGCAGGCATACCAAAATAAAATTTACTTCTATTTCAAAATCTGATGAAGTTTATCTTCGCTTTTCAGAAGTAATACAGTTTTATATGTGGTCGCCTTTAGATGAGATTACACAGCCTGCTATTAAATCAGAAGTGCGTGGCATGAAAAAAATGTCAAATTTTGCAAAGGTGAAAGATGTAAGGAAATTCATTACAAATAATTTTGGTAGTATTATTCATGAATGGGCTAAGATTGAAAAAATAAATCCAAAACTGATAGAATACAATCAAATAGATTATATTTGTAATTTATGCCTTGAGAGGAATGGTTTGCCTGTAATCCCGGACGAAACAAATGATAGCCTTTCATACCTAGATTTAAAAATGATATTGGAAAAAGCACAAAACTTTTTAAATCAACTTGATGAATTTGAACAATTAGATTCAGGAAATAATATAGAGTATGTTAGTAAAGTGCGTGTTTTACTTGAACGTTTTCATAAAATGTACTTAAGATTTCTAAGTAATATACCGTCCTATCAAAAATTATTTCAAGATGTCTACGAGGGTAAAATAGAATCCAGATTTAACCAGTTAGGTGAGGAAAGTTTCACTGGTTTTCTTGGGAAAGAAAATATTCATTTAGGTCAGATATGGCACCTACTGTTTAATTCCCAGGATATTATTAGAACTAATTCACAATATAAAGGATTCGTTACTATTTATCCCAAATTAGAATTTGGATTGATCGCCGGTATTTGGGACATTTTAAATAAATCACATCATTCTGACAAATTCAATAAAGATGTTATTCCATTTAAAGAAAACGCTGAGGGTTTTATTGAATCATTAAAGGATTTAATGCTAATCCCCTCAACTGTTGTGTTTTATAGAAAGGAGGAAGATGCTTTCGGCATACATTATAAAGGCAATACACTTGATGGTAAAGTCTTTGTTATGCTTTCTCAGGAAGGCATTAACTATGACTTAGGAAAATTTTACTTTGTAACCAGTCTCACAAATCCAGCCTACCTTACCGGGTATGCTGCCCTGGTGCCAGGAATGGAATGAGCAAGAATAAGTTTAACACAGCTTCTAACTCTTATTTTAATAAACAAAAAATATCTGACATATTTGATTTACTAGTGAATAAGGGCAGTATTATTCCGTGCAACATAGAAAAGGATATCAAAAGAAACACCAGAACTCTTTTGCTACTTAAGGAAAAAATAAAGTCTACTAATATCTCAACTAGATATACAGCCACCTACGACGCACTTTTTCGGCTATTTGATATCACACTCAATCGACACGGGTACACATTGAAGAATAATCCACATCAAACCTTCAAACAACTATATCCAATCCTTTTCTCAGGTATAAATCATTTAAATATTGACATTAATCAAGTTGTAAACACTAGACATAGGGTTAAAAAGAGAAAATATATACCTACAGAGAATGAATATGATATTATAAATAGGCTATATAAACATGCTATGAAAAATAATAGCTATGATGAACGCTCATAATTTATTTTATCAATATTTAAAAGATAATAACCTACCTGATAATCCCGACATAGTATTAGTTAACCCACCTTTGGATATTTATGACCCGGGACAAAGTGGTAAATATAAAACTTTACCTCCTTTTGGACTGGGTATTTTGGCAACGATGGCGGATAGCGCAAGTATAAAAACAGTTCTTCTCGATTGTGAAGCTATAAGATTAGGGCCGGATGAAATCAGTTCAATAATCGATGATTTAAATCCTTCCGTTTTGGGGTTCAACCTTACGTCACCAACAGTAAAAATAGTTGAGATTATAATAAATAAATTACATGAAAGCCCAAATCTGCTTATTGCTGGCGGTGTTCACCCAACTACATTGAAGGAATATACTTTTAATCAAATACCTCGCCTGGATGCCATATTTATTGGTGAATCTGAATTTGCCTGGATCGAATATTTAAGACGAATGAATAAAACAGGTATAATTAATAGTTCATTTAAAAATTCATTAAGAACTATACCAGGAGTAATTGTAAAGGGATATCCATTGCAAGGAGTTGGTAATAAAATGGATCTTGATGAAATTCCTTTCCCCGAACGAAAATATTCTATCAATGAACCTTATAAAATTCCCGGTGGGTATCAGGCTGGAATATTATCATCAAGAGGTTGTCCTTTCCCTTGCAAATTTTGCGCAGCTGCAGCTTTTACGGGCCGCACTATTCGTTTTAGATCTATAAATAACTTGGTTGATGAAATTGAAATAATGTTGAATGATGGAATAACTCATTTGCATTTTGGAGATGATACATTCACTGTTGCACCAAAACGATTGAAGGAATTCAACACAGAATTAAGGAATAGACATATAGAATTAAAATGGAAATCCTTCTCTAGAACTGAGAGTATAACTGAAGAGAACTTGGAAAACATGAAAGAGTCAGGGTGTCATAAATTGACATTTGGGATTGAATCAGGTTCTGATGAGGTTTTAAGAATAATGAATAAGAAACAAAACCGTGATGATGTTAGAAGAGCGATATCATTGTGTAATGATTTTGGCATTGAAACAAAAGGGTTTTTTATGCTCGGATTTCCTGGAGAGACAAAGGAGCAAATGCAACAAACCATTGATTTCTCAATTGAACTTGGCTTGGGTTCAGCATTTTTTTACATAGTAAGGGCATTCCCGGGAACAGAGCTATTTAACAGTATCATTAATAATGGTTCTGGTCTCAGCTACACCGATTTACTTGATTATCAACATATATGGCCCAAAATAACTGACAACGATTTAACAGATAAACAGCTTTTGATAAAAAATAAGTTAGAGGAAGAAGATATATTTGATTTGAATAAAACGCTTAAGTATAATGTGACACATATGAAATCTATATCAGAATATTCCATAGATGAACTTTGTAAAGAAATGGCTAATGCCTACATCCAGTTCTATTATAGGAATGACTATCTAGCGCAACAGGACTCAAGAAATTTCATTTCCAAAAAAACAAGTAAATCCTACTTGAGCAACAAAGCTACAATCTCCCGAACCTAAACGTAACAAAAGTTACAATGATGCGTAATAATTATCACACTTTATTGGGCCACACGCCTATATCCCGAGGTATGATTTATTGGCACGATTATTGTTTTAATTATTTTATGAATCAAAATACACGAAATAACATTATCCGGCTTCGGCTGGATAAAACCATTATGGGTGGCAAGTATGTGACAAGCAATAAATGCAATCTCTCATGTATATGGTGTCACGATGATTATTTCAGCAATAGCAAGTTTACCGCTATAGGAAATCTGGATTTCTATAATATTATTAGAAGAATACTGGATATAACTTGCTCTGAGGAAGCATACATAAGGTTTGCTGGTTCTGGCGACCCGACTGTTGCCGGAGTAGATGAACTACAGGATCTTATAACAAGAATGAATTCGATTCCGGAAGTCTCAAGGATAAGCATGACAACAAACGGCATTTTGCTAGGCTCCATGATTGAGAAACTTAAGATGGCTGGCCTGTCAGACGTTACGATAAGTTTAAACTCGTTAAGAAAAGATGGGTATTATGAGTATGCTGGTAAAAACTGTCTTGACAAAGTACTTAAGAGCATTAACAGCGTGTTGGTAACTGGCCTACCACTTAAGATTAACATGATATACTCAAAACTGAATCATGATGAGATAGGTAAATTCGAGCAACTGTCCGGCAGGAATGGCGGTATCCCCATAAAAGTGATTGATCTTTTGTGCACGAATGGTACAAAAGGAATATACCTACCTCTCGAACATCTCTATTCACATATAGAATCTAAAATTGTCGAAAAATATGAAAAAGAGTGGCCATACAAAACAACTGCATATAGACTAAGATCTGGAGCGGTCTTTGTTTTTAAGTCCTCACATTCAGAAAACGATTGCCCAAATACCAGTTGTGTTGTGAGAGATAAATGCCTAGAGGGTTGTCGACATTCCATACGAGTAGGACTCGATGGCGTATTGAAGCCGTGTGGGATTAGAAACGATAACACTGTCCAACTCCTCAGGCCTAACACATCTGATCAAGCAATTGTTAAGGCGCTTCAAAGTGGGGGGAAATATGGTTTTTGAAGGTAAATACTATTTCCAATAATGTGGTTATGCAATAAGATGCCAACGTTTGGTTTTGTGTATCTGCTTAGGCCGTAAATAATGAAAAAGAATAAACTTATGTCACACATGTTTTATGGTTCAGTTTCATGCCTCCCGGTTCTTGCAGGCACCCACAAGAGAAAGGTATTTGTAGTTCCGTTTTTGTGGCGCTTTGCAGTAGTTTGCTTATTAGTAATTCCTGCAATATGATATGTGGACACAGTATAAATTGGAAGAAACTGAGTGGATAAAAGACTAAAGATGCTACAGTTGATTATGAACTTTGAAACTTCCACTTACGAGAATCTGTGGCTTTCCCAATATGATTAATTTGAATAACTAACTAGGTGAGATCTTAATGGATGTTATAGAAATCAAGAAAAAACTACATAAAATGTGCAAGAAACAGATAGAGAAAGATATCATCGTTACGACAAAAGCAATGGAGGATGCGCAATTTGAGGCAAATCAGCACAAAGGAGCTATGGAATCGAGATATGATACTTTTAAGGAGGAAGCCCAGGCTAGAGTTTCAGGCTTTGCTCAACAACTTCACGAGAAAAGTAAATTGCTAGCAACTATTGTCAATATAAATCCCACTAATCAACATTCTCAAGTTGCTAAAGGATCCGTAGTTGAAACCGATAAGGAGCACTACTTCATTTCCGCATATATATTCGATGATCCACTCACTATAGCTGGAAAAGAGTATTTACCCATAAGCATAGAATCTCCATTGGGCCAGCTTTTAAGCGGAAAAAAGCCGGGGGATGAAGTGGAATTAATGGTCGGCATAATTAAAATTATAAGTGTGTTCTGAGTACCCGTGGTACATAAGTAGGCTTGACTAGGAATGTTTACGTTATATTCGTTTTTGGGACAGCGGTTGCCATGAAAACTGATAATCACAACCAATAAAAATCCCTATGTTTCTTATCTGTGAGTACGATTTCTGCATGCTTAACTATTCCTGCTCAACCCCTCATCTGGAGATGGGAGAGAGTAGGTAACCAAGAGGAATCCAGTGGTTTACTTTTCCTTCATAGGAGTTCACGACCAAACATTTGACAAGCAGACTAATACGTTTGGTGCAACGCTAACAATTTTTCAAAGTCTTATTGAAAAAATAGACATGGTCTTTTTGTTTGCAACAAGAACGATCATTGATGAAACGGAAATCAGAGATAATATTGACTTTGTTGAATTAGGAGAAAAAATCAAGGATTACATGCAGTTCTTGGAAAAAGATCTGGAAGTTGAAATAGTCACCATTGATATTCCTAACCCCATCGATTATGACATTATATATGATGTGATGTACGAGAAGACCCAGGAAGTTATGAAAACACATAGTATTCTTGAGGATGAAAAAATTATCAACATCACATCTGGCACACCAACAATGACTACTTGTTGGGTTTTGCTTCAGAAGTCCGGTCTGATTCCCAATGCGAGGCTTGTTCAATCTTTTGAAAAGAAATTTCAGCAACGAAGGAAGAGACCCTATCAGTTTGTCGATTTGGAAATAGACAATTTCCCCCAAGTAAAAACTCCAACCGCTGCTAAAAGAGAACTGTCTAAAATGAAGGCTGAACTTGAATCTGTGGGGGAAGAACGAGACTTGCTGAAGCTCGATTCTGATTTCCCACGTCTTGTTGGTCAATCTGCAAGCATAAGGTCAGTAAAAGAAAAGATTTTCAACTATGCCGCTACAGATTTACATATGCTTATATTGGGAGATGTTGGTTCCGGTAAACAACTGGTAGCGGAGTATTTACATGAACACAGTCATATTGCTGATAAACGCTTCAGGGACATAAATATTGGTGGTAAATCGTCTTCGTTAATACAAAGTGAATTATTTGGACATGAAAAAGGAGCATATACCGGAGCGCACAAGGAACGAATGGGATTATTTTTATCATGTGATGGGGGAACTCTTTTCATTGATGAAATAGGTGATGCGGATGCTGAGATACAGACCAAATTATTAAAAGTTATTGAATATGGTATTATGACACCAGTGGGCTCAGATGAAGATAAGAAAGTAAATGTGAGAGTAATTGGTGCAACAAATAGAGATCTCCCAAGCTTGGTTAAAGGGGGGCAATTTAGAAGAGACCTTTTTTCTCGATTTATGGGATTAATTACTATTGATCCGTTGGCTTCGAGGATTGAAGACATTCCTGAATTGATCGAATACTTTATAGCAAAAGATGATCTCAAAGTAAAGTTTAGCGAGGCATGTATAGAGGCTTTTAAAAAAGATGATTGGTCCATAGGTAATGTCAGGCAGCTGGAGAATACGGTTAAACTCTCTACCACGGTATATAATGGCGTGCCTTTGGAAAGAAGCGATATTCCCCCCGACCCTTCAGCTATACTTAATCTGGATAATAACAAACATGCGTTGTTACCAGATCTTCCATTTCCTCCGAAGGGCTTTTCCATTAAAGAGGTAATTGAGAATGTACGTGAACACTATTATGCTAAGGCTTTAGCAAGACATAGTAATGTTGCTGAAAAAGCTGCGGAAGAAGACCTGGGTCTTAAAGCTCATACGCTCAGAAAGCACCTTAGAGAAAAATTTCCTCGTTTGTCTCGTAAAAAGTAGCCAGTCATTTAAGGCAGCTGGCCTGCTCTGGTTCCCCAAAGATCAAGTTAAGTAATATATATTACGTAGTTTCGTAACGTAGGTTACACCTCACCACTCTTTTTTTATCCTCTACCGTCGGGGATGTCCATTTGGGACGTTCTGGCACGCCGTTTGCATATTACAGTACAGGATATCAAATAATGGATCAAAGGAAACACAATAATTCTAGAAGAGGAGATAAGAATACCAGCTATGAAAATTAATATTAAAGATTTACCGAGAGATAAAATTGTTGGTATAGAGTATCATAATGGCTCTACAGTCATACTGATTCCTCACGGGAGAGTAAGAATTATGCCTCAGGCGAAGGAACCCAGGGTTAGTTATTCAAGCGGAAAGAGAGAAGGTAGGAGACTACGATATGACTCGATTTAAAACACTAGCACAAGCTGAGATATTTCTTCAACTGAGTTCCTGGAATCACATCCTGAGGAGCAAGGTGTTCGCCGAAAAGATGAGGTCAATAATGGAATTAGTTAGTAAGCAGACTCAAGAACTTCTTTTTAAGAATCAGTACTTTTACTCTGAATAATAGTCATGGCATATAGAAAATCATATAGCAGAAACAGGTCTTACTCCCGCGGATATTCCCGCAGGGGGAATTCCGGATCATATCGTCGATCGTCCACAAGAAGCTACAGAAGGTCGTCATCTTACCGGTACGGGCGAACCTCAAGGCCAAGATATGGCGGTCTTTCGACGCGTACCCGAAACGGGTATTCTCAGTATTATGACAGGAGATCAGGTTCCTGGAAGTATACTCACAGAAGAGTGGCCGAGAAGAAGCTGGGTGGCAGAATACGGCGCGGTTATGAAGTACATCATAGAAACGGTAACAAGCGTGACAACAGGTCGTCAAACCTGACGGTTGTTTCTAAAAGTAAGCATAGAGCTATTCACGGACGTTAATATTATTATGGCTTACACGACAGCCAACATCAGACCGAAAGTAGCAACGAACGGTAGAAAGACCCTGAAAAAGAGGGCTAAAAAGCTCTCGCTAGTTGGTGATTTCGAGAGACTCTTGAGCCTGCTGGAGAAATCGATTGATAACTTCTTTATTACCGGTAAAGCCGGCACGGGCAAGTCCACCTTACTTCGGCTGTTCGCAAAGACCACAAAAAAATCTACCGCGGTGCTGGCATTTACCGGTAATGCCGCGGTTAACGTAGGCGGGCAGACTATTCACTCCTTCTTCCGGCTTCCATTCAACATAGTCGACGTGGATCAGTTTGACCCGGAGTACATACCGCTCATGAGGAGAGTAAGGACAATTATGATAGATGAGATTTCCATGGTCCGGGCAGACCTCATGGACGCCATGGATAAAGTATTGAGATATAACCGGAATAAAGATCTCCCCTTCGGTGGTGTACAGATGATCTTTCTTGGTGACATGTA
>CEUD01041494.1_pt1 | contig 11363 bp, 9 predicted proteins | sample 356481 | NCBI WGS metagenome assembly CEUD01 (sample SAMEA2623314, study PRJEB7988) | marine metagenome | isolation source: saline water (ENVO:00002010), including | reverse complement strand
GGGTGTAATCCCGCCGCTACCGGACTACCTCTCTACCGTGCAAGACCTAGCCCGAACCCATGGAGCTCTCTTCATTCTTGATGAAACAGTTACAGGCTTTCGCATCGCCCCAGGCGGCTGTCAGCAGCATTACCAACTGGAACCCGACCTTTCCATTTTTGGCAAAGCTTTGGGAGCAGGACTCCCCGTTGCAGCCTTCGTCGGGCGGTCGGAGATTATGGAATCGCTCAGTTGGGGTGGCGTCCTACACTACGGTACTCAGAACGCGTCTCGAGTTGGACTTTTTTCAGCTCGGGCTAATTTACAGGTGCTTGGGGATGATAATGCGAACGTTTTTCAGCACACTTGGAGCATTGGCGAGCGGCTCGTGAACGGCCTACAGGAGGCCTTTAAGGAAACGAAGACCTCCGCTATTGTCCAAGGCGTTGGCCCCATGTTTCAGATTCTCTTTACGAAACAGGCGGAGATTCGGGACTATCGAGAATTTTGTGCCTTCGTAGACCGCGATCGGTATCGCCGGTTCGTACATGCACTCTTTCAACATGGGATCTACATGACCCCAGCTTCAGGTTTGCACTCCGTCACTTCGTTAGCCCATAGTCCTGAGGATGTGGACGACACTCTTTTAGCCGTCCGCGAGGTGCTTCTCAATGGCGAGTACGCCTAGAAAAGACCGGGGCCCTGTTTTGTCCAAAAAGGTGGCAATAGTTACCGGAGGGGCTTCGGGTATAGGCCGCGAAACCGCGTTACTGTTTGCTGAAGAAGGGGCGGCCGTGACGATTGTTGACCTAGATGCTCGGAGGGGTGAGGAAACCGCGCAAGAGATCAAGCAGGAAGGGTTTCAGTCTCTTTTTGTTCAATCAGATGTTACTAGCGAGCATGATTGCAAAGAAGCGATCCAGCGCACGGTTTCAGTGTTTGGCCAACTCGATATCTTGTTCAACAATGCCGGAATCATTCAGCGGACTTCGGTACCGAATACTGCAGAGGCCGACTGGGACCGAGTAATGGGAGTTAACGTCAAGGGAGTGTTTTTAATGTCGAAGCATGCCATCCCCGTCATGATTGATGGAGGCGTAATTATCAACAGCGGCTCTGGTTGGGGATTGGTGGGCGGACCTAATGCGGCCTCCTACTGTGCTTCAAAGGGTGCGGTGGTTCAGCTGACACGGGCAATGGCGCTCGACCACGCCAAGCAAGGAATTCGGGTTAATTGCATATGCCCAGGAGACATTGATACTCCTCTGCTTATGAATGAAGCCGACCAACTCATGGTGAATCGCGAAACCTTCAGAACTGCGGCTGCTGACCGCCCCCTTGGTCGCATCGGAACAGCCAAAGACGTTGCGAAGTCGGTCTTATATCTCGCGAGCGAGGCTGCGGGCTTTGTTACAGGCACAACGCTAGTCGTCGATGGTGGCGGCCTGGCCGGGTCGACGTCGTGAAGGGGCTAACCAATAAAAGGGTTCTTGTAACTGGCGGCGCCAAAGGCATTGGCGCAGCTACAGTTGCACGCTTTCTCGCAGAGGGCGCTCAGGTCACAGTGCTCGATTGTGACGCTAAGGGGTGCGCAGACCTAGAGAAGCGACTTCCTTTACTTGGACCGTCGATTCTTGCTGACGTTACTGATCGTGACGCAGTTGATACCGCGTTCAATTCCCTCGATAGTCGATGGCAAGGACTGGACATTCTGATCAACAACGCCGGGATTAGTCAGCCTCATAATTTTACGGAAATCAACATTGATGATTGGCGCAAAATTCTTGAAGTTAATTTGACAGGAGTTTTCCACGTGGCTCAAGAAGCAGCCCGCCGAATGCTTGGTGGCGGCTCAGGGGTGATTCTCAACATGGGGTCGAGTAACGCTTTGATCGGAATGCCCAACTATGCCGCCTATAACGCGTCGAAGGCTGGAGTCATAGCTCTTACCCAAACGATGGCGCTCGAACTTGCACCACAGATCCGGGTGAATGCAGTCTGCCCGGGCTACGTGTTGACTCCGATGCAGCAGACTGAATACACTCCCTCCGAGATGGAGACTCTAAATTCAAAAGTTCCCCTTGGTCGCCATGCCGCGCCTGAGGAGGTTGCCGCACTATTTGCGTTTCTTGCCTCTGAAGAGGCCCCGTTTATGAGCGGTCATGCGATTTTAATAGACGGGGGGGAGCTAGCCGGCGGCCTCGCGAGTCGATGAGCTGAAGCTAAGACTTCCTGCAAGAATTATCGGCCTCATCTCCAAGACCCAGCCAGTATCCGCGCGCACGGTTAATCGCGATCAAGCTATGGATTGCCGCCCAATTTATGTCACCGCCTTTCTTGCGGTCTTAATGGGATCTCCACTGTTTGCACAAACTGCAGATTCTGTTAGTGAGCGACGAACCATGACAGCCGAACGCATGGTGAATGGTGAAGCGATCGAGCTCGATGGACTACTTGATGAGCCGGCCTGGCAAAGAGCCGTACCGGCAACCGACTTTATTCAACAGGATCCGGTGCTTGGTGGAACGCCAACCGAGCGCACCGAAGTTCGAATTATTTACAGTCGGGATCATCTTTACATGGGGGTTCTATGTTTCGATTCCGAACCCGACAAGATGCTCGGCAACACGATGAAACGGGACGAGTATCTTCGAGCCGATGATCGCTTTATGTGGGTCATGGATACTTTTTTGGATCAACAGTCGGGTTATTTCTTTGAAATGAATCCTTCAGGCCTAATGGCTGACTCGCTGATGGGGTCCGGAGGGGCTCAAAGTCGTGAATGGGATGGCATTTGGGATGCCAAGGCTTTGCGTAGCGAGCTTGGCTGGACTCTTGAAATTAAGATTCCTTTTCGCACTCTCAACTTTGACCCAGACGGCACTGCATGGGGGATAAATTTTCAGCGAACGATCCGGCGAAAGAATGAAGAAAATCTTTGGACCGGATACTTGCGTAATCAACAGCTTCGGCAGATGTCGAACGCCGGTTTACTCGAGATTGATATTCAGGGTGGAGGTGTTACCCAGGGCTTAGGACTTGATGTTAAGCCTTACATCACTGGAGGAGGCTCCGATTCCCCTGGTCGTAACCCGCCAGTTCCACTGTCCAGGAGCGCAGATCTTGGAGTGGACCTGTTCTACAACCTGACGCCGAGTCTTCGCGCAAACCTGACCGTCAATACTGATTTTGCGCAAACGGAAGTGGATCAAAGGCTCGTCAATCTCACGCGGTTCCCTCTTTTCTTTCCTGAAAAACGGGATTTCTTTCTTGACGGAGCAACATTCTTCGAGTTTTACGTTCCAAGGCGTCGCCAAAATTCCAATATCGCAGTTCAGCCGTTCTTTAGTCGTCGAATTGGGCTCGATGCGAATGGATTACCTCAAAAGATTGACTTTGGGACAAAACTGACTGGCCAACTCGGCCAACAGGACGTCGGCTTTCTCCATGTGCGCACTGGCGACGAATCCACCCTCGTTGGGGAAGATTTCACGGTGCTACGTCTCAAGCGTCGAGTATTGGCGCAGTCCTACGTGGGCATGTTCTACAGTCGCCGTGCCAGTCGCACAATCGCATCAAGCCCAGAACAGACGGCCGGCCTTGATTTTCGCCTGGCAACTTCAACCTTCAGAGGGTCAAATAATCTTGAGTTTAACGGCTTCCTTCTGTGGAACACCGATACAGCGAAAACAACGCCTGGTGACAACCTTGCCTACGGGGTTAGGCTAGATTATCCGAACGACCGTTGGGAAGCGCGGGTATCCTTCACGGAGGTTCAGCCGGACCATGGTCCCGCCATGGGTTTCACCCGCCGGACTGGTTTTCGCGCCTACCAGCCTCGACTTCGCTTTGCGCCTCGACCCAGTCAGCATCCGTGGCTGCGCCAAATGGCGTTTGGGTTCGATGTAGACCTGCGAACGGACATGAAAAATCAGTTTCTGACACGCCGCTTGGATTTCACGTTGCTCAGACTAGAACTGCACACTCAGGACAATCTTGAAATTAGCTTGGTACCAACCTATGAGCGCCTCGAGAAGGATTTTGAAATAACCAAGGGAGTGGTGCTTCCTGCTCAGAGCTCGTATGACTTTGTCCGATTTCGGGTCGTGACGAATACCGCAAATCGTCGAATTCTCGCCGCCCAGACGCGGTTCGAAATGGGCAGTTTTTTCTCCGGCACAAGAGAAGAAATCGCTGTGTCTCTTGGCATTCGACCGCGACCAGGTGTAACCCTGAGCGTTGAACAGGAGTGGAACAGAATCTCACTTGGTACCGACAATTTTCAAGTTCGCCTTTATCGCCTTGTTGCCGACACGCAGTTCAGTCCCTGGCTGTACTTGGTTAATAACGTGCAATTCGATTCGATGAGTCAAGTGATGGGCTGGCAATCCCGACTACGCTGGATTCTCACTCCCGGAAACGACCTCTTTGTTGTTTACACTCAAAATTGGCTGGACCATGAGCTCTTCGATCGATTTGCCACTCTCGACCGCCGGGCAGCTGCAAAATTCGTCTACACTCACCGCTTCTAGGATCAACCCTAGCTGCCAGCGGAGAATTTCGAACAAGAGGAGTCGTAATCCTCATCAGTGGCCAACTCAAGCCATTCAGTCGTCGCGTTGACGTTGATGGCCAAGTGGGTCATCGGCGTGAGAGGCAGGGCTCCGTGCCAGTGTTTTTCACCAGGCGGAATAACCGCAACACCCCCTGTAGCAATAATCTGAAATCCCTCACTGAGCGTCAGGAGTGCGCACTCCCCTTCAAGGACAACCAGTAACTGCATGCCGCTGTGGATATGCCATGCCGTACGCGCCCCAGCGTCGAACATTACCCGGTAGACGTTCACTTCGGGATTGGTCGCAACACCCAACATGCGCGCTACGCGAGCGCTCCCCGTGAAATGTCTCGGGTCGGCATATTCGTATTCCTGCTCCTTAGGATCAAAGATCATCACGGCCTCTCCAGAAAAAGAGAAACAGATGACGCGCTGGGATGCACGCCACCCGTTCGTTAAGGTCAAGCGGTGACTGCTATCGACCTCTAATCAGAAGCTGAATTCTCAAGCAGTGGCTCCAAGGGCACTAGCTCGCCACCATTTTCCGTGCACACCGCAAAACGACTACGCTCAGTCGCATACATCGAAACGCCAGCATATTCCCCCTTGGCGTTCAGTACGTAAAAACTGATTCCGAACGCTGGCTTGCCCCGACTATTCAATAGTCTGGGCTCGACCGTATTCTCCTGAATCCGCTTAAGTCCTGCCATGCCGGCATCCTTAGGACTCAGGCCGTTGCGAAGGTTCTCAACGATCAGATATGAGGTGAGATTGTAAAGGTTCGCTTCGCCACGCCCAGTTGACCCTGCTGCACCATAGGTGCCATCGACATAGAGTCCGGCTCCCAAGATTGGTGAATCACCGACGCGACCCGGGATCTTCCAGGCCAGGCCACTCGTTGTGGTCACTCCACAGATCTCGCCGCTGGAATTGATGCCATCGCAGTTAATGGTCCCGAAGAAGTCGTGCTCATCGATTCGACCGTCCGCCATCATGCCCAAGCCGGCCTCATACCCGGCCCGTGCTCGTTCACCCGGGTTAAGGTAATGTCCCGGGTCGACGCGACGCTTCCATTCAAGCCAGCGCTCTCGTGAGCGGTCGGTATTCAGGTCGTCATGAATCGTAAATCCCATATTTCGCGCGAAGTCTTGAGCGTCCTGTCCAACCAGCAGGTGGTGATCCGTGTGCTGCATAACCGCGTGAGCGACTAGCGAAGGAGTCTTTACCCCTTCAATGCCAGCAACGCCGCCGGCTCGTCTCTTCGGACCATGCATGCAGCAGGAGTCGAGCTGGACGATTCCATCTGCGTTTGGGGATCCCCCAAAACCAACGCCTCCATCTTCGGGGTCCAATTCATTCAGATTGACACCAGCGATTAGCGATTCGAGTACATCCTCGCCCTCGGTCATCATCCGAAACGCGGCTTCGACGCAGGTTTCAGAGCCTCCATTTCGAATCCGATGTCCATTACCGGAAGCGATGACAACCGGTCTAACTCCGGACGACTGAATCGCCGGCGCACGGCCAAACGTCTTTCGCGAGGATGCGGCCGTGAGGCCAGCAACCACGGTGCCCGTCTGAATAAAATCGCGACGGCTAATCCTGCTACTCATAACATTTCCTCCTGCGAATTAATGTTACCTTGAACCACTTCCCCACTTTCCTTCACGGCTTGATTATATCGCTCTACAATTGACCGACGCTGGTTCAAGCAGTGACTGCCGTCTCAGCGGTAGCTAACCATTTGAGCGCTGGAGCAACCCTTCTAGCGGAGCCAGTTCCGCCCCGTTTTCTGTGCAGACTGCATATCGGCTCCGCTCGCTCTCGTAGAGTGAAACGCCGGCATACTCGCCCTTGGCGTTAACAATGTAAAAGTTAATTCCAAACGAAGGGTTTCCTTCATCGTTTAGGAGGCGAGACTCGACCGTATTCTCCTGAATCCGCTTAAGTCCTGCCATGCCCGCATCCTTAGGACTCAGGCCGTTGCGAAGATTCTCAACAATCAGATATGAGGTGAGATTATAGAGGTTTGCTTCGCCACGACCAGTCGACCCAGCTGCACCGTAGGTTCCATCGACATAGAGTCCGGCTCCCAAGATTGGTGAATCACCGACGCGACCCGGGATCTTCCAGGACAATCCGCTCGTGGTGGTCACTCCACAAATCTCTCCTTGTCCATTAATGCCGTCACAATTGATCGTGCCCCAGTATTCCTCTTCAGGAATAATCCCCTCAGCGACCATATCAAGCCCTGCTTGGATGCCTGCTTCCAGTCGTTCTTCAGGATTAAGATAATGGCCAGGGTCGGTGCGCCGCTTCCATTCCAGGTATTGCCGCCGCGAATTGTCAGTGTTCAGGTCAGCCTCGATATTGAAGCCCATATTTCTGGCGAACTGTTGGGCGCCATCTCCGACTAGAAGGTGATGGTCGGTGTGATCCATCACCGCTTTAGCCACAAGGGAGGGAGCACGCACACCTTCGAGCGCACCGACGCCACCGGCTTGCCGTTTCGGACCATGCATGCAGCAAGAATCGAGCTGCACTACACCATCTGCGTTTGGACGACCCCCATACCCGACGCTTGCGTCATTTGGATCGAGCTCAACGATGTTTACGCCGGCAATTAGCGAATCAAGAACGTCATCGCCGGCAGTCATTTTGCGGAAGGCAACCTCAACACAGGTCTCTCCGTCACTATTTCTGGAACGATGACCGTTTCCAGACGCCACAACCACTGGCTTCACGCCTGCCGTTTGCACGGCCGGGGCCCGGCCAAAGGCCTTACGTGGTCCCACGCCTAATCCCGCCGTCGCCGCACCAGCTAGCACAAATTCTCTACGGTTAATCTTTTTCCGCATGGTTATGCCCTCTTAATAGTTTGGATGTCCAAGACAAGGAAAAAGCTGAACACCTACCACCTTTTATCCTTAAACATCTTGCCGAACTCAAGATTCTGGCCGTGGCCTCTGAAGATGTCAATTCTTTAAAGCACGATTCACCAAATCCCTTAGCAATCTCAGGCCTGGTATACAATTATTTGGGTCCTGGCGCCGTTTGTTCAAGTCAGGCGGCGACCAAACTCGGCGCTCCATTGGATGGCCAGCGACAGCTCGTACAGCGACTGAATTCGTTGCCCCACGAAGATCACAGTCCAAAACATGGCGTCTCCCTCACAAAGGGTACCTTTGAGCCTTCGATTACGAAAACACCAACCGTCGTGATTGGGTCAAGAGCATTTGCTTTCGGCCAAGGTCGGCAGAGAGCGGAAGCTGCGCAACTCCAATCAAACGGCGCATGATCTCTACCCCCGCAAACTGTCGCAGCAGCTTAGTCGACTTTGGGAGATTCGAGCAGGAGGCGGAGTATGCCCGAAGGGCTCGATCGATCAGTTCTGTAGGCTGATTCGACAAATGTAAATGCCCAATCAACACGCCAAAATCGAACTCCGGTGGTCCAAAGAAACAGAATTCTGGGTCAATAATTCGAGGACCGCTCTCTGAATGAAGCCAACTTCCTGGAAAAAAGTCGCCGTGCACCAGAGCGTCTCCACTCTGTAGATATAACTTGCCAAGCTCTGTCACCGCATTTACGTAATCATTGTCGTTACTCAACTCGCCTGCCAATTCTGAAAGACCAGGTGTGATCATATTCAAATCGAGTCCATTCTCCTGCTCTAATGGGATCTGAAAGATGTGTTGATGGTTCAGTTGCCGCATGGCTTGATTATTGAATCGGCCATCCCGATTAGAGCCAAGGAACGAAGCGTGAAGAGTGCCCAGGAAGTTGATGAGCGTCTCTAACTCCTGCGACGTCAATGTCTCACCGGCATACAGGCCCGTGTAATCAGAGCCGGTTCCGATATCCTCAAGCATAAGGAGCCTAGACTGAGAATCGAAACCCAGGAGTCTGGGCATCCGAGCCTGAAGGGCTGGAATATGCTCTATCAAACGGTAGAACAGGCCTTCCACTACCGCACGCTCTGAAGGCGCCGCGATGTCATCATATTTCTCAACCCATGGACGAGCCTGCTTGAGAATCATACGTCTCGTAGAAGTCTTCACCCGCAGGGTGTAGTTCATATTGCCTTCGCCTGGCTTTGAAGCGGATAGGAGGAACTCCTCGCCAGTCAGCCATTTCTTATCTTGCAAATAGAGCCCGAGACCGTCGAGGTCGTGTTCATCCAAAAAAAAGACGCCGGGACAACAGGACTCAAATCTAGCTCGCTTTGTCAGCACCATTGGAATAAGACTCAAAAAATCATGCGCCCGCAGACCGCTCTATCGACAATTCGACTCTTGAGTGGAGCATTATCCTATCTGAAAGTGGACCCCATCATTGCCTAGGAGAGTACAATACCTAGTGTTATGACCGCCCTCATATGGGGATGGGCGGGAGACAAATCCTGGTCGATTACTGAGAGTGCTATGCCATACCGTGCCCAATTTCGCTGCATCGCTGGCTGCGACGGCGAGCATGCCCTCACAGAGCCTATTTATCGTTGCCCAACCTGTAACGACTTACTAGAAGTCGAGCACGATTTGGCGGCCCTAGGCAATCTGCCTCCAAAGAGCTGGAAGCAACTCTTCGACGATCGGTACAAGCGGACAACCTGGCCTTACGGCTCTTCTGTTTGGGGCAAGAAAGAGTGGGTGTGCCCAGACCTTGAGGACGACAATATTGTTTCGATGGATGAGGGAGGAACAAATCTTCTATGGGCGGAGCGGTTCGGTAACGAGATCGGTCTTAAAGACCTGTGGATCAAGCTTTGTGGCAACTCGCACAGCGGGTCCTTTAAGGACCTTGGGATGACTGTTCTCGTCTCGGTGGTGCGGCAAATGATTTCTGAGGGGCGGACGATCCAGGCGATTGCCTGCGCCTCCACCGGAGACACGTCGGCCGCCCTAGCGGCCTACTCCGCTGCAGCCGGTATCCCAGCGATTGTGATTTTGCCACGAGGTAAGGTTTCCAGTGCTCAACTCTTGCAACCACTAGCCAACGGCGCCACGGTGTTTGCACTCGACACAGATTTTGACGGTTGCATGGCCATTGTCCAGCGCCTCGCGGCAGAGAAGAGGATCTATTTAGCCAACTCAATGAACAGTCTTCGTCTCGAAGGCCAAAAGACCGTTGCGATCGAAATCACGCAACAGTTCGACTGGGAAGTGCCCGACGTTCTCATTATTCCCGGGGGCAACCTCGGAAACGTAAGCGCCCTAGGGGCAGGTCTCGATATGATGGAGGCTCTTGGCCTCACGCAAAAACGTCCTAGAATTGTGGTTGCCCAGGCAGCCAAAGCTAATCCCTTATACCGCGCTTACAAGGACCGCTGGAATTTTGAGCCGGTTCATGCAGAGAGCACTCAAGCCTCAGCGATACAAATTGGAAATCCCGTTTCTATCAAAAAAGCGATTACGACGCTTCAGCGATACGAGGGTGTCGTTGAACAGGCGACGGAAGCGGAATTGGCCGATGCCGCAGCTCAGGCAGACCTCACGGGCATGTTCAACTGTCCCCACACTGGTGTTGCTCTCGCAGCGCTTATTAAGCTCCGACGGGGCGGGAAGATTAGTCCGGAGGAACGAGTTGTCGTAATTTCGACAGCCAACGGGCTCAAATTTACAGATTTTAAACGCGCTTACCATAATCAAGAACTGTCTGATATTCAGCCCGCCTACGCCTGCAGCCCGATAGAGCTTCCTGACGATTACGACACCGTTTGCCAGGCAGTGGACGAGGCCTCAGGGCAGACTTCTCACTAGATTGCCTGGTGGCCAGACTTCGATTATTTAGGACAGGAACAACGAGTACGCCTTGTTATTCGGCTCCGGATGATGCGGATAACCTAGGCTGTCCAGGAATGCCGCAAATTCCTCACGTTCACTCTCCGGCACCTCAAAAGCAACCAACACGCGACCAAAGTCAGCACCATGGTTCCGATAATGAAAGAGGCTAATATTCCATCTGCCCCCAAGTCGATCTAGAAACTGCATTAGGGCTCCTGGTCGTTCAGGAAACTCAAACCTGCACAGTGACTCATTCGTCACATCAGGAGCCCGGCCTCCAACCATGTGCCGAACGTGCAATTTCGCAATCTCATTATTCGACAGATCAACAGCTTCGTATCCTTTTTGATTCAACTCCTCCGCCAAATCTTGCGCGTCGGATTTTGATTGAGTCGCTACGCCAACAAAAATGTGAGCCTCCACCCGACTGCTCAGGCGATAATTAAACTCTGTAATTACTCGCCGCCCGATTGAAGCGCAGAACTCTCGAAAGGCTCCAGCACGCTCCGGGATCGTTACTGCGAACACGGCCTCGCGGGCCTCGCCCAGCTCGGCCCTTTCGGCCACAAAACGTAGACGGTCGAAATTCATATTTGCGCCACTGAGTATCGCAACCAAGTGCTCTCCGCGCGGTTCCTCGCGAGCAACGTAGGTCTTCAGACCAGCCACGCTCAAAGCTCCAGCCGGTTCCATGATGCTCCGAGTGTCATCGAAGATATCCTTAAGAGCCGCGCAAATTTCGTCGTTCGACACACGAATGACCTCATCCACGGTCGCCTGAGCTACCGACATCGTGTACTCGCCCACTTCTCGAACTGCTACTCCATCGGCGAAAATTCCTACAGACTCTAGAGAGACCCGCTGTCCAGCCGCCATTGACTGATACATCGCGTCAGCCTCAAAAGGCTCAACTCCGATGATACGAACATTCGGTTGGATGGCCTTGATGTAGGCCCCAATTCCAGCAATGAGACCTCCGCCCCCAATTGGAACAAAGACAGCATGTAGCCTTCCCTTGCTCTGCCGCAGAAGCTCATCACCGATGG
>CEUD01123356.1_pt1 | contig 11364 bp, 11 predicted proteins | sample 356481 | NCBI WGS metagenome assembly CEUD01 (sample SAMEA2623314, study PRJEB7988) | marine metagenome | isolation source: saline water (ENVO:00002010), including | reverse complement strand
CCAGGCCTCCGATCCAGCCACATGTGCCAGGTGCGAAGGACAAGGTACAGTCTCGATAGAACTGAGATCCTGAGCCAATAACATTCCTGGCAGCAGTGCAGCCACCAAGAAAGCAAACATACACAATGTTTTCTTCATAATGAGGAGTTGTTTTTTCAATAAGACAGGCGCAACGGCCTGAGGGGGCCGGAAGCAAACCGAAGCCACTGCCCCGCGACAAGCCATTTCTCTAAATGCTAAAAGCAGAGGATTACCATCGACAGAATAGAACAGTGACTCATTTTCAGCCGCAATGACTCACACCACTGAAGACGCGCTCAAAGCGATCATATACGACCTGGAACAACGCCTGGAAATCGCCCTATTGAGTGCGAATCAAGTGTGGTGGGAGTGGGACATTCCCACTGGAATCTTAAAGACGCATGCTGTCAAAGACTGTATCCTAGGCTACAATCTGGGCAAAATCAGGCACCATTTAGACTTCTGGATGGACGCCCTGCCCCCCGAGGAACGCGAACCCGTCTGGGAGAGCTTACAAGCGCACCTGCGCGGAGAAACAGAAATGTGGGTCATGGAGCACCAGTATCGCGATCCGCATGGCGAATACAAATGGGTGTTGGAGGCTGGCAGGCTGATCTCTCATAACGAGGATGGCAGCCCCCTACGCATGGTCGGCATCACGCAAAATATCCACGAAAAAAAGCTGCAAGAACAAGAACTCAAGCAGGCCAACGAGCAATTAGCCGAAGCCCTCAAATTCAAAGATGTCGTGCTCGCCACCGCTTCGCACGATGTGCTCAACGCGCTGACCTCAGCTTGGACGATGACTCAATTACTCAAAGACAGAAGCGAACACCAAACAGAGGAGTTTGAGCTGATCGAAAGCTCTATCGCCCAGTCCCGTAAGCTGATTTCAAACATCTATGAGTTTTCGCAAAGTAACTTACTCGAACTCAAGTCCAACGAAGTCGATATCACAGCCATCATTCGCGACAGCCAAGAGTTCCACGCCCCACTGGCCAAAAATAAGCAGCTAGACCTCAATGTCAGCACCTTAGCGCGCAACCACGCATTCACCGACGCCTTAGCCCTGCGACGCATACTCGACAATCTGCTCGGCAACGCGATTAAATTCACCGATAGCGGCTACGTCGCCATCAGCGACATCAGCAACGAACAAGAACTGATCATCGAGGTCAAAGACTCCGGTTGCGGCATTCCCGAGGAGCAAGCGCATCTACTGTTCGCCCCGTTCAAGAAACTACATTCCAGTAGCGAAGGCTCGGGCTTAGGCATGAGCATCTGCCGCGATCTAGCCAACAAACTATCCGGTCAGATCAGCTACGCCCCCAACACTCCGCAAGGGACCATCTTCAAATTAACTCTCCCCCGCACACAACCTGAGAAAGGCCAATCAAGCCCACTGACTCAAAAAGCATCGAGCCCAAAGACGCTCCAAGAAGTGCGCCAAAGCGACCTCTAAGTGTCTGCATCAACAAATACCGCATCACATAAGACTGACTCAATATCCCGCAGCCGATTGTCAATAGTGCCATATAATCTAATAAATGGAATCTCGCGCAACTTGAGCTCCCTAAGATACCAAGCATGTTGAAGGCGCCTAAAGGCATCATCCCGACGTGTGCCATCCTGAACGAAATCAAAATCTGGTTCACAAAGAAAGACATACTCGTATGTGCGCTTCGCTAAATCTTCTAAAGCTGGATCCACTTCACCAAACATCTCATGGCTATAGAAAAGCGTAGTGAGCGGTGAGGTATCACAGAAGAGATAGCGATTCGCCATCAGACAGGCTTGCTCCTCCTGTTGAACTTGAACCTGAGCGATCTTCAACATGTCGGGCTCATGTAAAACACCACCTTGAGCATCCCATAGCGCACGACCATACTCTGCAACAAATTCTGTTTCAAAAAGTTGCGCCGCTAAACGTGACAGTTGGCTCTTCCCGGTCGACTCACCTCCCAGGAAACATACTTTATCCACAAAATCACGATAGACTTCTCCACTAAGGTATTGGCGATTCCCATGCGGATCAGATCGTATTTCGGTACCGGAAATTGGCAGAAGCAAACGCTCTGGATCTTCGCAGACATTAACTACTTTGATTTCCCGATGATAGTATTCACTGAAAGCTTCAGATAAATAGAGAGCAAAGCCAGCACCGTATTCTTCGCTACTGAACACCGCATCCACCGCAGTTTGAAAATGCATCAAACATAGTTCGGCACAAAGTTTTCGATGCACTTCAGCGGAAGCACAGTTACTCGGCAAACAAGGCCAGTCCTCAGAGTTCACAAAATCAGAAAGGTTAGAATCATCAAGGACGACAGATCTCACTTCCGGAAAGCGCAGGTTCAACCATCGCTCACGTTGCTCGCGTTCGCATTTTGAAAATTCAGGTTTTGAGTATGAAATCAAATATACAGTTTCGCACTGCGCAATCGCTTGATTGATCAGCTGTTCATGCCCCAAATGTAAAGGGGAAAACTTACCGACAATTAGCCCACTCGAATAACGAAAGCTCATCATAAAAGCTCCCGCTTCCAACGGCGTAAACCAATGCATGCATTCACTAAAAACGCGGCATACAAAAAGGATGTCAGATACAAACCACGCGACGCAAACAATGGCACTGCGATCAAATCCACCACAATCCAACACCACCAAGTCTCGATACGTCGTTGCATCAAAAGCAATTGCCCCAAAACGCTAAAAGCGAGCACCGAGGAATCTAGAAACGGGGCAAAGGCATCCGTGTAAACGTGCAAAAGATAACCATAAAATAATGTAACGATCACACACACAAATACCATCCCACAAAGCAGGTCGAGACCAGATCGTCGAATTGGCGTAGGCTCACCGTCCAATCCACGGCTCCACCGCAACCATCCCAAAACGCAGGTGACTATAAAAAATATTTGCAAGGTCGTATCTGCATACAATTGCGCGTTAAAGAAGAGAATACCAAACAAAACACACCCAATGATGCCCGTCCACCAGGTATGGATACTATTCCGTGCCGCAAGCACGACGGAGGTCGCATTGATTGCATTCGCGATTACTTCAAATTGAGTCATGAAAATAGGGCTCTAATTGGTGAGTATGCTCCGTATCATCACTCAACATACCTTTGCCGCAGACAAAGCGGTGCTTCCAGTTGTCATGCCATCCCAACTTCTTAATCGTAAGCGGTGAAATACCTTCGGCAGGCAAGCCGAGCGAATCCCCCACTGCCGTGCCCCAAACTAAGCCGACAACCTCGTCATGCTTTCTCATTTTGTACGCGTCTCAATTAGCCCTGCGATCAACGACTCAATCAAATCTGATTTAGCAATCCGCGCCAGCCAATCAGGAGGAATCCCTGCTGCACCATAATAAGCTCCCGCAATCTGTCCGCAGACTGCAGCAGTCGTATCGGCATCGTCCCCCAAATTAGCCGCACAAAGCACCGCCTCACGGAAACTAGTTGTCTGATAGAAGCACCAAAGTGCAGCTTCCAAACAATCGACGACATAGCCACTCCCACGTATTTCACTGGACAATTTATCTCTATAATCTCCTCGGGCAATCGACTCAATTTTAGCGGGTAACTGAACTTTAATATCCTTTGATAAATATTCACCCAATAAAATTTCTTCCTTGGAAACTCCACGAATCGCTTTGTGCAAGATCGCACCCAAGAACTGACAGGCCCCGATACATTCATCCGCACCATGCGTCGTCCGCGAGCTCTCTGCAGCATAAAAAACAACCTCCTCCAATTTCGAGTAGAACATCGAAATCGGAGCTAAACGCATAATCGATCCATTTCCCGCAGAAAATTCATCTTTAGAACCTGCAAATGGATGACCTGAAAAACGATAGGCTCGAAGGGCAGATTGCACAGTCCCACCGATATCAAAGCAAGTGCCATTGGAGGAGAGGTAGCCCTCTTGGTGCCAGCGACAATAACGCTCCATCTGATCCTCGGCATCAAAGCCATTACAATCAACCAAACTAGAGCCCAGACACAATGCCATCGATGTATCATCCGTCCACTCGCCTGGCTGAAGATCAAAGGGACCACGCCCCAGCATATCCGTTAACGGCTCAAAAGTCCCACGAGCTTGAAATTCCACGGTCGTGCCAACCGCATCGCCGCAAGCGAGGCCGAATAGACAACCATAAAGTCGATCATTCAATGCATTCATTTTGAGTTTCTCGCTAAATAGGAAATTTATTTGCTTGTAAGTATTGATAGCAAAGTGGCCATGTACGGCCACAGAACGCTGGCTCCTCGGACATCAATTCGCGCAAGCCTTCAATCGTAACAGGCACCAGTTCGATCTCTTCAGAAGCCTCCAAAGCCGCGGGGCCACGATACTCCGCTTCCACAAATATAAATTGAAAGCATTCATCCGTCAGTCCAGCGGATGGAAACAAGGTCGGCCGGCTCTTATCTAAAACAGCAGTCACCGCATAGCCCGTCTCTTCTAAGAGCTCACGCTCTGCGATGGACTCAGCCGTTTCGCCTGGATCCACCAGACCAGCTGGCAAGGCAATCATGGTTTGGTTGATGGGCATTCGATATTCCCGAACCAGCAAAAGACGCGTGCCTTCCGCATGCTTCACAAACGGAACAATCACCACCGCATCCGGCGCCACAATCGCAGCCTCAAAATCATCACGACGACTACAATAAGTCCATTTTTTGACGCGTCCTTTGATCGCAGCCTCTGCCTCCACTAGCTTAAGCCATTTCGTGTCACTTAGTACCGTATGTTTAATTGCTTTCATAATAATCAAGCGATAATTTCCACGCCGGCAGTTTGCATTTCATTAATGGCATTCGCAACATCGCCTGGATTCACCTCCACCCCACGACAAGCATCCAGCAAGACACGTGTCTTCAAGCCCGCTCCTTCAACGGCATCAATCGCAGTCGCCTTAACGCAGTAATCGGTCGCGATCCCTACGATATCAACCTGATCAATCCCACGCGTCTGCAACAGTTCCGCCAGTCCATTACTGGCTCCATTTTCATTGTAAAAACCGCTGTAGCTATCCACATCCACATCGAAGCCCTTGCGAATCACGGCATGTACATTGGCCAGATCCAATCCGGCGTGTAATTCCGCCCCCAAAGTCCCAGCGACACAGTGGGCAGGCCAAGTGGCAAAAGAGACATGCGCCTGCTGATGCCAGTCCTGCGTCGCCACGACGAGCGCATAGTCCTCGCTGCGAGCCAACTGGTTCACCCGCGGCAAGATTTCATCCCCACCCGTAACTCCCAGCGCGCCCCCCGGTAAAAAGTCGTTGTTTAAATCAACAATGATGAGTGCTGTTTTAGCTTCCATAGTTAAAGTGTATAACTTACACATTAATCCACAGTCAAGGACTAAGTGTATTTATCACACTTAATAACTCAGATCGATCAAAATGGAAAACCAAGAAGACTTCAGCCGCCGAACTGAGGTTCGGCACCAAACCTCAGCCCTGACAACACAGTGCCGATGGCTAAAGCGCATCGCTCCGGCTCACACTCAGCCAAAGGGTGCGCTTCAATGCACTCCGTCTAAAACCCAAAAGCATAGCCCTGCTCCTTCAATTCGTGATAGCGAGCCTCATCAAAACGAAATAACTGACTGGGCTTACCACGGGGGCTGGGCACGGTACGGGTAGGGATCAACAACCCAGTCGACTTCATCTTTTTCTGGAAATTCCGACGGTCCAACTCGGTGCCAAGGATGACATCATAAATACGCTTCAGCTCCGACAGACTAAACTCCTCAGCCAACAGGCTAAGCCCGACAGGCTCGTAGCTCAACTTGGCTCGCAGTCGCTTGATCGCCATTTGAACAATCTGTTGGTGGTCGAAAGCCCAGCCACTTTCGGGTAGCTGATCGATATGAAACCATTGAGCGGTGCGCGAATCTTCGCCCCAGGCTAGGGGCTCCTCACTCTCGGCGATCAAGGCGAAATAACTAATGCTAAAGGCTCGCTTCCGCGGATCGCGATCCGGCGCACCAAAAGTATACAGCTGCTCTAAATACTCGACCTTCAGCCCCATGTCTTCTTCCAGTTTGCGCAAACAGGCCGCTTCGGGCGCTTCAGTCTCGAGTATCGGACCGCCGGGCAAACTCCAGCAATCTTGGAAGGGCGGCACCCCGCGCATGATTAAAGGAATATACACCGCCTTATTCATGTAGGCGAAAATCACGCTATCCACGGATACGATGAACGAAGATAAGTCTGTAGATGATGCTTTTCTGCTAGATTCTGTCATATTAATTATTCAGCTGCTTGCTTGATGGCTTCTAGGCTCTGCTGCACCGCGAGTGGATCCCCACTCGCTTTGACCGGATTATCACTGATCTTGGCCACTTTCACGCCATCGACTTCAAAAAGCTTAATGACAATATTGAGTGCAGGGCATTGCGGAAAGTCGTTGGTAAAATGAGTCCCAATCCCATACCAGCACTGAGTCCGACCATCAACATGGCGCTCAATCTCGATCGCTTTGTCCACATTCAAGCTGTCACTAAATACGATACCCTTCTGCTTCGCATCAATCCCTTCGCGGTCATAAAAGCTCAAAATCTTATCTGCAAATTCGAACGGACATTCACTATCGTGGCGCACCGCATCGTAAGTCTGTGCCAACTGTCCACTAAAGTTCTGCAGAAAGAAGTCAGTCGTGTAGGTATCCGTTAAGGCTGTGTCCAATTGCCCCTGATAGACCTCTAACCAGGCCTCCAGAGCAGCTGGATTGGCAGCGGCAACATCCAACAGCCCCGCATGCCCCATGATCCACTCATGCGCCATGGTGCCGATCGGACGCAAACCGTACCTCATCGCAAAGTGCAGATTACTGGTGCCACCAAAAGTGCCTCCCACATCCTTAAACGCAGCCACTACGGCATCCTCGTGGTCATAACTACGGCGCCGACGTGTTCCAAATTCAAAGAACTGGCAGCCTGCTGCCGTCAAGCGATCAGCCTTTTCACGTGTCCGCGCCGCATACGCATCCAGATCATGCGTCCAATCCTGATTCACCACCTCGAAGTAAGTCTCACTGATAAATGCCATCAAAGGCACCTCCCACAAAATCGTATCCAACCATGTGCCTTCAATTTGCAGCTTCAATTGCCCCTCTTGCAGCGCCACGGTAACCTCCTCCGCGTTTAACTTAAAGTCTCGCAGAAAATCAACAAACTCAGGCTGTATAAAAGGCAAATCAGCCAAAAACGCCAACTCTGCTTCCGTCAATTGACACTCGGCATAGCGCCCAATGCGTTCACGAATCAAATCAACCGCTTCAACGGTGAAGGTGTCCCCTAAATTCCGATTTATGAATTGATAGCCCACACGAGTCTCGGGGTACTTCGCCCAGACAGCCTGCATCATCGTAAACTTGTATAGATCGTTATCCAGCAATGTTGTCATACCTGAACCAATAAGTGTAAAGTATACACTTAATCAAGATGAAATTTATAAATTTACCCAATTAATTGAGACAGCCAGTGATGTCTGGGCCTCCCGAGGTAAAGCATAAGCCATGTAATATTGATCGCCACACCCGGCATTCTCTAGCTGGAACCCGCAGTATTAGGCGAAATCTGCGAAAAGTCTTGAAGCACCCCAGCGCTCGGACAAATTACTCCGCTTTTTCCAAATCTTATGAAAACACTTAAATTCGCAGTTCTCCCCGGTGATGGTATCGGCCCTGAAGTCATGGAAGTCGCACTCGACGTCCTCAAAAACGCGGGCGAAAAGTTCGGCTTTGCGCTGGATTACGAGCACGCTGACATCGGCGGCATCGCGATCGACAACCATGGCGTCGCCTTCCCCGACAGCACCAAGACTGTGTGTGAGAACTCCGAAGCGATCCTTTTCGGCTCGGTCGGTGGCCCGAAATGGGAAAGCCTGCCTCCCAAGGAGCAGCCTGAGCGCGCCGCCCTACTTCCGATCCGCAAGGCATTTGCCCTCTACGCCAACGTGCGCCCGGGTCTGCTTTACCCGCAACTCACTGAAGCGTCGCCTCTCAAGGACAATCGTATTCCCAATGGCATCGACATCGTCTGCATCCGCGAGCTCACAGGCGGCATCTATTTCGGTCAGCCCAAGTCGACCACCACACTGGAAAACGGCGAAGAACAAGCGATCGACACCATGGTTTACAAGACCAGCGAGATCGAGCGCATCGCACAAGTCGCGATCGACACCGCCAAAGCACGCGGCGGCAGCGTCTGCTCGGTGGACAAAGCCAACGTGTTGGAAACTTCCGTGCTGTGGCGCAAGGTCGTGACTGAATATTTCGCCAAACACGCACCAGAGATCAAGCTCAGCCACATGTATGTCGACAACGCCGCGATGCAACTTGCGCGCGACCCGAATCAGTTCGACGTGCTCTTCACCGAAAACATGTTTGGCGACATTCTCTCCGATGAGATGGGCGTGATTTGTGGTTCCCTCGGCATGCTCGCATCCGCCAGCCTTGGCGCGGAGCAGAACAGCCTCGGCTTCCCCTTCGGACTCTACGAGCCCTCCGGCGGCACCGCACCCGACATCGCCGGTCAAGGCATCGCCAACCCCTGCGCGCAGATCCTCTCCGCAGCGCTGATGCTACGCTACAGCTTCGGCGAAAACGAAGCCGCCGCCGCGATCGAAGCCGCAGTCGAGAAAGCCGTCACCGGCGGCATCCGCACCGGCGATATTGCCTTCGGCCTGGACTCCGTCGGCACCAAAGAAATGGGCGCCGCCGTGCTTGCGAATCTGTAAAAATAGGGGGGAACGTCGAACATCGAACGCCCAACATTGAACATCGAATGGCTTACACACAGGAAAACTCCGAATGGGATAGCCTGCTTGCAGAGGAATCTGCCTCGATGTATGACTTAGAACATCGTTTGTTAGACTTCTCAGTTCGTGCAATCCGCTTAACGCGCAAGATTGAATCCAGCCAAGCGGGCACGCATATCGCAAAGCAATTGCTCCGATCTGCGACAGCCCCGCTGGCCAATCACGGTGAAGCGCAAGCTGCGGAATCACCGCGAGACTTCATTCATAAATTAAGAATCTCTCTGAAAGAACTTCGTGAGACAGAACGTTGGATAAAACTGACGAGGGCAGTGCCCTTAGTCGAAAAACCAGAATTACTGGATGAGCTGCTCAATGAAACCGACCAGCTGATTCGTATTTTTGTAACTAGTGTAAAAACCGCCGAATCAAAAGCGCTCAAAACAAAATAGCCGAACTTTAGCATCATTCGATGTTCGATGTTGGACGTTCAATGTTCGACGTTCATAAACTTAGCCTTAGCCCATTTCCCATGAAATCATCCGAAATCCGCCAGTCCTTCCTCGACTTCTTTGCCTCCAAGCAGCACACGGTTGTGCCCTCAGCTTCGCTGATGCCACAATCGCCCGGTCTGCTCTTTACCAATGCGGGTATGAATCAGTTCGTGCCCTACTTCCTCGGCACAGAAAAGGCGCCCTACTCACCAGCTCGCGCAGCGGACACACAGAAGTGCATTCGTGCCGGCGGTAAGCACAACGATCTAGAGGATGTGGGCTACGACACCTATCACCACACTTTCTTCGAGATGCTGGGCAACTGGTCCTTCGGCAACTACTTCAAAAAAGAAGCCATCGAATGGGGCTGGGAATTGATCGTGGATGTCTGGGGCGTGCCCGCCAGCCGCCTCTATGCCACCGTGTATGCGCCCTCCGAAGGCGACCCTTCCAGTTTCGATCAGGAAGCCTACGATTTCTGGGCCGCTCTCTTCGAAAAGAAAGGCCTCGATCCCAAGAAGCACATCATCAACGGCAATGTGAAGGATAACTTCTGGATGATGGGCGAGACCGGCCCCTGCGGCCCTTGCTCCGAGTTGCACGTGGACCTCACCCCCAACGGCGACAGCGAGGGCAAACTGGTCAATATGGACTCCGACCTCTGCATTGAGATCTGGAATCTGGTCTTCATCCAATACAATGCGGAGGCCGACGGCAGCTTCCGCGATCTGCCCGCCAAGCATGTCGACACCGGCATGGGCTTCGAGCGCGCCTGCTCGCTGATCCAAAACACCAAGGGCTTTACCGACTTCTCTCAAAAGCCCAGCAACTACGCAACCGACGTCTTCCAACCGATCTTCCGCAAGCTGGAAGCACTCAGTGGCAAGACCTACGCCGACATCTATCCTGAATCGGTCGAGAGTGACAAATCACAACTCTCCACCGAGATGAAGGAAGCCATCGCTTTCCGCGTGATCGCCGACCACATCCGCACGCTCGCATTTTCACTGGCCGATGGCATTCTACTCGGCAACACTGGGCGCAACTATGTGCTGCGTCGCATCCTGCGCCGCGCGGTGCGCTACGGCCGCACCCTCGGCTTCTCCAGTGCGCAAACCTTCCTGCCCGAACTGGTCGACACCTTGGTCGATGAAATGGCAGGCGTCTTTCCCGAGCTCAAAAACCGCGCCGCAGCGATCAAAGAAAATCTACAGCGCGAAGAAGCTAGCTTCAACGAAACTCTCGACCGTGGCCTGGCCATGTTTGAACAGGAAGTGGAGGGGCTGAAAGGACAACTGAGCGGCGAGTTTGCCTTCAAGCTCTACGACACCTTCGGCTTCCCAATCGACCTGACACAATTGCTCTGCGCCGAGCGCGCGCTCAAGGTCGACATGGACACCTTCGAGAAATTGATGGAGCAACAACGCGAACTCGGCCGCAAAGCCCGCACCCAACAACTCGTGCGCGCCGCCGACATCGCCACCGAAGCCAGCACCGAATTTACCGGCTTCGAAGAAGACAGCAGCACCGCCAAAGTGTTGGAAATTCACACTCAAGAAGACGCCCTACTCGTCATCACCAACCGCACCCCTTTCTACGCAGAAATGGGCGGACAGCTCGGCGACCAAGGCACACTCACACTCGGCGACAGCGAGTATCCAGTCAGCGCGGTGCAACAGCTCAGCGCCGCACGTGCGCACAGCCTGCCCGCGGATGCAAAAATCGCCGTCGGTGATCAAGTCACGCTCCGCATCGATCCCGACCGCCGCCGTCCGATCGAAGCACACCACACCGCCACCCACTTATTACACTGGGCACTGCACGAAGTCGTCTCCAGCGATGCCGCTCAACAAGGCTCGATGGTCAGCCGCAACCGCCTGCGCTTCGACTTCAACTCCGGCGCACTCAGCCCCGATCAAATCGATCAAATCGAAACCAAGGTCAACGCTCACATCGAAGCCGCCGAGCCTGTCAGCTGGATCGAAGTGCCCCATGATAGCGTCAAAGGCCGTGCCGACATCCAACAGTTCTTCGGCGACAAATATGGCGATAAAGTCCGCGTGGTGCAAAT
>CEUD01342319.1_pt1 | contig 11376 bp, 5 predicted proteins | sample 356481 | NCBI WGS metagenome assembly CEUD01 (sample SAMEA2623314, study PRJEB7988) | marine metagenome | isolation source: saline water (ENVO:00002010), including | reverse complement strand
TGCCACGAAACTGATCCGCAAAGTTCAATAAGGCGATGCCGTCATCAATGCCCGAAGAATCACTAGCCAAGCGAAAGTCCCCTGCCTCTGCGTTGATAAAGGTGGGCGCTGCATCCAAGATGCCGTTTGGCTCTTGCCCTGCTGTGTAGTTCACAGTCGCGCGCTCCTGTCCAAGAGTGGACAGATTATCATAGTCGAAACTATTCCACGCGTTGGCACCGGGATCCGAAATCGTGCGGCTATAGTCGGGGTGGGAATTCGTGGTTTGAATGATGTTATTTCGGCTCTGCACCAAGAACATCGCGCGATTGCTATCGCTACCATAGCCAACCCCAGTCAGGCCGTTGCCTTTGCCGATGATTGTATTATTAAAAAAGTAGCTCTTCCCCTTGGAATAGGTATCGCCTCCGCCTAGCTTCACCATCGAGAAGCAGGCATTACGATCATCCCCCAAATCGAAAATCAGGTTTTGATACACGTAGGACGGCCCCACGACACAGGGGGTTAAACTCAAACCGACAAAGCAGTTCTCGATACGGTTGCCGAAGAAACGGGTGTTCATTTGACCGCCGTCCATCTCGGTGGAGTCATCATTTGCGAAGGCCAGCATGTTGCCATAAATGTCGCTATCTCGGTAAAAGGAGCCGCGCGCATTCTCATTGTTCTCTCCTTCGATCACATCATTCCAACGAAGGTCATCACTGCCGATTAGATCATTATAACGCACTACGAAGTTACCTTTCATGAGCTTGGTTTGGGTGTCGGCAATATTGCGCACATAGATGGCACTCGGCCCCGCGGGGTGATTGTAGCCGCCCCAGTTATTGGCACCACTGCGCGGATCGTGCATGTAACAGCGCTCCACGGTGACGCGTGAACTCGCATCGAGATAAACGCCCGCATCCTTATTGATCGCGCGGTTCATGCCACGTTTCATGTCGGACTCAGTCTCATAAGCAAACTTGCCATCAGTGAAGTTGGGTTTGCGCGCCCAACCCGACATTTCGCAATCAACGATACGAATTTGGTCGGACATTTGCACCTGCACGGCATGGCGACGTCCGCCCTGAATGCCGATGTTTTCAAAAATCAAATAGCTACTATTTACGATTTTCAGTGCAGCCTCGTCATCATAGCCACCGTCAATATCAGCTGTTCCAGTTCCGGTGATTTTGATCCAGGCATCCGGCTCACCGTGCATACTCTCAATCAGTAACTGTCCCCCCTCATAGAGACTCGCCACAGAAATCGTCTGCCCAATCGGCGGCGAGCCATCCCAAGTGCTCACCGTCGCGCCCGCTTCGTCGAGCTTCAAGCCATCGGCTTCAAGCACGACTTGCACCTCGTAATCGCGGCCCTCATTGAGGCCTACGATACTGCTGCGATACTCGCCGCGCTCCGCATCGAACTCCGGGGCAAAGGATTCATACCACTGGCTGCTGCCCGCCTCGCGGTAATACACATGTGCCTCTTCATTGGGCACCTGACTGGCACGGCTAACATAGACGCTGATCGACTCATAAGTGGATACCAGTCGTACCGGTAAATTGGATAATTCATAAAGATGCACTTCATCTAGCAAGAGTTTCGCATCGCGGTTCCCCTTAGGAAAGGCCACACCGATGCCGACAAAGGCCGCTTCGTCAGGTGCGAGCTGATACGGACTTGAAAATTCGCGATACGGTGCTGTGCCGCGCAGATCGATCAAGGTGCGAGATTCGCCCAGACGGGTGCTACCGTCGGCGGCATAGAAAGTAAACGAAACCGTCGGACTGATCGAAATATTATCGGCCGCCGCTTGCAGCGACAACTTATAATAAGTCCCGCCCGAAATCGGGATTAACTTGTGCGAATATTTCAAAAAGAAATGCACGCCGTTCAATCTCAGCGCCTGTTCCCCTGCTGCCACCAGTTCCGTTTCCGCTTTAACGTTTCCCTTCCAGTCCGAAACGCCCTGCTCCATCCCCGCATCGGGCGTTAAACTAGTGAGCTCCTGAGCAATCAACTGAGGCGAAAGAAATTCTGGAGTGACTGCGACTGCTGTTGTCAGTGCCTCTGCGTGCTGCACAAGCTCAGGAGTCGCGACGTTTTCACGACCTGCGCCCTCTTCGCTGGTTTCTGGCGCACATGCGAGGAAGGAGAGAGTCAGACAGCACAGAATAGCACATGTCAGTCGACGGTTCTTTTTATAAATCATAATTACAGGGATGGGAGACAATAGGCCACAGAGATCACCTACGGCAGTAGCAAGAAGCTCGACGTGACTATGTCAAGAAGAAGCACAACTCGCACGCTATTGATATCCCATGTCACGCATAGGATGCCCCCATCAACTTAAAAGCCGCGCAGACGTGAATGTCTGCGCGGCTTCGTGTCGCTGCTATAGTAGACAGACCTAATAGGTCCATCGCGTGGCTCAGGTCGCCCCCTCAACTGGGCTACTGAACTTCTGCACGCACCGTAATCGGCACGGAAAATCCGTTATCGAAGCGCACTAAGATCGTGGCCTCTAAGCTGTCGCCAGAGCTCAGCCCAGCGGTCTGCAAACTAAAGCTCAAAGTCTGCGTGCTGTTGGCACTCAAACTGCCGGTTGCCGGCGTCACTTGCAGCCAATCCACCGTATTGTTCATGCGCAATTCATACCCAAGCGAAGTCTGCAGTGCACCGGTCGACAGCACCACGTCCACAGGTGTGGATGCTCCTCCAGCGATTCCCGTCAATGTGACGACATATTGGTCGGCACTCACCGCGATCGGACGGATGGGGAACAATGAGCTATCGCCATGTTCGATGGCCCCTTGGTCGGGAGCAGCTCCGAGGAACTGGTCCGCAAGGTTTAACAAACCCAGGCCGTCATCAATGCCGGACGAGCCACTCGCGAGGCGGAAGTCCCCGGCTGCGGCGTTCACAAAAGTGGGCGCATCGTCAAGGATACCGTTGGCCTCTTGCCCGGCGGCATAGTTTACAGTCGCGGTGCTCTGCCCGACTGTCGACAAGTTGTCGTAATCGAAGCTGTTCCAGGCATTGGTTTCGGGGTCCGAAATCGTGCGACTATAATCAGGGTGCGAGTTCGTGGTTTGAATAATGTTATTTCGACTCTGCAGCAAGAACATCGAACGATTGCTATCACTACCATAGCCGACACCGGTCAAGCCGTTGCCCTTGCCGATGATCGTATTATTAAAGAAGAAGCTCTTGCCTTTGGAATACGTATCACCGCCACCAAGTTTCACCATGGAATAGCACGCGTTACGATCATCCCCGATATCAAACATCAGGTTTTGATACACATATGTCGGGCCCACCACGTTGGGTGCCAAGCTCAAGCCTACAAAGCAGTTCTCGATACGGTTCCCGAAAAAGCGAATGTTCATTTGTCCCCCGTCCAACTCGGTCGAGTCGTCGTTTGCGAAGGCAAGCATGTTGCCATAGACATCGGTATCTCGGTAGAAAGAACCGCGCTCGTTCTCATTGTTCTCGCCCTCGATCACGTCGTTCCAGCGAATCTCATCACTGCCGATCAAGTCATTATAGCGCACCACGAAGTTGCCTTTCATGATCTTCACTTGGGTGCCTGTAATGTTGCGCACATATATCGCACTCGGGCCGGCAGGATGACTGTTGCCGCCCCAATTATTGGCCGAAGTCCGTGGGTCATGCATATAACAGCGCTCCACCGTCACACGTGAACTTTCGTAAAGAAAGACACCGGCATCCTTGTTGATGGCAGAATTGATGCCTGCATTCATATCTGATTCGGTTTCGTACCAATACTTGCCATCGAAATAATTCGGCTGGCGAGCCCAGCCTGACATTTCGCAATCAACGATGCGAATGTGATCCGACATTTGCACCTGCACGGCATGGCGACGTCCACCTTGAACTTCAATGTTCTCAAAGATCAAATAACTGCTGTTAAGAATTTTCAATGCCACATCGTTCGCATACCCGCCGTCGATATCACCAGATCCGGTTCCGGTGATTTTAATCCAAGCGTCCGGCTCGCCGTGCATGTTTTCAATCAGCAGCTGGCCACCACTATAGAGACTCGACACGGAAATAGTCTGTCCGATCGAAGGCGAAGCGTCCCAGGTGCTCACAGTAGCGCCCGCCTCGTCAAGCTTTACGCCATCGGCTTCCAGCACAACTTGCACCTCGTAATCGCTGCCCTCATTCAGCCCCACGATACTGCTACGGTACTCTCCCCGCACAGCATCAAACTCGGGTGCATAAGCTTCATACCACTGCGTCTCGCCGACTTCACGGTAATAGACATGCGCCACTTCGTTGGCAACTTGTGCTGCGCGCCCGACATAGACACTGATCGATTCATAGGTCGAGACCAAGCGCACCGGCAGATTCGACAATTCATAGAGATGCACTTCATCCAGATAGAGCTTTGCGCCCGAGTTACCACTCGGGAAAGACAGCCCGATTTTTACATAAGCGGTGCCGACTGGCGCGAGGTGATACGGGCTTGAGGCCTCGCGGTAAGGTGCCGTCCCTTCGACATCGATCAGCGTGCGGGATGCATCTAGCTTGGTAGTGCCATCAGCCGCATAGAAGCTAAACGAGATCGTCGGGCTCACGGCGATCGCCTCAGCGGCATATTCTAGCGCAAGCTTATAATAGCGGCCCTCGGTTGCAGGAATCAAATCGTGTGAATAACTCAAAAAGAAATGCTCGCCGTTAAAGCGCAGGGCCTGTGCGCCGGACGCGACCACAGTCGTCTCTGCATGCACATTGCCATTCCAATCCGACACGCCGCTTCCATACCGGGGTCCGGCGTCAAACTCGTCAGCGCTTGATCAATAAGCGAAGGGGATGCAAAACCTGAATCTACAGCATCGGTCGTAATCACGACATCGTCCAAGTAAGTGGTGCCACTTCCCGGATGTGCGGCGGCAAAGTAAAAGCGCGCAGATTCAGCCCCCACTGGCGGCTGAATGCCATCTGCGAAATAAATCGCGTAGTCGTTGCTTCCAGTCAATCCCAGCAGGTGGTCGTTGGCAATTTCCGTATCCGCAGCATCGTAGTAGCGAATTTGAAAGACACCTTCAGAAGTGGTATTGTCTGAAGCAGCTGCAAACGACACCGCGTATTCAAGCGCTGGATCACAGTCGAACTCATACCAAGACTGTTTCCACCAAGAGCCATGCTGTAAGGCCGATGCAGAACTGCCCTCAAATGCATTGCTGTCTAAACTTGCATGCCCCTGATACCACCCCGAATAACCGTTCTCAAAACCACCGTTGCTATTTACGATGACCGCTTTGTGCTCAAACAGATCGCAATACAAGTCATCAAAATAGACGCTGCCATAGCTGGAAGTGCCCTTGCCTACAAATAATTGGAAGCTAGCGTATTCAGTCCCACTAGGGATCACAATTGATTCCTGTAGCAAGGTCCAATCTTGGTCGCCTGAAACCTCTCCAGCGCCGACCGATGAAATTGCTTGATCGCTGGAGTCATAAAAGGTCACGCGCAGGCCACCTGCCCCCACTACAATCGCCTCACTTTTTAGATAACCACCGAAGGACATGATCTGCCCGGCTTCACAATCCACGGTCTGCGAAATAGTGCGCCAAAAATACAGTTGATCGATTCGGCCCGATTGCGCACCCGCATAGACCTCCGATGTTTCCACCTCAATGCTATACCACTGAGAGCTGCCCGATTCAAAACCAGGATTTTGTAAGACTTGCTCCGCAGAGCTCAGTAAGGGAAGCGAACACAGGGACGCAGTTAAAACAACCAGACAACGATCAATCATAGGATTCCTTATTTATGGGGGTTCTCTTGAATCACGTTTGAAGAGCAGGGAGCGCTCAAACATGATACGGGGAAGTTAAATCTAATAACACACATTAATAAATAACAAGCACCTTTGACGTAGTCACAGCATAATAGACGAAAAATTTACTTACTAACAAAGTAGCCAGAGGGAATCCCCCTCTGGCTACATGCATACAGAAGCGAAGTGCTAGTAGCGATCTACTCGAAGACTTCGAAAAAACTACTCTGGAAGCAAGCGTGTGCGACTGATAGCAAACCGTGCAAACTTGGTAAAGTTCTCACGACCACGAATATAAATCGTATGCTTACCTGCGGCTAATTCGATCTCGCGGGGATACGCTTCATTCATAATGGAAGCGGTCTGCCACGTCCAGAGGCCCGGAGCAGAAACCGCCAAATCCCAATATTTCGGCTCGCCATCGTTGACCTGCACGTAGCAGCTATCGTGGGCAGGCGCGTTAGGTCCGAGGACTGCGATCAGCCCGTGCAAATAGTAAGTGCCTGACTCAGGCACTTCGAAATCGATTCGCATCCATGCCTCCGAGGCCGCGTCGCGTGTATCGGGCGCTTGTAAATAAGGAAGCTGCGGCGCTTGCGCATCTGCGGCGACCACAGTCATGCCGACTTGCTCCATATCCACAGCATTGAAATACTGATAATCAGGCGCTGCCAATCGCACCTTCGCCTTAACAAAGGAGGTTCTATTATAGCCCGCGTCCGTGCGAACTGTGACGGCTCCCTGATAGTATCCATCCCGTTTGACGTCTGGGTGAATCGATAGTGTCACTGCATGCAATTCACCATCGCAAGGACCCGTGCTCGGCTCGTATTGCAACCAGGCGTCATCGCTCATCACACGCCAGCGCTTGCCAGTCGCTACAGGCGCTCGCACATAGAGCGTGTCCGTTTGAACCGCACCTTCATTTAGAGTCAGCTCCAACTGCGCCTGCAAGGGCAACAAGGAGACACCTTCTGCACGCACTGGGAATTCTGGACCGGCTCCGACGGGAAACGCTCCAATGTCAGGTGCCTCACCAGAGAAATCTTCGTTGACGGTGAGCAATTTTAAACCGCGATCGATCGCCAGTGAGTTTTTGGAAAGTCGATAGTCACCCGCCGCACGATTCTTAAAGGACTCGACTCCCACGACACCATTTTGCTGCCACTGTGGCAATGGCGGATCCATCGAATTTGGACGCAGCATATCGTAATCAAAGTCACCCTTCGACTTTTGAGGCCACATCAAATCCCCCGCCGCAAAGAGATTATTGCGTGTAAATATAGGTGTGGGACCACTGCCCCAGTTGCTGCCTCGCAAGCCTCTTCCATGACTATAAATGGTGTTATGGAAAAAGTAATTGATGCCGGGGTTCTGCACTTTATCGCCTCCGACTTTCAGAGCAAAATTGGTCATCCCGCGCTCATCTCCCTCAAGGACGATCAAGTTATTAAAAATATACGAAGGCCCAAAGATAGTGGGTGCAGTGCTGACGCCACAATAGCTGCTCTGGATCCAGTTATTGAAGAAGCGGATATTCATCTGCCCGCCATCCAGTTCCACGCCATCATCATTGCTAAAAAACATGATGTTCCCCTCAAAATCTGTATCGCGATAAGGGCCTCCCTTGGGCTTATCATTGTAGGCCCCTTCAATCGTATCATTGAAGCGGTGCGACTCGCTGCCGATCAGCGAATTATTCCGAATCACATGATTGCCCTCGGAGTTAAACAAAATAATTGAGGTGGGGCCGTGAGGGTGCCCGTATTGCCAAGAGGTCGCATGGCCACGTGGGTTGTGGATGTAATTGTCGGCAATCACCACACGCTCAGCGCCCACCGAAACACGCACTCCACCTTGTAAATTAACTGGCTTGCCGGCCTCATCGACAAAGAACGGTCCTCGGCCCCAACGCTTATTTTCCATTTCGGTGAAAGTGCCGACCTGGCCCCAGGATGAAATATCACAGCGCAATATTCGAATATCCGTGGAGTCTTCGATCAAGACAGAATCTTTGATGCCCCCGACAATCGTGAGGTTGTCTAGGATCACATGATGCACTCCTTTTAAAACGACCGCGTGCGTCGCACGCTTATCGACATTTAAAGTCGAAAGATGCGTCGGATCACTGGTATAGCGGATCCAACCATCAGCAGAGCCGCTTTCGGTAATCACCAAGGGCTCGGTGCTCTCACCGGCAGGCAAATAAATCGTCTTCGCGATCGGCAGCTCATCAGTCCAAGTGCGCACCGTTGTATAGGCCGGGGCGATGGCTTCTTTCAGGCTCGGATCTTCCAGCCAGGTTTTGATTTGATACTCCGTGTCTGCTTCCAAGTTGAGTAAGCTCGAGCGCAATTGCTTGGTCTTCGCCTGCCACTGCATCGGCAAGGATGGACGCCAAACACTTTCGCCCTTCTTACGATAAGCACTATGCCCACGCGTGAACTGGCTCATATCACCAGAGATATCCGCATAGAGACCAATCGAACTAAATGTCGAGACCGCTGCTAAGTTAGCAATACTCGGAGCCGTACGCACGCGTTCGGAGGCTGGAATCACTGAGAGGTCAGCAAACCACAATGATCGTCCAACACTTGATTCACTTTGCTTGTAGCGCAGTAATACCTGAAAGGAATCCGCCTCTCCGACTTCAAACTCACGATCCAGCTCTAACCAATGACCACTGCGCTCACTAATGTTAATCCGTTTAATTTCTTTCCGCCCCTGATAAAGCTTTACCTGAATCATACCACCAGCTGCGTTATCAGACTTCATCCAGCCTTTCAGATATAAAATCGATCCAGGCTCAACCGCAGCTTTGGAAGAGACCACTTGACCTAAACCGGCGCCTGCTCCTGCGATATCTATTCGCAAACTGGATGACAGCCCCCTGGGCGCTTCTGCAGGATCTAAGCGGATCGACGCCCTGCCTGAACTCGCCAATTGCCAGCCAGATACAGTATCTCCGTCCCACGCAGTAAACTGGCCATTGTGCACATACTCAACAGCCGCCGCTGTAGATGTAGATACAAAAATAAGTCCAAGTAAGCCAGCTAGCATTACTAGCCACTGATTAAAGCACCTACGCGGCGCACGAAAGCCATCTTGCAATCTATTCATAGATTGAAAAAGCAACACCCCGTGTGACATAGTCAAGGGCGAATCCTGATACATCGCTGAATTTCAACTCCAAAGCCGAAGGCTTCTATGGGCGCTTCCGACGAGAAAACACGCTCTGCATTTTAGCGCCACGTCGCCCTTCGGAGCAGATGCCTAAAATCGTGCGGGCCGCCTGAGCCAACTCGCCCAACCCCTCTTCAATATCGATCTTCTCTTCTAAAATTTGAGAAATCCCCTTCAAAACCAAAGCCCCAGGATAAGGTGGATGCAGGTTAAAATTAGTCGAAATCTTCGTAATTTCAGAAGCAAACAAGGCATCACGCGGATCATTGATATCCAAACTCTTAAAAGCGGAGCTCTTACGAATCGGGATATTGTGCTTTGACTGCCCGATATAGTCCTGGACTCTCGCAGAAAGCATCTCTCGAACGTAGCGCTTAGCCAACTCAGGCGAAGAGCAGGATTTCCGCACACAGACTAAATCAGTGGCCTGAGCCGAACAATCCACGCCTCCCTCAAACAAGGGCATCGGTACAGTATTCCAGTCATCAAAGCCGGAAGGAACGATAAAGTCCATATGGTGACGACCTGAAATATGCATTCCAGCCTCCCCGCGCACAAAAGAGCGAATCAGCTCGTCCTCATCATATTCCTGAGTCCCAACAAGATTCCCCAACTGACGACAAAGCCGCAAGCCCTCCGCCACACGGGGGCTGTCTAATGTGACAGGATCTTCTGCGCTAGGATCAAACAGTCGACCACCCGCACGCACAATAAAGTTCATAAACATGTGCTCCCGTGGAGAGTAATTGATAATTTTATCGGCTGGCAGAATTTTCTTCAATTTCCGAACACATTTCAAAAAATCCGACCAAGTCCAGCCCGCCTGCGGCCGCACACAGCCCGCTTTCTCGAACAAAGTAGGATTGTAAAAAACAACCCGCGGCGAAAAAGCGAAAGGAATGCCCACCATTTGGCCATCGATCTCAAAAGGTGAAAATGGCTCCGTAAAGAAATCGTCTCGATCGGGGAAGCACTCCTCGAAAATCTCAGAGAGGTCCATGTAATCCTCATACTGAGTCAACAAATGAGTCGTCGTCCGCAACTCAAGCGTACCTTTCCTAAAGGCAAACGAACTTCGCAAACCAGGAATCGAGTCCGAGACCAAGCTCAACATTCCATCAATCCAAGGAAATTGCTCCACAGGATTATACACGCAAACGTTTTCAGGTAAAATGCGCTCTCGCCAGTCTGGCAACACGAAGGCTCCCTGCCGTGAGCGTGTGTGCAAGACACCATTCTGGCATAAAGATTCCACCGCATGTTGTACCTTTAGGAAAGAGATCCCCAGCGTCTCCGCAATCTCACGTGCCGGCGGCACACGATCGCCCGCTTGTATCTCAGAAGATTCAAGCATGGATAATATATAATTACGGACGATCGAAACTTTGCTTTTAGTCATAGCGGAAATTACAAAATAGAAATAACATCCTGTGACTAGGTCAACCCGCATATCCACGAGTCACAACGGCATAGGGCTCACGATCTCGCAGTCACTCTTGAGCGAACTCTCCTAGCTGACGACATAGGACAGCCTTCCGGACGCACATAAAAAAGCCACGGAGATGGTGAGTCTCCGTGGCCAGTAAAAACTGAAATTTAGATCAGCAGCGATTCGCTTACTTCCGTCGGCGCATCGCGACAGTAGTGAGCGCAGCTAGACCTAGCAAACATGCATAGGTTGAGGGCTCAGGCACTACGATGTCAGGCGTAAAGTCGAATTGAAACTCACTGCCATAACCTGTTGCTGAACCTGCAACAATAACTTGGAAGCTGCTGACATTAGCAATACTTGAAAAATTGGCTGCCGCTTGCGGATTTGCTTTATCCGGATTTTCTCCTTCAGAATTAGTTAAACCGATGAAACCTGCAGTGCCAGGAGTGAGTTCCTTAAGTTGTGTGCCTTCACTCAATGTAACACCAGTGAACTCAGTATCACTCACAGAAAACTCCTCAGAACTGTCGATATCTGATACCTGCATCACAAAATCTAGCTGAAGTGGTGTGAGAAAGTCAGAGTCTTCGTAAAAGCTGAATGTATAGGTCGCCGACCGCTCACTGCCGCCTTCAATCAAGATGCCAACACGATCAGAGTGACCTTGGCCTGTAGTGATACTATGCTTGAGCAAATCAGGCGTATAACTATCAAGAGTCACAGTCAAATAAGCAGTGGACGAAGCCATGGTGACAGTGTCCAGCAAACTGAGCTCAAACTGGGCCTGAGCTCCATTGACGGGATCCACAACACTTCCTCCTGGCTCGACGGTGCCCACATTGGGTGGCACAACACCAACAATGTTGATTTCGAAGGCTGCATTAGCACAGCTGCATGCTGCCAATGCGAAAACTGTGGTAGTCACTGCTTTTCTTGTAAGTTTCATGTCAATTCCGAATACGTATTA
>CEUD01342322.1_pt1 | contig 11415 bp, 8 predicted proteins | sample 356481 | NCBI WGS metagenome assembly CEUD01 (sample SAMEA2623314, study PRJEB7988) | marine metagenome | isolation source: saline water (ENVO:00002010), including | reverse complement strand
CTACATAATGAAGGTTCTTGGTCAGGCCACAAATTCTGATCTAAAAACATTTCATCACAAACTGTTGTTTGCATTCATGCCATTTTCGATAGTTCATATTTATAATTTCCCGCTTTTTAGAGGTGATGAAACAAATCTTCTCTGGGGGCTTACTGTTCATATTCTTTTGATTATTGCTGGCTCGATAAATCTAACAATGTTTCATACATACATCTTAGAGCTTGCTGATAAGAAAAAGCTAAAAGGCCTTGTTGAGCTTAGAACTGAAGAACTTAATCGACGCCTAAGCCAACTGCAGGTTGTAAATGAAGAAAAGTCAGCACTCTTCAGAATTGTTCTTCACGACGTTAGCAATCCAATGAGTGCCATCATGGGCTACCTTGACTTTGCTCTTAATCCTAAAATCGATGAAACAACTAAACACAAATACCTTCAGGGTGCCTTACGGTCGGCCAAGACTGTAACAACCACAATTCGTCAAATCAGATCAATGGAAAGCATGGCGGAGACAAAGAAGAGGTTCTACGCCGAGGAAATTGACCTACATGAAGCATTTGCCACAGTAGAAACAATTTTTAGACCACAATTTGATAAAAAGAATGTAACTCTTAAAGTTGATTACCCTAATGAAGAGATCTACCTAACAGGAAATAAGGATCTATTTTGCCAAAGCGTTTTGGGCAATCTTGTATCGAATAGTCTAAAGTTCTCACACCCTGGCTCCACAGTGTATCTGACTTCTAAGAAGGAAAATGGCAATCTTAAAATCCTAGTTAGAGATGAGGGAACAGGCTTTGAGAAAACCAAAATCGCGAACATGTTTGATGTCTCTAAGTCAGAGTCTTGCAGAGGAACTCAGGGCGAGTCTGGCACAGGCTTTGGAATGCCTCTTCTAAAGAGATATCTTGATGTAGTTAAGGGTGATATTGATATTCAAACGATAACCCAAGAAGAGTCGCAAACTGATCACGGAACTAAAGTAGAACTTTCCTTTCAAATTTGATTGGTGGCGAGTGTATAATTTCTCAACACCTTAAGTAAAAAATTCTAAGAATATATAACTAAACCTAGTTTTTAGTTATGCTGTTCTAAAACTTAAGGAGTCCTAATGAAGTTTATTTCACATCTTTTGGTATTACTTAGTGTGGTTGGCTGTGTTGTGAAAAAAGAATACACAGTTGAAGCAACTAAGAAAGATCACAAAACCCAAGCGGACAAAGATATCAGCACACAACAAAAAGAATTTTCCCTTACAGAACATTCTGCAACCTACAACCAGGCAATAATTGAAGTTTATCCTGAAAATAACTCAATATTTGTTGAGCAAGGATTCAATCCTAGTGAAACCCAGACTTATAACGGAGATGGAGAGCTCACCGGTAAGTTTCAATGTGGCTTTGAGCTTAACAACGAATCAGTTCTTAACTACAACCTAGTGGACTCTTCTACGCTGAAAATAGAGTTAAATGGAGAAATTTACGAGCTTAAGAGGATTCACGACTCAGGAGAGAGCCTTTACGGCGACTGGTCCCACCTTAAAGGTGGGGACAACCCTAGCCAATTATGGAACTTTTACATTCAGGAAAATGGCCTTATGTACGTGGATTTCCATTGTGCACGTTAATATTTAAATAAAAAAAAGCTCCCAAAAAGGGAGCTTTTTTTTATAAAGAAATTTATTTGGAAATGAATTATTTTCCTCTTGAGTATTTCTTCTTGAACTTATCAACACGTCCTTCAGTATCAAGAACTCTTTGAGTTCCAGTGTAGAATGGGTGTGATGCAGAAGAAATATCAACTTTAATGTACGGAAGAGTCTGCCCTTCGTGCTCGATAGTGTCTTTTGTTTCCATAGTTGAACGAGTTACAACTTTAAAGTCAGCAGAGATATCGTGAAAAAGTACGTCTCTATAATTTGGGTGAATGTCTTTTTTCATAGTGTTTTCCTATTTTTACAGTTTCCTGATGTTGTAATAAAATGCTTAAGCAATCTAGTATTTAACCGTCCAGAAGTCAATGGGTTTGTATTATTTCTTCTGGGCTTCCTTAACAATTTTAATAACTTGCTCTTCGGTCAAATTCTTTACTTTTTCCTCTTCCTTCATATCGTCTGGAAGAGAAATGTTTTTGGTGCCGGCCTTGATATAAAGCCCGTACTTTCCATCATTAATGGATACCTTCTTTTTAAGCTTCTCAATTCTACCAAAATCCTTAATGACCTTCGCTCCGCGTCGCGATTTCTTCTCTTCGGCCAGGATCTCAAGAGCTCTCTTCAAATCAATCTTGTAGAGATCATCTTCTTTTTTCAGAGATCTAAAGTCACCATCATGAACAACATAAGGCCCAAACCTACCAGCGTTTGCCTTAATAATCTTACCTGTCTCAGGGTGCTCCCCAAGCTCTCTAGGAAGCTCTAACAACTTAAGAGCAGTCTCGATATCGGCACTCTTAGGAGTCATTCCCTTCGGCATAGAAGCTCTCTTTGGCTTCGGATTCTCTTCAGTTTTCTCTCCAAGCTGGAAATATGGCCCATAACGCCCAACTAAGCAGTAAACATTTTCACCGGTCTTAGGGTCTTTCCCTATCGGCTCAGGGCCTCTTTTGCTTAGTTCAATAAGCTCGTCTACATCCTCTGACTTTAAATCAGCTGGAGCGATCTCTTCAGGGATCGAGGCGTGAACTTCTTCAGTTCCCTTTCCATGTGAGATAACATAAGGTCCATAACGTCCAACCTTGATCTCGACTTCTCCGTTTTGACCCTCAAGATGTATTGTCCTAGACTCGTCAGGCTTAATCTTTTTATCTTGTTTCTCAACGTTCTCTTTAAGACCTGCTTTACCTAAGTAGAACTTCTTCATGTAATCAAGAAACTCAACATCACCGACAGCAATGCCATCGAGTTTTTGCTCCATATCTGAAGTAAATCCGTAGTCAACAAATCGTGGAAAATAGTTCTCTAGGAGTTGAACTACCGCCATGCCAGTAAATGAAGGAACTAGAGCACTACCCTCTTTTCTAACATAGCCTCTATCCTGAATGGTTCCAATAATAGAAGCATAAGTGGAAGGTCTTCCCACACCCTCTTTTTCTAGACGCTGAACCAAACTTGCTTCCGTGTACCTTGCTGGTGGCTTAGTCTCATGTCCTAATGCATCTACTTTCGAAGGCTTTAATACATCACCTTTTTCAAGCTTTGGAAGAACAACCTCTTTATCATCAAGGGCCTTGTCAGGGTCATCAGATCCCTCAACATAAACTCTTAAAAAACCAGGGAATGTGATTCTTGAACCGTTTGCCGTAAATTCACATCCATCAGCTTCAATCTTAACAGTCATATTCTGTTTCGTTGCTTCTTTCATTTGAGAAGCAAGTGTTCTTTTCCAAATTAGCTCATACAGAGCTTTTTCTTTTCCATCAAAATTAATGTCATCTGGGTGAACAAACTCACTTCCAGCAGGCCTGATCGCTTCGTGGGCCTCTTGAGCACCCTTGGATTTGGCAGCATATTGTCTTGCCGTATCGCTTAAATACTCTTTTCCATAGAGCTTTTCTACACTTGCCCTAGCACCTGCGACAGCTTCTTTGGAAAGGTTTGGTGAGTCAGTTCTCATGTATGTAATAAGACCTTCTTCATATAACCTTTGAGCAATTCTCATGGTATTTTTTGCAGATAGACCTAACTTTCTAACACCCTCCATCTGGAGACTTGAAGTAATAAATGGCTGTGTTGGCCTTGTCGTGGATTGTCTCTCTTCTACTGAGATTACTTTCCACTCTGCCTTAGAAAGCCTTTCAGCTAACTCTTTGGCCTCTTTCTCTTGAATGTGCTTCACACCCTCTTTGGAAAGTTTTCCTGTATCAGCATCAAAATCTTTTCCTGAAGCAATTCTACTCCCAGATACGCTTGATAGTTTGGCGTCAAAAGTTTTAGATGACTTTTCAACCTCTGCTTTTAGATCCCAATAAGTCGACTTTACAAACTTTCTTCTCTCTCTCTCTCTTTCAATGATAAATCTTAGCCCTGTGGACTGAACCCTTCCGGCACTAAGCCCATAAGCTATCTTTTTCCAAATAAGAGGAGATAGTGTGTAGCCATATAGTCTATCTAAAATTCTTCTAGCTTCTTGAGCACGAACCAGCTTCTCATCAACTTCTCTAGTATCCTCTAGAGCTTTTTGAATGGCAGTCTTTGTAATTTCGTGGAACACCATTCGCTTGACTGGTATCTTTGGTTTCAAAAGCTCTAAAAGGTGCCATGAAATACTTTCCCCCTCGCGGTCCTCGTCGGTCGCAAGATAGATAGCGTCGCACTCTTTCATTTTCTTTTTTATTTCACGAACAATTTTCGATTTGCCTTTTGGAATGACATATAAAGGAGCAAAGTCTTCTTCAACATTAACCCCTAGCTTGGCCCACTCTTCTTTCTTGAGAGCCTTAGGAATATCCGTAGCTGATTGAGGCAAATCCCTAATATGTCCCATACTTGCTTCTACAATGTAGTTTTTTGGTAAAAACTTGCGAATAGTCTTAGCTTTTGTGGGAGATTCCACGATAACCAAATATTTTTCCATATACGTCCTAAAGTTTATTGCTTTTTTAATCTGTAGGCCGTTACCACGCATCCGTCAAGTGACTTAAGTAATTTGACTCATTGCCAAAATAAAAATGAAATTGATGATTTACTCAGGATTTCGTGTAGAATTGGTAAAAATGAAAACGTTAAGACAATGGCTTATTGCTGTAATAAGCACACTTCCCTTTGCCCGATTCATCCTTAAGAGTCTTTACTCGCTGGCCATTAACCGAGCGAAAAGCTTGCCTGCGGTTCATCCTGAAATCGTAGACATTTATTTACTCTCCAATTTATCAGATAAAAACTTTGTCTACGGCCAAAGTGATTTGAACATTGTCTTAATAATTGAAGATGACGCAAAACCAAAAGTTCTTTTGGCCAGGGCCAGAAAAACACTGCGTCAAATTTGGCCAGCAAACGTCTTAATTGATCTCAATAAATTACCAGTATTAAAAGAAAGTGAGTTCAAAACCCCGCTTATTAGAAGTCACCTAATTACAGGCTCGAGTAGAACTGTAACAAAGTGGGAATCCTTGGTGCACGGAAAAGAGCTTGATTTCAAGGTTTTGGATCAGGGTTACTTTGCCAAACACTACTTTCATATCCTAATGCTTGAAATGTTTTTATTAAAAGAAGTTACTCCCCGAACATATAGCAAGCACTGGATTCGTTCATATGGAAAGAATGTATCACTTGCACTAGAAGGTCTTTCAAGGGATGGACTGATTAATCCAATCAAGGATTCAAAGTGGAAAAGGTATGCGGCAAAACTGTTTGGATTTAGTCCCTTTGCTAGAATCTATTTTCCATCGCACCGGGAGAGAACATGGAAAATACTGGATCAAGACAGGCCACTCTTTGAAGATGCTGTTGACCAAGATACAGGTTATCCTGAGCATTTACTGAGCTTTCTAGACGAGCTTCTTAAAAACCCAATTGTTGAGGATGCACTGATTATCCCAAGTCTTTTGCAAAATACCGACAAAATTAAAGGCAAGGCCTTTATAGACATTATTTTAAGTTCTAATAGAAAAGATATTAATAAGAAAGACTTTAGAAAACTACAAAGACAGGTGGATCAATTCATAGATCAAGAGTCAAAGGTTGAGGATGCTGAGCTAAAGTTTGACTTCAACTTCACCACAATAACGACGCTAAAACTTAGACAAGAAAGGGCGTTATTCACCTACCCTCTCGAAGGATGGTATAGAAGTCAAAAAGCTTATTCCGCCAAAGGTAGACAGTATACTTTTCAAATAAAAAAACAATGTGTTGAACAGGCCATAATTCATTTCCTGCTTCTACAGTTTATGCGCTTTAGAACTCAAAAGCTTGCTACATCACTAATAGGCTCCAAGTTTATGAAGTCTCTAAATCTTATGAATAGATATACTTTGATTTTGGACTACCTTTCAGGAAAGGAAATGGAAATACCTGAAAAATACAGCGATATGATGTCAAACATAACTCCACAACTTGCAACCTACAGATCAAAAGATCCAGTTCAAGAAGAAGATTGGCCATTAATCAAATCACAATTGGTCTACAGCCTTAAAAAAATCAGAGATGAGTTGGCCAAAAAACACCCTACACTCAAAAACTTACAATTCTAAAAAAACAGGAGGTCAAAGACCTCCTAATTCACTTAGCTTATAAAGGTTGACTCTACCTTTTTCTTATCAATAACTTTAATTTCTTTAAGGACCTTTGGTCTGTTCTCCACTCGAACATCAAGATTGTATAATTTGCCAAGTCTTGCGACAACAAACTCATAGGTTTGCCCCGGCGACACCATTTCTTCAATCTTTGAGAAATCGTCTTTCAGGAATCGAATTCGATTGATGGCAATCAACTCATCACCAGCATTAAGCCCTGCTTTGTGAGCTGGGGAGTCAAGAGTGACACTATCAATTACAGCTCGATCTCCTTCATAGTTAAGGTTTGCTCCAATATAAGGAAGAGGTGTTTCATCCCAAACAAATTCACAGCCAACCTCTTTATAGAAAGTTTCGAAGTCGATATCTTCAGTTGTGGAAACTCTCGCTTCAAAGTTCTCGCGAACTTCTTTCCCGCCGATTTCCTCAATCATTTCCATCACCTCTTCTGACACGACTCCAACCTCTGGATTGTCTAGGTATCTCTTCCATAGTGAATCTAAAAGGTCATTAATACTTTTACCCTTTCTCTTTAATTCAAAATGAAGCGTGGAGAACACAAGACCGCCTTTAAGGTAGTAACTGATTGAAGAGTTGTTAGAGTTTTCATCTGGACGGTAAAGCTTAATCCAAGCATTAAAAGAAGACTCTTCTAACGAGTGAAACTTCTTTCCAGGAATTGAGATATATCTATTTATGAAGCCTTTTACGATATCAAGGTACTCCTCAACTGTGCTTAGGCCAGCTCTATAAACTAAAAGATCATCCATAAAACTTGTAAGGCCCTCTGTTAGCCAGTGCATCCTAGTGTAGGCTTCATTGGTGTAGTCAAAAGGTCCAAGCTCCTTGGGGCGTATTCTTTTAACATTCCAAGTATGAAAATACTCATGTGCCACAAGGGCCAACCAGTTTAAATAATCTCTTCTATTTTTGAGTCGTCTTCCATCAAACTGCAAGGCCGTGGAGTTCAGGTGCTCAAGTCCGCCATACTTATCTTTACAGAAATGGGTCATAAATAAGTACTTGTCGTAAGGTAACTCTCCTTTAAAGTGAGAGCTGACAGCTTCAACAATTACTTGCATATCTTTTTTAAGATCATTTTGATGAGGAAATTGATCTCCATAAAAGATTACATGGTGCTCTTTTCCTTCATGCATAAAACCATCTGATTCGTGACACCCAATCTCAACAGGAGCATCAATAAGCACATCGTAGTTCTCAGCTGAATATAAGAAGCGATCTCTCTTATCAGAAATGTCTCTAAGGCCTGTATGAAGTTTTGACCAGAGTCCTGGAAACTTAAATTCAATCTCAGGATCCTTCATCTCTTGATCGAGCACTCCCATTAAATAACTAGGCCCATGCAAAAAAGCATGAGAGTGATCTATATGAGATGTTCTAACTGTTAACTCATGGCAGTAGACATCATATTGGATCAAGAACTCATCACTGGCATTTTTTATATCAGAGTTCTTGAAGTCCAATCTCCAAATACCCTTTGCCTTCTGCTCAAGCATTAAGAACTCACCACCCTTATTAAAGGCCCTAACAGTTCTAACGTTCTTTGAATACTCCCTCATCAAATAAGACCCTGGAGACCAACTTGGAAGGAAGAAATCCAAATGGTCGACGCTTTCAGGTCTTTTTGCCTGAATTTTAACCTTCACTATATGTGTATGAGGATCTGTAATTTCTACAAGGTAGTTCAATTTCATTTATCCGCCTTTTAAAAGAAGTTTAAATTTGGTAAAAATCATAACGGATTATAAACTTATTGCACAGGCTTTACATGACTCCAACTAATAGAAATGACTTTAACATACAGATTTCCAGGGCAGCTTTGGAACAAATAAAGTTGATTAAAGAGAACGACTACACTCTAGATAAGGAAAAGTTCAGATTAAAGATTGGAGGAAAAGGCTGTGATGGTTTCACATATGAGACAGGCTTTTCAACTCCTCTTGATGACGATATTCAGCTGGAGTTTGAAGACGTCATAGTAATCCTTGATCCCTTTACAGCACACTATTGCAAAGAAGGAAGTTTAGATTTTTTACTAAATCCAAAAAGCAATGAAGACGGATTTGTCTTTATCAATTTCAATGAAGAGAAATACCACGGTAAATTTTTTAAGGATGAATCAATGGCCCCTCCTCTTCCTGAGTCAAAGGCATAAAGCATGAACAGCGGAATTGATTATCGATACTTAAAGGCCTTTTACCTTACCGCGGAGTATTTAAATTTCTCCAAGGCAGCCCAAGAGTTAAATATCGCTCAGTCCGCAGTTAGCAGACAGATCAAGCTATTGGAAGAGTCAATCGGTGAACAACTAATTGTCAGATCATCAAAGAAGGTTCTTCTTACAGACAAAGGAAAGAGTCTACACCTTTCAATTTCAAGGTTTGAGGAAATGACCACTGAGCTTTCAAAAAGTTCTGGGCCACAAATTATAAAGATCGGTATTCTTCACGGCCTTCTAGAGAATTGGTTTACTCAAGTGGTGAAGGAGTTCACAAAAATGTCCAAACACTCGCTTAGAGTTGAGGCCGATACCCCGGCAAACTTAAAAGAATCCTTGTTGGCGGGAAAGGTCGATGTAATCTTTACCACAGAGAACATCCAGTCTGACTTGGTAACTTCCCTCAATCTCTTTAAAGAAGAACTTGCTTTAATCTCAAAAAAAGATGTGGACCCAAAAAAAATAGATAGCTACCCTTGGCTTGTTTATTCAGACAATGATTTCTTTTTCGATCTATACAAAAAGAAGTCAAATAAAATCATCACTATAAAATCAGTTACCTCTATCATAAAGCTTGTCAAAGAAGGTGTTGGAATTGCGATCGTCCCAAAGCACACCATAAAAAAAGAAGGAAAGTTGAAAGTTCAACAAGTCAAAGGTCTAAAGCGCCCTCAAATCCATATGAGTACACTTAGCTATCAGAAACTTCCAGGGCACCTACAAGAGCTTTCCAGCATTGTTCAGGAAGGATTAAAATCTGGGGCACTTTCTTCTTCCGACTAAGAATTTTCCAGACTCGCACAGCGTGACGTTTATCGTTCGCTTAAAGTCCAAACTACCTAGATCGTAATGCTTTAGATTTTCTAATTTATTCAAGTTTATTGATTCAGCGTGAGGCCACATCACCTCTACCGATAGAGGGGTCTCACCACTTTTAATTCCATAGTGAACTCCCATTTCGTTTTGAGGTACAAGACCACCGTAAGAGTAATTTACATGCTGGGTTCTCTTATCAATCTTACCATCTCCTTTGACTTTCAAAGAGATTGTTGCATTCAGTCCCAGCTTATTGGATTTTTTCCCCTCTAGGTAAAAAAGAATGGAGCGATTTTCATTTTTTGAATTATTTTCAAAAAGGTAAAGTCGCCTCTTGATCCTTGCATCTCTTAGTTCACTTTGAGCAGTAAGGATGTCCATTTTGCCATCCTTATTAATATCCAAACTTATCGTTGAAAGAGGGTTTACGATATCGATCCCTACTTCCTTGCCCTTGTTCTCAAAAGAATGATCAGGAAGCTGCTTAAACAGAAGCATTCTTGTGTGCGGTGGGTAGCCGGAGTTGTCGACTAAAAGATCAACAAGTCCATTATTATCGTAGTCTAGCCACACCCCTCTTCTATCTGCCTGATTCCACTTAATATCATGTGCGTCCAATTGATACTCTGTTCTTATGAAGGCCGGTGGGAATTTGGCACTCGAACCTGTTAGGATGCTTGACTTATCTACAACATCGCTGTCGTAATTGTGACTTAACTCTCCAAGAAAAACATCCATGATTCCATCTTGGTTATAGTCTGCGCAGGCTACGCCAAACGTGCGTCCTCCTCCCCTTGAACTAAGATTCCCTTCGGGGTCTCCTGCAAAAAGACTTCCAATGCCATAGTTTCGAAAAACTCTTGCACTTTTTTTAGATGAATATCTGTTTAACCAAAGCTTATTTAAATAACTATGAGTTCCCACTACCAAGATGTCTGGGAAGCCATTTAGATCCATATCGCAAACTTGTGAAGAAAATGTGGGAATGGCATTCATACGCATTGTTTGATCGGGATTAAATTCGTCTTCACCCTCCAACAAATGACTTACATCTGAAAACTTTCCACTTTTATTTTCCAAAAGAAAATCTTTAGAAGGTATTGTCCCTCTTTGAACGTGCTCTAGCCAGTTTCCAACGAACAAATCCAAATCACCATCCAAATCAAAATCAACGACACCTAATGTTGCCGTCGGGTGAGCTTCAAGAGAAAAGGCTCCCACCTCTTCTTTAAACCTCAGCTCTCTCTTTTTGAAAAACCCCTTAAAGAGGCGAAGTGGTCTTTTTGATATTTCAGTTTTCTGATTTAAAACACCAATCACAACATCTAATACATTATCTCCAGTAAAATCATAGAAAAGTGCATAACTGGCCTTGGGCACTTCCTCAAAAAATGTTGGTGATTTTTCAAACTTTTTCTGTGTTGGATTGAAGATATAAAATTCAGGTTGGCTAAAATACTCTTTTATTAAAACCAAGTCGGTAAAGTTATCCTCATTCAAATCGACTGCTGCCATGTAAGTTGCACTAATATTTCCCAGACCATATTGCTCAGTCTTATCTATAAATTCTGTTGCCGACAAATCTGTTGGTCCATAATTTACTGTGCGCTGCTTTTCCATAACTTTAAGCGCAGAGCTCAAAACGTCTTGTTCATCGTTATGCTCTTTAGTGCTTGAGCAAGAGACTAGGAAAATAAAAATTAAGTAAGAATAGCTTTTGAACATGCCGAAATTATAAAATAAGCGTCATATAAAAGCTAGTTACCTCAACCCGACAAAAAGAGTCGGACGATATTCTTAAGTCTTGGCTTGCACATTGTTAAAAATCATATGAAAATACTAAAATGATGAATAAAATTCGCAACTTAATCCAAAAAATGAAGAAACCTAAGGCCTCTGAGGTCAATGAATTGGAACAGGCCAATTCTGAGGAATTTTTGGATGAAACTAATGAAGTAGAAGATCAAACAACTTCGCCTCAAAATTCTGTTGTAGAGAAAGAGCCAGCACCAGAGCAAGACCTATCCAATCCTCCAGAATTTGAGAATTCTGACCAGGATATAACAGGGTCTCTTGATCAAATTGATTTGGACAACGGTAAGTTAGGGTTCAAAGACAAGTTACAGATAAAA
>CEUD01125561.1_pt1 | contig 11423 bp, 8 predicted proteins | sample 356481 | NCBI WGS metagenome assembly CEUD01 (sample SAMEA2623314, study PRJEB7988) | marine metagenome | isolation source: saline water (ENVO:00002010), including | reverse complement strand
GAACGACCCTCGACATGCGATCCTTTTTTACGACGGGGAATGCGGGCTTTGCCAGCGCTCCGTGCAGTTCTTATTACGACGCGATCGGGGCGAAGTGCTCTACTTTGCCCCGATTCAAGGCGTGACCGCGCAGCAGTACCTATCTGCGCATTTAAGGACCGCCCTATCATCGGTGATTTACCTGCGGCCAACGACAGACGGCCAGCCGGCTAAGACTTTACTACGCTCGGATGCAGTGTTGTGTGCCTTGATTGACATGCATACTGCTTGGCGCTACCCAGCCTACTTGGCTCGTTGCATCCCTCTAACTTGGCGCGACGCGATTTATCAATGGATCGCGAATAATCGAGATCGGCTCTGGCGTCGGCAGACTTGCCTGCGACCGAATCCCAAGCAAAGTAAGCGCTTGCTCCCCTAGCCCTTTAATCACTCACAGAGCAAGCGACAACGATCCGGCAACGATCCATAGGATGCGAACAGCGCGAACAGCAGCTAGCCGACCCAATCGAAGGCGGCATGCGACTCGAGCTCTTGCACGGTGGTAAAGCCGAGCAAGACCTTCTTCAAACCATCGTAGCGGAGTGGACGGTAGCCCACTTTCTTCGCGGCTGCAGCCAATTCCGCATCGCTACCGCCAGACAAAATGAGTCCGCGCATTTCCTCTGTGATCAGCGCCATTTCATGAAACGCAATCCGACCACGATAGCCCGAATTCCGGCAATGTGGGCAGCCGCGCCCTTCGTAAAAAATAGGCGCTTCCACTTCTTTATAATCATAGAAAAACTTAGCGAGGACTTCCTCATCGGGCGTATACGAACGCTTGCAATGCTCACAGATACGTGCAGACAAACGCTGCGCCAGGACCGCCAGTAACGAGGGCGCCACCATGTAGGGCTCGACGCCGAGTTCGACCAAACGGACGACAGCCTGGATCGCATTATTAGTGTGCAAAGTGGAAAAGACCAAGTGGCCCGTCAGTGCAGCTTCGGTTGCGATTTTCGCGGTCTCTAAGTCACGGGTCTCCCCCACCAAGATCACATCAGGATCTTGACGCAGTAAAGAACGCAACAGTGAAGAAAAGTTCAAATCAATCTGCGAGTTCACCTGAGACTGAATGATTCCTTCCATCTGTGTTTCGACAGGATCTTCAATCGTGCAAATGTTGACCTCGGGCGTATTGATCTCGTGCAAGGCCGCATATAAGGTGCTGGACTTCCCCGACCCCGTCGGCCCGGTCACATAAATCATGCCGTTAGGATTACGAATAACTTGCTTGAACGGCTCCAGAATCGACTGCGAGATCAGCATCTGATCCAGCGAACGAAAATCCTTCTTCCCCGTAAGAGCGAGAATGCGCAACACCAACTTCTCACCATAAATAGTGGGAATGGAGGACACCCGAAAGTTTACCTGCTCTGTGCCAAGCGGCACGGAAAAGCGGCCATCTTGCGGGAAACGTGCTTCCGCGATATTGAGATGACTGAGGATCTTAATGCGCGACTTGAGCGGTGCATGTAAGGCAGCTGCGATGGTGAAGGCATGTTGTAATCGACCGTCGATGCGAAAGCGAATATTGGTCGAATTTTCGCGCGGCTCCATGTGTATGTCGGAGGCACGTTCTTTAATCGCGAGGTAAAGCAACGCATCGCAAAGACCGATAATCGACTTCGATTCGCTCATGCGCTCGAGTTCTTCCGGCTTTAGTTTCGCGAGAATCGCGCCTTGGCTCTTTTCCAGCTGCTCGATTAACTCCTCGACACTCTGGTCGCTACTATAGTGCAACTCGATTGCGGCTTGCACCTCGGAGCTCAAACAAAAGACAGGGCTGATCTCTTTTCCGGTGATCGCAGCAAGGCGAGTGATCAAGGCCTGATTATGTGGATCAGGCATGGCCACCGTCAAGGCCGACTCGATCACATACAGGGGCATCACATTCCCCTTACGTGCGATTTCGATAGGTATGCTGAAGATGGCTTCTTCGCTAATGATCGTAGAAAGTGGGTCGACGTAAGCCGCCTCGATGCGATCACTCCATAGGCGACAGCCCACCTCTTTCTTGATGTAAGCTTCCTCGATTAAATACTCAATCAAAGCCAATGAGTTTTCCTCCGCGCTCAGCAATGCACGGTCATACACTTCGTTTGAAAGTGTGACGTGGTGCTTCTGTAGCAGCTGTTCGCGAATCGTTATACTCATTTCTTCTTTTTCTTCTTTCGAACCTGTTTGCCGAACATTTTATTAATTTCGGTCGCATCCACAAGTTCGCGGCCCAAAGCGGAATCTCTGCGATCGATGGCAACTTCCTCCATGATCTCTTTTAGCGAATAGCGCACGCCCTGCGGTATACTGGAATGGGGCTGCTGTGTATCTTCGCTCATGATCGATCTACAATATCATTAATTTATTCGCCCCAGATCTCTTCGATCAGGTTATTAATTGTCTCCACGACGATTTCCTTCTTCATGTCTTTACGCAAATAGTAGGAAGCACCGCACTCGACGCTCTTTTCAACCGCTTGGCGTGAAGCCACCGAGGAAGCCATTACCACGACAGCCTCGTCATCGTACTCCACGATCTCTGTCAGCGCCTCCAGGCCTTCTTTGACCGGCATATTCACATCCATTAGCACAAGCTCTGGCTTCCAGCGCTTATACAGATCGATGCCTTCTTGCCCATTTGCGGCCTCATAAATTCGCTCGAAACCAAGTTGTTTCAAGATCAGCTTGAGATAAGCACGCAAGTGAGCTTCGTCATCAACAATCAGGGCTGTAATCGGTCGGCTCATATTGAAGCAGTTTTTTTAAGTAATACGCGCTGTCGAGCATGAAACTGGGCAAAATCCCTTAGCCGAGTTTTCTAATGAGTGTAAACGAAGTGCCCTTGCCCAGCTCGCTGTGCACCTGCACCTGCATACCGAGGCGTTCACTCATCTGCTTAACGATGTAAAGGCCTAGGCCCAACGAGGATTCATTGTCGGTGGGCTTGGAAGACAAACGCACAAATTTACCAAATAATTTGTCCAAATCGTCATCTTTGATCCCGCACCCGGAATCCGAAATCTCAAGCTCCAAACGCGAATCGACACAGCGTGTGGTGATCCCGACCTTACCGAACTTGGGCGTGTATTTGATCGCATTGCTAATCAAATTACTAATGCAGACATCCAACCAATCGTGATGACTCTGTAGATGCACTCCTTCCGTTTGCTCTAAATTGATCTGCACATGGATGTTTTTGTGTGCCGCTTGCGGCAAAAATTGTGCCAGCACAGACTCCACCACTTCATTGAAAATCAGATCCTCCGTCGCCACCGGGCCGTGAAAGCTCTCCATCCGTGACACATCCAGCAAGCGCTCGGTTAAATCCAGCATCCGGATGCCGCATCTTTTGATATCATCGATAAACTCATCGCAAGTAAACTCATCGAAGCCGCCCTCTGCCAAATCACACAGCCCGATCACTGAATTGAGTGGATTACGTAGATCGTGTGCGAGCACACCGATAAAATCGTCCTTTTCACGATTCATCCGTTCTAGCGTGCGATTAGCGATTGCCAACTCTTCAGCAGTGGCCAAGAGCTCAAACTTCTGCTTTTCATTCATCGCATTGGTCCGACTCAGTGCTTCGTTTTGCACCTCGAGTCGACCTTGCTGCCGCTTGATCGCTGCAATGCAGATGTAAGCCACGATACAAGTCACCAACAGCGCCAAGGAGATATTGACGAACAACTGCTCCTTCACCGGCGCTAGCATCGCGGCCTCGCTTTGCTCCACGATCAGGTACCAATCCAGCTCCGGGACATAGCGACAGTGCAATAAGCGGTTCTCACCGTCGCGTCGATAACTCAGCTGGCTCCCCTGGTCATTTAGCAAGTCAGAAACATGCTCGCCTAAGCCCTCGATTTCTTTCAGGTGAGTATGCTTGAGCAGGGGGCTATTCATCGGGCGTAAGACGATCTTCCCCTCTGCATCAGTAAAGTAAATCTGCCGCTCGTATTTGGCTTCGTAGCGACTGATCAAATTATTGACACTATTCACGGTAAGCCCCACGCCAGTGGCTCCGATAAAATTACCGTCGTAATCAAATGTCCGGTAATTGATAAAGATCGTCATCTCATCCGCATTGGCCAAATCGGGGTCTACATTAATCTCATACGCATCCTCCATGTCACGCACCCGATAGTACCACTCATCGCGCGGCTCAGATTCACGAACCGTTTTTAGTAAACCATATGAATGATAATACTTTTGAGTCTGCTCCGACACGAAAAACGAAGTAACGGTGGCATACTTAATTTTAATCTCATGCAGGTAACGCGTAATCGCATCGTCATCCAGCTCACCCGAAATCGCCCAATCGCGTAGAAAAGTGTCATGCGCCATCAAGGAGGCAATAAACACCGGCCGCAAGAGATCGCGCTGAATTTCGGAATACACATTGTCCGAGGTCAGTGGCAGTGTGCTCTCCGTGATCGTATCGCGAATATTACCACGCGAGACGAGATAGCTGCTAATACTAATGAGTAAGAAGCCGGCCAACAATAAGAGGCTAACGAACCACGCCCAACCAAAGCGCTTAGAAAAAATGTTTCCGACCATTGAAAAATTTAGCAAGATTAGAAAGGTTGCTGATTTTCGTCAGCTGCGATCTCAGGACGTTTATGATCCTTATTAAACCGCATGGATAACAAGGTGGAGACCCCCTTCTCTGGCATCGTGACGCCGAAGACGGTATCCGCATTGGAAATCGTGCGTTTATTGTGTGTAATGATCAAGAACTGAGATTTATCGGTGAATCCGTGCAGAGTATCACAGAATCGCCCAATATTAGCGTCATCCAAGGCAGCGTCAATCTCATCGAGCACACAAAAAGGACTGGGCTTGACCATATAGATGGCGAAAAGTAAGGCAACTGCCGCCATGGTGCGCTGTCCACCAGAGAGCAGTGTCACACTTTTCAGGCGGGTACCCGGGGGGCGCGCGATAATATCGATCCCCGACTCTAGCGGGTCATCAGAGTCAACCAAAACGAGGTCGGAATCGCCTCCGCCGGAAATTTTGCCATAGGTGAATGCAAAATTCTTCTTCACTTGTTCGAAGGTATCGCGGAAGAGGGCCTGAGAGGTCTCGTTGATTTCGTCGATAGTCTCGACCAATTTGTTTTTTGAATGATTCAGGTCTTCGCTCTGGCTGAGCAAGAAATCGTGCCGATCTTTCAAATCGGCGTATTCGCTAATAGCGTCCAGATTGACGGGGCCCATATTAGAGATGCGGCCCTTGAGTTCACCGACCTCGGTTTCGATGGTGGACCAGTCGGTGTGGTCCATCTCGGCCAGCTCTTCTTCGCTGGGGGCGCGGCGCTCTTGCTTGGGTTGCGCCGCCAGCTGATCGGGGTCATCTAACTCGTCGAGATTGACCCGTTTTTCGAACTCAACATTGCCCTCCCAGAGCTCCGCCTTCCAGTCCACTTGTGATAGGTCGATCTGATACTCTTCCAGCGCGGTGTTTTGAATAAATCCAAGCTGCGAGCGCTCTTCGGCCAGACGAATTTCGAGTTTGGTTAAGTCTTTATCCAAGCCGCGGCTCTCATTGCGACGCCCTGCGAGTCCTTCATCAATTTCATTGATCACCGCGTCGATGCCTTGTAGCTGCTCGCGATCTTTGTCGAGTTCATCATTTGCGATGGCCAAGGTTTTGGCCAACTCGACACTCTTATTGGCTTGGTGCTCGCTCGACTGCTTCAATTGTGCAATCTGCTCGTTAATGGTATCAATTTCCTGATGTCGACGCACGATTCGGTGCTCTAAGCTGGCGGTCTCTCGCTGCACTTCACTCAAAGCACGGTCGACGGACTCCAGGCGTTGCTTCTTCTCCGCCAATTCGAGGCGCACATCCGAGAGCGCCTCACGTCTGGCATCACGCTGCTGACGAGCCTCATCAATCGCGGCCTCGAGGTCGCTGCCCCCCTGGCGCTCGTCTTTCAGACTTTGCTCTGCACCCGCAAGTTCCTCCCGGGCATTTTCCAACTCGGTAATCGAATCACCATGTTTCTCATCGAGGCGAAAAATCTCGTTTTCGGCCTGACTGCGTGTGCGAGCGTTTTGCTCGATTTTTTGCCTTTGATTGCGTTCTTCGGCCACCAGACCGGAGACCTCACTGGCCAGATCACCTAAGCGCTTACGCTGCGCTTCCACCGTGGCTTCGGCCACATTACGTCGTTCCTCAAGTGTTTCGGCTTGTCCCCGCAACTCTTCGAGTGCCGCACGCTCGGCGCCGATCTCTTGACGCAAACTGCGAATCTCAGACTCACGCTCCAGCACACTGGAAGATTTTTTACCCGTCGTACGCCCACCGTGGATCAGGCCACGACAATCAACGGTCTCCCCGTCTCGAGTTGCAACCAGCAGGAAGTCGAAGTCTGGCTGTGTCTGCCAATACGCAAGAAAGGACTCCAAGCTATCTGCAAAGTAGCAGCCCGACAGCAAACGATCGACCGGAGCTTGCAGTTTAGAATCGCGCACAGTCACCACATCGACGGCGGCGACCAATCCTGCCGGCAGTTCGTTGGCAGCGACAGCACGGCCCGGCGGTAGATCAATTTGTAAGCAAGCACGCCCTAAGAAGTCGGCATCCAGCTTGCCGATGACAGAGAGTGCGGTGGCAGAATCACCGATATACAATGCGTCCGCCGCCGACCCCAGTAGAGTCTTAAGAGCTGTGGTGTAGGTGCTATCGACTTTGAGCTCCTTTGAAATAATCGAGACACGATCCTGCGAAACTACGTCGCTTAATTTATCTCCGAGGATGGCCTTCGCTCCCTCGCCGAAGCCCTCGAACTTTGCCTGCAAGCTCTCGAGCACATTGAGCTGAGCCGTCTTGCGCGCGATGCCACGGTCTTGCTCTTGAATGCGCTCCTGCAAGCTGCGATATTGCGTCAAAATCTCGCGCGAATCCGCACGTGCTTCTTCAACCGCTTGTTCACTGCTGGCCTGTTCCGCGCGGCGCCGCTCAAGTAGGCCTTGAACCTCAGCTAAGCCCTGCTCCAGAGCCACGACTTCTTCTTTTAAATTCAGCGCACTCTCGGTCAAAGAGGCGTGCTTGACTTGGTAGGTCTTGAGGTCGACTTCGAGTGTGGTGCAGCGTGAGCGTGCACGGTTGATACGATTTTCTGCGGTCAGTAGATCTTGGCGACGCTTTTTAAGCTGCCCTTCCATGGCGGCAAGTTGTTCCTGCGCGGCGGCCAACTCTTGGTTACGCTCGCGAAAGATACGGTCGGAGTCATCCACCACTTCGAGGTGCATTTGCTTATTCTCGCTCTCGTCCTTCGCACGGGTGGCGAGTTCCGCTTTCTGCTGCTCCAAGTCGGCGATCTCTTTTTGATACTCGGAGATGCGCGCCACCATATCCTTAGAGCGAATCGTGGAAAACTCGGACTGATTATCGGCGTTCTCTTTTTCGGAACGCAAATTATAGACGCGCTGTTGCAACTCTTCCATTTTTTGCGCAAGCCCCGCGCGCTGCGCCTTCTTTTCCATCAGAATGGACTCATCACGCTCCAGCGAACCAGTGTGCGCTTCTACTTGCTTACGCAGTCCAGAGGCTCGCTCAGCCAACTGAGTGATTGACTGGCTCAAGTCGGAGTGACGATAAGCACTGTAGGCGAGGTCAAGGTGAGTCAAACGATGTTTAATACGCTGGTAACGTAGCGCCTTGCTGGCTTGACGCTTTAAAGAGCCGATCTGTCGAGATACTTCATCGATGACATCTGTCACCCGAGCCAAATTGGCATCGACGAGCGCCAGCTTACTGAGTGCTTCCTTGCGCTGTGCCTTGTAGAGCGTGATCCCCGCAGCCTCTTCGAAAATAGTGCGACGCTCGGCGGGGTTGGTCGACAAAATCTGGTCAATCTGCCCCTGCAACATGAACGAGTAAGACACACGCCCCACCCCTGTATTGGCAAAGAGTCGTTGAATATCCTTCAAGCGCGACACCTTGCCGTTGATATAATAATCGCTGCCCCCATCACGGCTGACGCGACGTGAAATAGCCACCTCGTTAAACTGAGTGCCCAGTTCCGCCTCACAGTCGGTAAAAGTCAATTTGACCTCGCAGGTCGGCAAGCCCTTACGCTTGTCGGTGCCTTCAAAAATCACGTCTTGCATAGATGCGCCACGTAGCGCCTTGGCACTTTGCTCCCCCAGCACCCAACGAATCGCATCCACGATATTACTTTTACCGCAACCATTCGGTCCCACCACAGCAGTCACGCCTTGGCGCAGATCCAAACGAGTGCGGTCGGCAAAACTCTTAAAGCCACTAATGACAATCTCTTTAAGATACATATTCTAAATTTTGATGCGATTGTGGGGGTAGAAAAACCGCTAACAACAAAGTGCCAGAGAAGGCCCCGCAACTCTAAAAAGCCGAGCCTAAATGGCACACCCGCGTATAATCCTCCTAGTATTCCCGCTCACCAAAGAGCGCCGTGCCGACTCGAATCTGAGTGGATCCAGCTGCAATGGCCGCTTCGAGATCGCCCGTCATCCCCATCGAAAGCTCCGGCAGCGGCACCGCAAAACGCTCCGTTAAAGAATCCCTCAGGCAGCGCAAAGCTTCAAAGGCCGCCCGCGCGACATCAGGATTCTCGCTCAAGGGCGCAATCGTCATCAGCCCATCGACCCGTAAGTGCTCTAGCCCCAGCGCCGTTTCTAACACGAGGTCCGCTTCCGATACCTTAAAACCGTGCTTGTTGGGGTCCTCCCCGGTGTTGCACTGCAATAATATAGCCAGAGTCTTGCCTTGCTCCCCCGCGAAACGATCTAAGCGACGAAGCAACTTTAAGGAGTCCACCGACTGAATACGGTCAAAAATCGCCACCGCATCCTGAGCCTTATTACTCTGTAAATGCCCAATTAATTCCCATTGTAGCCCCGTATTGCATGAGCTGTGCTTATCGGCGGCCTCTTGCACACGATTTTCGCCAACTGCGCCCATCCCACTGCGCAGCACATATTCCACCGCAGCCACCGGATGGTTCTTAGTGACAGGCAGCAACCTTACGGCATCCACAGGTCGCCCACTGCGCTCGCAAGCTTGGACCATTCGGGCTCTGACAGCCGATAAGTTTTGCTCAAAAATAGAGTAATCAATCATAAGTTATTCAGAAAATTCATTAATAAAAAAAAGATGCATTAGAATCGCTTAATTTATTATTGCATTTCAATAAGCCTCAGTTATACAAATATCTCATGCACGTCGAAAATTTCAAAATATTCTCAGATTTAGTTGAGAGCGAAAGCTTTTCTCGCGCCGCGAAGCTAAACGGCATCACCCAATCTGCGGTGAGCCAGCAACTGCGGGCGATGGAGAAGCACTTTAGTATACTAATCGTAGATCGCAGTCAAAAGCAATTTCGTCTAACACGTGAAGGGCAAAAGCTGTATGAATCCGCCAAGGAAATCCTCTATCTCTACGACAAGCTCAACAGCGAGTTGCAGGAGATGAAGAAGGTCATCAGCGGCACAATCCACATTTCGACCGTTTATAGTATCGGCCTGCACGAGTTGCCACCGTATGTGAAAGCATTTTTATCCAAATATCCTGAAGTCAACATTCGGGTCGAATACCGTCGCGCCAACAATGTCTACGAAGACATTCTCACCAACTCCATCGACTTGGGCCTGGTTGCATACCCGCAAAAGCACAAGCAACTCGAAGTGCTGCCCTTCCACGACGACATTTTGGTGCTCGTAGTCAGTCCGGAGCATCCCTTGGCCGGCAACAGCAATGTCACTCTAGAAGAAATCTCCGACCAGAAATTTATCGGCTTCGAGCCTGATATTCCTACTCGTAAAGCGACCGATCAGATCTTCCGCGAAGCCAACTTGGAGATGGAGCCCGTCATGGAGTTCGACAACGTCGAAACCGTAAAGCGCGCTGTCGAAATCAACGCCGGGATCGCCATCTTGCCACAGACCACCGTGACCCGCGAAGAGGCGCAAGGCCTGCTCAAGGTGATCAAATTTAAAGATCAGGTCTTCAAACGCCCACTCGCACTCATCCACCGCAAGGGTCGCGTGCTGACCCCTGCGATGAAAAAGCTCATCGATCTACTGACATCGAAAGATCTCAATAGTCTGGAAAGCGAGAGCTAGCAAATCGGATCGCCCGACTATTCTGCAATCGCGCCGCGGCGGAATTGGGTATAGCCGTTCTTCATTGAGCTATAAGGGTCGATTGCGCTCCCCTTCAGCTGCTTATAGCGCTGAAGGATTTCGGGACTCTTTGCAACAAACTCAGAGCCTGAAAGCGCAAGACGCGCCTCCCAATCCCAGTCATCAATCAAGCTGAAGGGTTCCTTCAAAGGATTCACCGAACGATCACCGATCAAGCCCCCTAAGTCGCGTAAATTGGACGGCCCCAACAGCGGTAAGATTAAGTAAGGCCCTTCTCCGATGCCCCAAGCTCCCAGCGCTTGGCCCACATCTTCTGATTTAATCGGCGCAAAGCCCTCAATAGAATCCGCAGGTGTCAGGATGCCTGCAATCCCGAGGGTACTATTAATCGCAAAGCGCCCCGTTTCCACCCAAGCGCCCTTTAGTCGGCCCTGTAAAAGATTGCCCGCTAAACGGACTGGATATTTCAAATTATCGAAGAAATTACTCGCGCCACGCTCAATCGGGTCCGGTGTAATGGCAGTATAGCCATTCACAACGGGTTCTAGTAGCTGTAAATAAACGAAATCGTTAAACTCGAAAGTGTAGCGATTCACTACTTCCAAAGGATCATACACATCGGAGCTCGAGGCCACATCTTCGTAATAAAAGTCCTCGTCCGAGAGCGTGCTGCCTTGTGCAGACAAACTTTGCAGGCCCGTCAGGCCCAGCAGTGCAGCTCCCATAAAAGGAGCGATAAAAAATTTAGATTTTAGTGTCTTCATTGATCTCATCTTGTTGCAGTAGTTCCTTCAATCGAGTAATCAGCTCAGCGCCTGTTCCCTTACGAAAATGATCGTCTAATTGCTCACGGTAATTGGAGACCACACTCACATTTTCTGCCACAATATCGTAAATCTGCCAACCAGACTGCATTTTGCGCAAACGATAGAGCACGTAAAAAGTCTTACCGTCTAAGAAAATCTTAGACTCGATCTCCATACGCCCCTCAGAGGTCGTAGTAACTTCTCCCAATGTAACTTGCGGGCGCCCTTTACCTTTCAGCCCTTTCACGTAGGCTTTGAGTACCAGTTGCTTCACCAATTCCAAAACCTCTCCTTGTTCACGCGGACTCAGCACGCCCCAGTTACGGCCGATCGCCCGGCGTATGATCACGTCCAGATCGTAACTGGCTTCTATGGTTTGACGCACCTTTGCCTGTTTTTCTTCATCAGAGAGGCTCGCGCAACAGTCAGAATAAATGACATCG
>CEUD01046405.1_pt1 | contig 11464 bp, 10 predicted proteins | sample 356481 | NCBI WGS metagenome assembly CEUD01 (sample SAMEA2623314, study PRJEB7988) | marine metagenome | isolation source: saline water (ENVO:00002010), including | reverse complement strand
ATGGATATTGGCATACAGGTGATTCGACAGGCTCACCATGAGCGGGATTAGGCGGTGTTCGTGATTGGGTGAATTCCGGCCTTCGTCGGAATGACGAATTTGTCCCCTCACACACATGAGAGAGGGTGAGGGCGATGGTAGCCGTCGAGTGATTCGACGATGACCAGACAACACAAAGCGCAGCCTGGTTAATGCCCGATTTAAGGGAAATTAACCAGAGTGCGCTTTTTAGTTACTGATGACTGGGCGTCGGGCGAGAGCTAGCGGAGCATGCCCGCGGCTTCTTCTTCGGCGTAGCGGCGGCCGTTCATGTTGCTCGCCGTCGACTCAGCCAGGACCTCTATGCCCTTCCGGACGGATCCAGCCAGTTTGCCTAATTCAACTTCCATGGCTCGCAAACTGCGGAGAGCATAAGCGTCGGCTTCAGTCTTCCTAGACAGGGCCTCGGCTTCCGATTGTTGGAGCATTCGGGTGATCCGCTCTTCGGCTTCCTTGACGGTATCGGCTGCCCGTGTCTCCGCCTGGGTGACCAATTCGTTGGAGTTCAGCCGGTCCCGAAGTTCGTCCTCGGCCATCGACTTGGTCCGCCGGGCGTCGTTGGCGGCTGTGTTCAAGATCTGGTCCTTCTGGGACAGAACGTCCTCAGCCGACCGAATCTCTTCAGGGATGGTCAGACGCAACTGGTCTACCAACTCCATGATCTTCTTCCTGTCCACCAGGATGTTTCCGCTGACTGGGACTGCCTTGCTTGTTTCGACCAGAGTTTCCAAACGGTCGATGATGTTTATGATATCGATGATTGTACCCCTCCCCGGCCACTACCCTTCTTCGACCGGTAACTCAAATTTCGAATAAACCGCCTGTGCTACGTTAGGCGGGACCATCTCTGTGATGTCCCCACCAAGCTTGGCTACCTCCTTGAGCAAACTAGCACTAACGAACATGTAATCCTGGGAGGTCATGAAGCAGACCAGGTCTACCTGGGGCTCCAACCTCCGATTCATGAATGCCATGTCGAATTCGTATTCAAAGTCAGAGCCGCTTCTCAGCCCTCTGACTATCACACTTGCTCCGATGTCCATCGCGTACCGTACCACCAGACCCGAGAACCGCTGTACTTCCACATTTGGAAGGTGGCTACAGGCATCCTTCATAAGCTGCTCCCGCTCATCAGTGCTAAAGAGCAAGTTCTTAGAAGGGGTGTCGTACACTGCGACCACCAATTTATCGAACACTTTGGCGGCCCTGGACAGTATGTCCACATGGCCCACGGTTACCGGATCAAAACTACCCGGATATAGCGCGGTTACCATGATTGGTCTCCGTCTTCGCCCGTTTCTGGGCCCTTAAGAGATTCTTGTTGCTGGGACATATCTGCATCTTGCTCGTAAACAAAAAAGTCGACCACGTTGTCTCCGTATTGGCGATGTGAAGTTAACCGCAAGGGTCCGTATTTTTTCTTTAGATCCTCGCGCTTGGAATGCCCCGCAATCACTACGCCACCATCGACAACCAGACCTGCCTGAGAAGCTATCTTCTCCAGCAGACTGCCCAAGCCACCCATCTTATAGGGAGGGTCCAGTAGCACCAGATAGTAGGCTCCAGGCAGAGTTTGGAGCGCCTGCAGCACGTCCAATCGATGGACGTGACCCCGCGAGGCAAGACCGGTGGTCTCGAGGTTGCTGGTGATGACGGCGCTCTGCCGCCGGTCCCATTCCACGAAATCCGCCCAGCTCGCTCCATGGCTCAAAGCCTCAATGCCCAGGCTGCCGGACCCTGCGAAGAGGTCCAACACCCTACCACCCTGGTACCGCTCAGGGTCTAAAATGTTAAAGATGGCCGCCCGTACCCGCTCTGTGGTGGCGCGGGTGCCGGGACTGACGGCCCCTTTGAGCCGCCGGCCTTTCTCATTTCCACCTGCTACACGCATGGGTCTAAACCTGCTGTACGCATGGGCCTAGTAAGTTCGAATTATACATAATGTCAACGCCCATTCCTAGTAAATCGCTCCTCGGTTTTGACGAATTTTATATTTATTTTAGATTAAGATAAATAGTCAAGCAGTGATTCAGGGCCGGAAAACCAGCTTATAAGCATAACGTGAAGCCCACACTCACGGGTACCCGGAAAGCCAGTTTTAATTTGACGCTAAATCGTGCTTGTGCTAACATCCAGCACACTTGGAGACCGTTGTTTTACGCTCAAAAACAACCGTTTTACACCTGTGTCAACACCGCTTTGAGAACTAACCAGGAATGAACTTTCGCCAACGTTTGGCCAACGTCGCGCCCAACAAAGAGGCCGTTGTCACCATCGGCGTCTTCGATGGCGTGCATCATGGGCACCGGCACCTGCTTCGCCAGGTGGTTAAGCTGGCCGGCGACCAATACATACCCACGGTCGTCACCTTCTCCAACCGGCCCATCACGGTCCTCAAACCCGGCACCGAGCCAAGCTACCTTACCACGCTGGACCAACGCGTCGACCTGATCAAGCAGCATGGCATCGAGTTGGTGATCTGCCTGGAATTCACCCTCGAATTGGCCGAGGTGCCCGCCGACGAATTCGCCAAGTTGTTGTCAGAATCCTTGAAGATGAAAGGCCTTGTGCTCGGCCCCGACTCGGCCTTGGGCAAGGACCGCCAGGGCGACTTGGCCTTCATGCAGAAACAGGGTGAGGAGTTGGGCTTCTGGGTCCGCTCGGTTGAACCATTGGATATCGAAGGACAGCCGGTGAAGAGCCGGCGCATTCGCGACGCCGTGGCCAACGGAAATCTGGTCGTGTGCCCCGAACTGCTGGGCCGGAACCACCTGCTCTCCGGGACCGTGGTCGTCGGCGACCAGCGGGGCCGGACCCTGGGTTTTCCCACCGCCAACCTGGACGTCGATCCCCAATTGCTACTGCCCGGCGACGGCATCTACGCCACCTGGGCAATCATCGACGGAAAGCGCCACCAGGCCGCCACCAGCATCGGAGTCCGCCCGACTTTCGACCTAACCCAAAGGCTGGTCGAGGTTTTCGTCTTGGACTTCAGTGAAGACCTCTACGGGAAGACCGTCGGCGTGGAATTCATAACTAAGGTACGAGACCAGGAGAAATTCGACGGCTTAGACGCCCTGATCAAGCAGATCAACCAGGACGTGGACGACTGCCGCCAAGTCCTGGACCGGAGCTCCTAGGATGACTACCGTCCCCTCCATCAGCCCAGAAGATTTGGAGTTGGTGATCACTCGCGGCGTCAGCGAGATAATTTCCCGGGACGAATTTATCCGGTTGCTCCAGAGCGGCAAGAAACTCCGCCTGAAGATGGGCTTCGACCCCAGTCGCCCCGACATACATCTAGGCCACGTGGTCGGCCTCCGGAAGTTGCGGGCACTTCAGGAACTTGGGCACCAGGTGATACTGATCGTCGGCGACTGGACCGCCCAGATCGGCGACCCCAGCGGCCAGTCAGCAACCCGGACCGTGCTCTCCCACGAACAGGTCTTGGAGAACGCCCAGTCCTATCTACGTCAGTTCTTCAAAGTGGTGGACGAAAGCCGAGCTGAGGTGATCTATCAGAGCGAGTGGTTCGGTAAGTTCGACCTGGCTAAGATCATCGAACTCACTGGCCGCTTCACCGTGGCCCAGTTCTTGCAACGGGCCGACTTCGCTGCCCGGTTCGCCGATCAGAAACCCATAGCCATAACTGAGCTGCTCTACCCGTTGCTGCAGGCCTATGACTCGGTGGCCATCGAGTCCGACGTGGAGTTCGGCGGAACGGACCAGATGTTCAACTTGCTAGTTGGCCGAGAGCTTCAAGGAATGATGGGCCAGACACCCCAGCAATGCTTCATGATGCCCATCTTGGTAGGCACCGATGGTGTCCAAAAGATGAGCAAAAGCGTCGAAAACTACGTCGCGGTGGATGAGCCACCAGTAGACATGTACGGCAAGCTCATGAGGGTGTCCGACGACCAGATCATGTCCTACTTCGAGTACCTGACCGACGTTCCCATGGCGGAGTTGGCTGATATCACCAAAGACCTGGAAAGCAACACCCTGAACCCCATGGAGCCCAAGAAACGCCTTGCTTGGGACGTGACCAATCAGTTTCACAACAGCGAAGCGGCCGACGCAGCCCAGGCCCACTTCGAACGGGTGGTGCAAGGCGGAGACCTGCCCACCGACATCCCCGAGATTTCGATGGCAGAACTCCGCAGTCAGGGAGTGGCTGGAGGGAATGAGGTCAGGGTTGACGACCTGATGCTGGCAGCGGGCCTGGCTCCCAGCAAAGCCCAGGTCAAACGGCTGCTGTCCCAGGGAGCGGTTGAGCGTATCTCCCAGGGGGGAAATCCCCAGCCGGTGACCGGCGGCGAGGCCGGACATATGCTGCAACCTGGAGACCTGCTCAAGGTGGGCAAGCGCCGCTTCGTCCGGCTCATGGACGCCTAGCATCCGATGGTGGTTATCGGCCGTGCCTTTTGACAGCAAGATCATCGGTTCCGTTCGTGGTGAGCCCCGTCGAACCACTTTTGAGGATGGACACCGTTTCCCTTGAATAAGAACTTGGCTTATGCGCGCCCTTTGACGGAGCTCAGGACGAACGCATTAGTGTAATGGAGTCATACTAGGAGCGGCATTTAAAAGTGGCAACCTCACCTGAACTTGACCACGTCATCGGCATCATGAAGGCCATTCGGTCTAAGCCGCCCGCTGACATCCACGAGGCCCGTGCCGTCCTTGACCGGGCCTTTGGTGAATTGCCTCCCGCTATTGACGTAACGGTTTTCGATATAGACGCCGGTGGCGTTCCCTGCCAGTGGATCACTGCCCCCGACGTGCCCCAGGACCGGCTGATCATCTACTTTCACGGCGGGGCTTACGCAACCTGCTCTCCGACTACCCATCAAGACCTCATCTCCCGGCTGTCTCGCGCCTCCGGAGCAGCGGCGTTGGGTGTTGACTACCGGCTAGCCCCGGAACACCCCTTCCCGGCGGCTGTAGATGACTCCATAGCTGCCTACAACTGGGCGCTGGGCCACGCGTTTGAGGCGTCGAATATCGTCCTTGCTGGAGACTCGGCTGGGGCCGGACTGGTATTGTCAGTCTTGCTGGCTGCCAAAGACTCTGGAGTCCCGCTGCCGGCCGCCGGAGTGTGCTTCTCCCCCTGGGTGGACCTGGAGTGCACCGGGGAGTCTATGGCCGCCAACGACCACCTGGACGACTTCATCAAGTACGGCGGTCTGTCGGCCAAGGCCCGGTCCTACCTGGGCGGCGCCGACCCGAAGCGCCCCTTGGCATCGGCGCTATATGCCGACCTGCGCGGGCTACCTCCGCTGTTGGTCCACGTGGGCTCGGCCGAAACCCTGCTGGACGACTCGACGCGCCTGGTGGAAGTTGCGTCGAAAGCCGAAGTGGACGTCACCCTCAAGATATGGGACGACATGGTCCACGTGTGGCAGGCCTTTGCCTCTATCCTCCCAGAGGGACAACAATCCATAGAAGAGTCCGGCGCGTTCATCCGGGAGAAGCTCGGCTAGCGCCTTTATCTCGAAACCTTCTCCACACCGTTCGTCCTGAGCTCCGTCGAAGGGCACGCATCAGTCAAATCTCTTGTTTAAAGGAAGCTGGGTTCACCCCAAGCAGTGGTTCGACGGGGCTCACTACGAACAGTTGCGCGGAATGTCCCGGTTAAGTAACGCCCACCGCCACTCCGGCTAGCCATTGGAACGCCTTCATGGTGGACCTCGATCAGACCTTCGAGAAGTTTGGCGTGCCCCGGGGCGAGCGAGATGAACTGGTGGCCATCGTCAACAGCACCAAGGGGGGAATCCTCTCCGGAAGCCCCTAGAAGCACCTCAGAGGAAACGTTCAGTCCTCCCAAAACCCGGCTGTGCTGGTTCGTTGACACCTATTCCGCCTCTGCGTAGACTGGATTTCAGTTGATTCGGCATCAGGCGGCGAACCGGAGGTAACCCTTGAATTCCCCTCAAGAACTGAAGAAATTGCGGGAAGAAAACGCCCGCTGGCGAGATGAGCAGGACCCATCTGCTCAGCGCAAACCTTCGTTCAAAACACCCTCCCAGGTGCCGGTGGATCAGGTTTACACCCCCGAGAACACCTCGGGAGGGAGCTACCTGGCAGACCAGGGCCTTCCTGGCGAGTACCCGTATCTGCGCGGCGTGCATGCCTCCGGATACCGAGGCCGCCTCTGGACCATGCGCATGTTCGCCGGGTTCGGCCTGCCTGAGGAGACCAACGCCCGTTTCAAGTTCCTCTTGGAGCAAGGCCAGACCGGCCTGAGCGTCGCCTTCGACATGCCCACCCTCTACGGCTACGACACCGACGACCCCCGGGGGGCCGGCGAGTTCGGCACCTGCGGCGTGGCCGTTTCTTCATTGGCCGACATGGAAACCCTCTTCGAGGGAATCACGCTCGACCAGATCACCACATCCATGACCATCAACAGCCCGGCGGCCATCATCTGGGCCATGTACATCGCCCTGGCCGAGAAACAGGGCGCTTCCCTGGACAAACTGGGCGGCACCATCCAGAACGACATCCTCAAGGAATTCATCGCCCAGAACGAGTACATCTTCCCCCCTGGGCCGTCGATGCGGCTGGTCACCGACACCGTGGAATACGCCGCCCGCAGCGTCCCGCGCTGGAACCCCATCAGCATCAGCGGCTACCACATCCGGGAAGCCGGTTCCAACGCTATCCAGGAACTGGCTTTCACGCTGGCCGACGGCTTCGAGTACGTCCGCCACGCCCTGGACCGGGGTCTCAAGATAGACGAATTCGCGCCCAGGCTCAGCTTCTTTTTCAATTCACACAACAATTTCTTCGAAGAAGTGGGCAAGTTCCGGGCCGCCCGCCGCATCTGGGCCAGGGAAATGCAGGACACCTTCGGCGCCAAAGACCCCAGGTCCCTCCAACTCCGGTTCCACGCCCAGACCTCCGGACAGACACTGACGGCCCAACAACCAGAGAACAACGTCGTCCGGGTGTCGTTCCAGGCCATGGCCGCTGTCCTTGGCGGATGCCAGTCTCTGCACACCAACGGCAAGGACGAAGCCTGGGCCCTGCCATCGGAAGAGGCCGCTCTCCAAGCTCTACGCACCCAGCAGATAATCGCCCACGAGACCGGCATCACCGACACCGTGGACCCTCTGGGCGGCAGCTACTTCGTTGAGACCATGACCAACAACCTGGAAGAGGCCAGCTACGAGTATTTCCGGCGTATCGACGACATGGGCGGAGTTATTCCGGCCCTGGAGTCCGGGTTCCTGCAGCGGGAGATCGCCGACGCCTCATACGTCTACCAGAAGGAAGATGACTCCAAAGAGCGCATCACCGTGGGCGTCAACGAATATCGGACTGACAACGGTTCGGAGATTCCTTTATTGCGGGTTGACCGAGAAGGCGAAAAGAAGCAGGTCGACGGTCTGAACGAGGTCCGCCGCACCCGCGACAACCGGGAGGTTGCCCAGCGGCTGAAGGCCCTGGAGCAGGCCGCCCGTGGCTCAGAGAACACCATGCCCTACCTGGTGGAAGCATCCAAGGCCTACGCCACTCTGGGCGAAATGATGGACGTCTTCCGGGACGTGTTCGGCGAGTACAACCCATCCTGGGGCTACTAACTAGGGGCAAAAATGCCTGAAGAAGACAAGAAGATCACTGTGCGCTCCAAAGGGCCGAATTTGCTCCGAGGGCAAATCCCCCTGGTGCGCAAGTCGCAAGTCATATCTGAACACGGTGAGCCGCTGTCCTGGCAAGAAGAGGGATCGATCGGACCGATGAGACCTATCGTCTGTGCCGGTGCGGACAGTCCGGCTCAAAACCCTTCTGCGACAACTCCCACACCCCGTGCAATTTGAAGGCCCATAATCGGCCGACGCCGGACCGATAACCGACCGCACCAAGACCTTCAGGTTCCCCAAGATATTCATCTATCACCATCTCCAGTAGCCGGTCGAAGTTGGTGCTCAGGAAGAAATGCACATGCCCCGAGAGGCCAACTGGACCATTGTCCGGCGCGTTGCGGTGGGGACCTTGAGTCCGTTGATCCGCTCGTCGTCGGTAGGCTTAAAATAACTGCGGAGTAGCAGGCTTCTTTCAGTGGGGGAGCTGGCGACGGCGTTCAACAACCCGGAGTAATCAGGCTCTTTACCGTAGTGCTGTTTGTACCAAGAGACCGGGTCTCCGCCAACATCTTCGCCTTCGAGCCTAGCAACCTTGGTGACGAGGTCAGATACGATCTGCCAACCAGTCGGAATCCCCGCGGTCGCAGACACCCCAGAACCTAAAAGGACGGCATACGCGCCCTTGTTGGCATCCAGCGCCAAGGAGATCCGACGGTCGGGTCAATCATGGCGATATATTAGGCTAACCAGTCGATTTCTGGATAGTAGAAGTCCATCTAGGAACGGTAAAAAAGACCCCGCCCTTCTGAGAGAGGGCGGGGTCTTTTTAGTTACGATTATGAAGCAGAGTCTAGACCGACTCTTCCTCTTTGGCCTTTTTGGCGTCTTCGATCACCTTGGGCTCCAGGTTCGCTGGGACCTGGTCGTAGTGGTCGAATTCCAGAGAGTAGGTGCCCCGGCCTTGGCTCACCGAGCGCAGGTCTTGGGCGTAGCGCTGTACCTCCGCCAACGGCACCTCGGCCTCGATGAGGGTCACTCCGTCGCCGGGATTCATGCCTAGAATACGTCCGCGCTTGCCGTTAAGGTCGCTGATGACCTCGCCGGTGTAGGCGTCTGGCACGGTCACCGATAGTTTGACCACCGGCTCCAGCAGCACTGGGCCGGCGTCGGCCAGTCCCTGCTTCAGAGCCTGGCTACTGGCGATCTCGAAGGACATACCGGACGAGTCAACGTCGTGAGAGCTGCCGTCGTACAAGACAGCCTTCAGATCGACCAGGGGGAACCCGGCCAACGAGCCTTCGTCCAGGGCCTTGGTCACACCCTTTTCAACCGACGGGATGTACTCCTTGGGAACACGGCCGCCGGTCACCTCTGTGGAGAACTCGAATCCCTGGTCCCGGTCCTGGGGCTCAAGCCTCAGCAACACGTGGCCAAACTGGCCGTGGCCGCCGGACTGCTTCTTGTGGCGGTATTCACTGTTGGCGGTCCTGGTGATGGTCTCCCGGTAGGGCACTTTGGGCATCTTCACCCGCAGGTCGGCGCCGAACTTACGCTTGATCTTCTCGAGGGCAACCTCGATCTGGGCGTCACCCAGGCCCGTGATCAGCGATTCGCTGGTGCCTGCGTCCCGGCTGAAACGGAGAGTTGGGTCTTCTTCCACGATCCTGCTGAGGGCCATGGACATCTTGTCCAAGTCGTCCTTGGAGGCGGGGGTGACAGCCATCCGGAAGTAGCCGACGGGCTGCTTGATCTTGGGGAACGTCACGGAGCTTTCTCGGACACACAGCGTGTCGCCGGTCAAAGTGGAGTTCAACTTACCGATGGCCCCAATGTCTCCGGCCGTGATCTCAGCAACGTTCTCCTGGCTCTTGCCCTTGGGCAGATACAATTGTCCGATGCGCTCGGACTGCTCCTGGTTGCTGTTCCAGACCTCGGAGTTGCTCTTGAAGGTCCCCTGGTAAACCCGGAAAACCGAGAGCTTGCCGACGAACGGGTCGGCGGTCGTTTTGAAAACGAAAGCGGCCAGGGGGCTGGCGGAGTCGGTCTTATATTCGGCGGCGTCGCTGCCCTTGAAAACGTCCGTGTGCTTGCCGTCTATGGGAGACGGCAGGAACGAACGGGTTGTCTCCAGGAATTCAGTCACGCCGATGGCTTCGGGAGTTGAAGAAGTGGCCAAGATAGGCACCAACTCGCCGGCCAGAACCGCGGTCCGCACGCCTGAAATCACTTCCTCGGCGGAAAGTTCTTCGCCACTCAGGTAACGGTCGGCAAGGTTGTCGTCGCTCTCGGCAGCGGCTTCTATCAGACGCTCACGCGCTGCCGCCACTTCATCGGCGACCTCGGCGGGGACGTCTGCCGGAGGGTTAACGATGCTGATCACGCCCTTGAAATCGTCGGCGTCGCCCAGCGGCACCTGGAAGGGTATGCACTGGCGGCCGAAGGACGCTTGGATGTCTGCGATGTTCCGCGAGAAGCTGGCGTTCTCCCGGTCCATTTTGTTGACCACGAACATCCGGGGAATCCCGGCAGCTTCGCACATGTTCCAACCGCGTTCGGTGCCCACGTCCACGCCGGCGGGGGCGGCAACGACGATGATTGCTCCCTCAACAACACGGAGAGCACTTACAACCTCTCCCAGGAAGTCGTCGTAGCCAGGCGTGTCCAAAAAGTTGATCTTGGACTCATCTTCGGCAATCGAAAGCAGCGTCGTCTGGATGCTGCCTCCTCGTTTCACTTCCTCGGGTTCAAAGTCAGAAACGGTGTTGCCGTCGCCGATGGTGCCCATGCGAGTGATGGCTTTGGTTGTGAACAAAGCCGATTCGCCCAACGAGGTCTTGCCGGATCCAGAGTGGCCGAGTAGGGCCACGTTTCTCAGGTCTTTAGCATCCATGTTTGGCATCGCTCCCTTTCATATTGGTGATGGGGAATGGGCCAACTGGCCGTTGCGGCGCAGCGGACGTAGCAATCTGGGGTTTGCCCACCTGTTGTTAAGGGTTGCTTTTTCTTAAGGGCAGCGTGCGCGCCTCGGAAAATTGTTACAACCCTGGGTGAGGCGGTACGCGAATTATGGCCTCATTCTATGGCTTTTAGATGAGTCTGGCAATATCGGCGGCGGAGCCTGATATCCAAGAGCCCTTGGAGAGGTTGTTTGACACCCTGGTGACCGAGGATATAATGGGCAGTTACTTATGAGGGAGTCGGCTTTGAATCCGGCTTATCCGCAGTTTGATCTGATTATTTAAGGCAGGTGTTCATGCCCAAAAAAGAGATCGTTTCCACTGACAAGGTAACCGCCGGCGCCGCTCCCCTGTCCCAGGCCACCAAACTTGGCAATCTGGTCTTCGTGGCCGGCAACACAGGCCGACACCCAACCAACGGCGAGACAGGCAAAGGCATCAAAGAGCAGACCAGGTACGCCTTGCAGCGGATCTCGCTGATCCTAGAGGCGGCCGGCTCCTCCATCGACAACGTGCTGACCAATACCTGCTACGTGACCAACCGTGACGACCTGCCTGGCTTCAACGAAGTCTATGCCGAGTTCTTCACCAAAGACCGGCCGTCCCGAACCACCGTGGTAGTCAACTTCGGAGACCCCAACAACCTGGTTGAGGTCACCAGCACCGCCTACATCTCGGACTAGGATTTCGGTCCAACCCGGAGTCTGGTGAAATACCTAGTATCAGAGCTGGCAGGAGTATTCTGATGGCGGCTAGGGCGTACATACTGATAGAAACGCAGGTGGGCAGATCACCGGATGTGGCAGCAGCCCTCCAGTCTATGTCTGGCGTGCCGTCGGTGGACATCATCACCGGTGATTTCGATATCATTGCCTTGGT
>CEUD01123064.1_pt1 | contig 11513 bp, 9 predicted proteins | sample 356481 | NCBI WGS metagenome assembly CEUD01 (sample SAMEA2623314, study PRJEB7988) | marine metagenome | isolation source: saline water (ENVO:00002010), including | reverse complement strand
CAACTGGCACACGTGATCCACTGGTCGCGGGCCATCTCGGCCCGGAACGACCCGTTGAAGAGGACCTTTCCAGCTAGGACGTCAGGTGGAAGGGGACTGGTCGTGACATGGATCCGGTGGGTCTCCGCGAGGGTCTCGAGGTCGACTACGGAGATGTCACCGGACAGCGAGTTGTGTACGTAGGCGGTGGACCCGTCGTCGGTGACGACGATGCCCCGGGGGTTGATCCCGACGTCGATGTGGCCCACACCGAAGCCCTTGTCCAGGTCCACGACCGAGATGTCGTTGCTGCCGGCGTTGACTACATAGGCGATCGACCCGTCCGGTGAGAACGCCACTGCGCTAGGCATGTTTACGGGCTGGTCCACGGCGTCGAGGCCCAGCAACTCCCTCGTGATGACCCTCTCGTGTTCCAGGTCGACCACGGCGACACGCGGCATGATCGTCGTCTCGAAGTCCAGATCTGCGTTCGAGGTGCGTGACCTGATGAGTGGAAGGTAGGCCCGTCTGCCGTCGGGGTGGAGGGCCACGTGGCGGGAGGCGTTGTTCTCAGGTCCGGTCCGGATGACGGTGCTGACGGTGCGGGTGGCCAGGTCCACGACGCTCAGCTCTCCGGTGAGCAGGTGCGTCACGTACAGGAGGGCTCCGTCGGCCTGGATGGCCAGGCCCCACGGGTCCGCTCCAACCTCTATGGAGCCCTGGGCCTCCAGGGATGCGGCGTCGAAAAGGTCGATTGTGTTCTCAGCCCTTGCAGACACGACCAGAGTGGTTCCGTCAGAAGTCACCAGTACACCTCTCGGCTGGCGATGGGTTCCGAGCCGGGTGAGCTCCTCACCAAGACGTGTATCCAGCACGGCCACCTGGTCGTCGCCCGCCACTGCAACGAACAGTCGGCCGCCCGGTCGGTCGAGGGCCAGCGTTGTCGGTTCCGCACCGACGGATGTCTCCCATAGGACGCGGCCGTCGACGTCGATGGCGGTGACGGACCCCGAGTCCGGATTGGCTACGTAGAGCAGGGAACCGTCTGGAGAGGCGACGATGGTGGATGACCACTGGGAGGATCCTGGCTGGGTGGAGACACCCGGGGTCGTCGTAGTTGTTGTGGTTGTTGTGGTTGTTGTGGCGGGAACGGTCAGGGACGGAACGAACGTCTCATCGAAGAAGTTGCCCGAGCACGCCACCAATAGGACGGCCAGAAACAGCAACGATGCAAGTGCGAATGTCCGTGTGTCCCCACTGCTAGCCACTACCCGCCGCCCAGCGACGAGAAGCCCCGCTGGTTGAGTATCTGGGCCGCCCAGCCGTCGGCGGTCTCGTAGGCAATCGAGAGCTGCAGGGTGTCGGCCCCCAGGATTATCTCGGTGAAGCCCAGGTCGTAGAGGTACTGCTGGCCCAACGCTATGTCGACCGAATCGCCGGACACGGTCTCCTGGTGCACCAAGAGACCAGGTGCGGTCAGGCTGTAATGGGCCTCGGTTACCCCTTCGGGGAGCTCGTACTGGAAGGTGATTCCCTCGACGTAGGAACCACCGCGGCTGTCAGACACCGAGGTTCTTGACCGGATCGGAGTCGCTGCTTTGGAGTCGACCACATAGAAGCGGTAGGTGGAGTCGTTGGAACCCAGCACCGCCGAGAGCGGGTGCTCGTAGCCGTAAACATCCATCGTGGTCCTGCCGTCGGCGACGAGAGCCGGATCCGGGGCCAGGCCGGTGGAGGGGATGGCACGGTCCTGGGTTGCGGTGACGTGAACCTCATAGACCCCTGGCTCCTCGACAACGAACGACATGTTCATCGGATCCACGTAGCCCACTGTGTTCGCCCGGTTCTGGAATACCTGCTCGGTGCCGTCTGGGCTTGTGACGGTGACCTCGACAGCAACGTCCAGGGTCGGCCAGGCCTGACCGCTGAAGGTGAACAGGTCACCAGGCTCCAGCACATTTCCGGGCCTTGTGCCGGTCGGGGTGATGAACAGGTCCACATCGCGCCCGCGGTGGGTCAGCAGCGGACCGCACGTGCCCAGCCCACCTGCTGCTCCCTGGTAGGGCGGGCAGATGCGGCCGCCCTTGTCGTCGCCGTAGGTCCAGCCGCCTGATCCGTCCGGAGACGACTCTTCGATGATGACGGCCATCGAGGCGTAGGGCACGAACTTCTGTTCGGTTCCGTTCTTGAGGACAGCACCACCGAAGAGGAGCTTCACGTCTCCCTCCTCGTCGCCCCTTGCGTCGGAGCCGCGGCGACCACCCTGGGGTGGCCTGAAGTAGGTATCGCGACAGGTCAGGCCGATCTGGCAGCTATAGGAGTCGTGGCCGTACCAGTGGATGTGTTGGCCCCCTCGTGATTCGGCGACTGCCGAGAAGACACTTACGTCTGGTCGGATGCTGGTCGAGTACCAGTAGGCCCACGAATCCACATCACCCGGTCGTTGATGTGTGCCCTGGTTCTCTGCGATGTCGGACCGGAGGAGGCGGGTGTCTGGAGCCTCGACGCAACCTTCAGGGAAGCAGTAGTTCTCGGGCTGAAGATGTGGTGACACGCTCTGGAGAGCGCCTGCTGTTCCGTCGATCGTGATGATGGGAACGATCGGGCGCATGTCCACCAGCCACATGACGTCCCCTTTGAAAAACGGATAATCGAGACCGGACTCATCATTGGCGGGGTCACACGGTCCGCCACCGCAAGCAGGGTTCACAGTCCGGTTGAAGAACCAGGTTCGCAAGGTCTTGTCGCCTGCGTCCCGTGCAAGTTGGCTGTTGCGTTCGCCGTGGGCTTCCAGGTCCGTGTCAGGAGTGGCCACGATCGAAGCCGATGTACGGGTTCCCATCCAGAGCGTTCCGTCAACCGGATCCAGGTAGGAGGCGGTGACCTTCACGATGTACTCGCCGTGCTCCGTCGGCTGCCAGACCTGGTCTGAGGCGAAGTAGCCGTACTCGTTGGCGGTGCCGCTTACCGAGTGGTTCCGGCGTTGGGAAGCGTCGCCGTTGACGTAGTGGGCGATGTCGATGGTGATGTCGGCTGGGACGCCCGGTTCAACCGTGACGACGGGGTTCCATTGGTCTCCAACTTCCAGCGGCGTTCCCTCGAACGTGCCGAGTGACAGGTCGAGCGGTTCGGCCGCCCAGATGTCGTAGGTGCCCTCCAGGATGAACTCGTCACCGCGCGATGACAACAGGGTCCCGTCAAGGCGGACCGTGTGGCGTCCGAACTGGTCGAACTCCAGGTCAAGGGAGTCCAGCCCGGTCGTCAACCCGATCGTGTGGGAAGGCCCCGAGAACGGCAGCTCAACCGGGTAGCCCCCGAACCAGGCTGCCGCCACGAACATGTCCACGGCGGCATCACTGGCAAGGTTCGTAGTCGCACCGTCTGGCGTGGTCAGCGAGACGGTGATGGTTCCCGGACTCTCGGTGTCAAGGGTGAACAGTGGCTCAGGCAGGGGAGCGGCGAAACCCGTGTAGCCGACGGTCGGCAGGTACGGTTCCAGCGTGTAGTGGACGTTTTGCCCGGAGAGGGGATCGGTCGGGGAGGCGACAAACGGCGCTTCTGCAGAGCGCCTGCTTCCGAGAGCGAACCGGCCGACATCTTCGCGGGCGACGACGCCCCGGATCCCAGCCGACCCCCAGCTCGGGGCCTCGTTGAACAGGGTTGCCGGGAGCCTGGGTGTGACGTCGGTACCGACGGCGAACATCGGGAGGTAGCCGTACCCGGTGTTGCCCTCGAAGTCGACCCCGCCCGACCGTGGGGTGTTCATGCCAGGGTCATCGAAACGGGCGGCGCCATCCGGCCCCCGCTGGCTGAAGAAGATCCGCGGCATGTACCAACCGGGCTCCAGGGAGGTCGGGAGATTCTCCGGGGTCAGGGTCTGGCCTGACTGGAGGCAGCCTGTCGCATCTACGAAGTCAATGAAATCGTAGTGGCCGTCCTTGCCACTGGCGGACTCAATCGGCAATCCGGTCGGCGTGAGCGCAGGGCCGTGGACGTTCAAGTTGACCTGGGTCACGTAGGCGCCGTCAGCATCGAACAGGCGGTAAAGCTTCACACGCGGAACAAGGCAGCCCACGTCCTGTCCGTCGTTGAAGGTGAACTGGATGCCACGTCCGGGACCGGAGAGCGTACCGGTCGCAGACCAGCCTGTGCCCGAACCGTCGCCGACCCGGCCGAGGGCCAGGAATGTTCCCGAAGCGGGTGCAGCCCCGGGAACCTGGAGGATCGCCGCGGGGCCTGTCTGGATGCCCTGGCCGGTGCAGTGCTGACGCCCGATCGGCAGCACGTAGATGGTTGAGCCCGAAGGCGCCTCCACGCGTGCCTCGAACGAACCGTTTGAGTTGCGGGTCACACAGTCCTGGGTCCCCCACTCGACTGCGATGACAGAGACGAAATCCCACGGCCTGTGAGGCTGACCAAAGGGAACGGCGCCCGATGCGCCGACCACGGTGACCATTCCGGCTCCATCGGGAACTGAGATGGAGATGAGGTCGGCCAGTGGCACGGCATCACGGTCGTTGATCTGTTCCTCTGGAGACAGGAACAGATCGTGGAACTGCGTGATTCCACTGGCAAGGCTGAGGCTGGATGTAGGTTCAACCTGCTTGGCGTCCGGACTGCTGCCTTCGGTTTTCCCGCTGTCGGACCTAGGGGCCTTTCCGTCAGAACCGTTTTCGCCGATTGACGCGAGCAGGGCGTCCAGTTCCGACCGGGTGATTCCTTCGCGGTCTCCCCAGGCCTCCCTCGCCAGGTCCATGTCTCCGCCAAACGCCGAGGACAACTCGGCCTTGACCTGCTCCATATCGACAAACTGCCCACCGTCGTCATGCTCGGTGCCCTTTCCGGGGGCAGCTGCGTCCGGGGCGACATCGCCGGCGATTGTGGCCGGAGGATCGGCGGGGGCCCCGGTAGTCGACGCCTGCGCGCTCGTTGGTACCGCCTGTGTGGCGGTAGGCGAAATTGCCTCCTCGGTTCCACCGCCTCCGCAGGCAGCGGCCACCATCAACACGGTCACGGCGGTTGCCAGGATCCTCATCGACAGGGAGAGTAATCGGGTATATCAGGTGCTACCCGGCCGGCCTTGAGCCGTGTGACAGGCTGGACACGTCCTATAGCCGGAAAGGGGATCTGGTGTGATTGAGAGTGTGATCTTCTGGCTCGTGGTTGCAGCGATCGTGGCGACGGTCGTTCACCGGAGAAGCGGTGGTCAGGCTGACGTAGGCACGATGGTCCGCCGTTTCATCGAGTACGGGTTCCTGCTGGCCCTCGTTGGAATCACCGGCGTCGGCGTTGCCGGCGTCCTTGCCCAGGTGGTCGGAGAGATCGGACCCGACTCCTCGGCAGGAACCGAGACGACTGCGCTCTGGCTGACATTCGTGCTCGTCGGTGGGGCCAGCCTGGCTGGCCTGTCGGCATGGATACGACGTCGCTTCGGCGGGGACCCCTCGGAGGAAGAGGCCGGAGGCTGGTCTCTCTACGTTGCCGTAGCCGAACTGGGCTCACTCGCCGGGGTGGTCGTCTCATCCATCGGCACCTTGTCGTGGATCATCTCCGGCACGGAATTCATCGACTACTGGGTCGCCCACCTGATCGTCTGGTCGGGGGTGTGGGCCTTCCACTGGCGACTCGGATGCCGCTCTACTCGGCGTGGCACAGTCCGGAAACAGATCTACCTGCTCATGGGGGCAGCGGCGGGCACCATCGGCCTGGCTGTCAGCACCTCGTACGTGGTCGGGCACCTGCTCAACTGGGCCTACGACGGCTCGATGCCCGACTACATCCCCGACTACGGGTTCGGGTCCGACTCTGCGTCGTGGGATTCGGCCGTTGATGGGGCACGCGACGCCACCCCGGCGATGCTCACGTTCGGTGCTGTCTGGTTCTGGTACTGGTGGCGAAACGCCCGTAGTTCCGGCCATTCAGTCGAAAGGCACGCGTTCGTCCTGGTGGGAGGCGTGCTCGGTGGGCTCGGGGCGGCTGTCGTGGCCGGAAGTGGCCTGCTCTTCACCGTGCTGCTCTGGTTCCTCGCAGACCAGGACGGCACCTCTGCCACCGAACACTTCGACACGGCACCGGTGTTCCTGACGGTCTGCATAGTGGGCCTCGCTGTCTGGAAATACCACCGGTCAGAGTTGCCCAGCAACGAACACCGCAGCGAGGTTGAGCGCACCTACGACCACCTGGCCTCGTGGGTTGGCCTGGTGGCGGCTACTGCAGGAATCGGGGTTCTCCTCGGCGGGGTGATCCTCCACCAGATCCTGCCCAACCCGCACGGCTGGGACGAGTCGCTCGGTGAACCCATGGCAGGCGTCATCACGCTTCTGGCGGTCGGGGGGACCGTCTGGTGGCGCAACTGGTCGCGGATACAGGGTCACGCTGAAGAGCCTGCCGAGATGGCCTCACCGGTTCGCCGTGTCTACCTGATGACCGTGTTCGGTTCGACCGCCATTGTTGTGCTCGGAAGCGTGCTGGTAATGGTCTACATGCTGGTCTTCGGCCTTCTGGAACAGGAGCTTGGAGCTGACGAGATCGCATGGTTCAGAATTCCCCTGGCGTTCATCGGCTCAACGGTGGGCGTGGCCCTCTACCACGGGCGGGTCCTGCGAGACGGCCTCCGGTCCCTGCCCGCCCCGGTTGAGCAGGTGGACTCGGTCCATGTGACCCTGGTTGCAGCGAGAGGCGGCGACTGGATCCGGGAGTTGTCCGAAGATGCCGGCGTCGAGGTGCGCCTCCGCCTCCGGGCTGATCTCGACGACTTTGTACAACCGTCTGTAGGTGAACTATCTGAAGCCGTCCGGCTAGTTGGTGCTGGCGCCGGTGAGATGCTCGTGACCGTGGCCGGTGACGGTACCTTCGAGGTGGTGCCTCTCAAGAAGGGGTGACCTACCTGCACTGCTCGATGCGGAGGTGATCCCGGGGCCCCAGAGTGGTGGGGACCGGCCGCTGAGGCCCCGGGAGATCTGTGTAGGTCAGCGAAGGGTCGCCAGGATTGGATCCTCGGCCTTCCACGCGTCGAGAACCGCCTTGGTGAGGCTGCGCCTGGTAATGGGGGTGTAGACCACATGTGTTCCGATCAGCGACCCGTGAAGGCTCGCCGCCTGCGGCTTGGGAACCTCGACCACTATCGGCGTGTTCCTGTGGAGTCTCTTGAGGCTCTTGAGAATCTGGCGGTTCCTCGGATCGCTCATTCGCAGCGAGCAGAAGATCACGTCGGCCTTCGTGGCAGCTCCGCACTCCTCATGGTTTTCAAGGGGACAGTGGCCTGAAGCCTGGGTGTCGGGACCGCCACAGCCAGCCGACTCGAAGCCGGCACCCTCGAGCATCTCCACGATGGCAGCCCTGACCGCTCCGTCCTCCTCTTCTACGAGCACGCGTGGTCGCAGGTGCTCCTGGGTGAAGTCCGGTGGGTTGTCTGCGGAACTCGTCTTCAAACGCACTGTCTATCCCCTTGGTTGCAACGATCATCCGGGTTGGGGGAACGAATCGGTAGGGACCAAGGTCCCGGAAGGATGAGGTGTGGAAGCCGCTGGTTCAGCTGACCTGGAGCTCTGCGACCATTCCGGCCTCCCGGTGACCCGGGACACTGCAGAACAGCACGTAACTGCCTGCCTCCAGTTCGATGCTGCCGGTGGCGTCCTCGTCGGGCAGTGCCTCAAGGGAGAAATCATCTATGCCCTCGATGCGGAGGTCGTGGTAGACGGCGCCGTCATTGCGCAGTCGGAGTGTGGCGTCTGTCGTCGCCTCGATGCGTGCTGGGGAGTAGGAGAACTCGGTAGCGGTCACCGTGACCAGCCCGGGTGGGTCAGCCGAGGCGCCGCCGCCGGCTCCTCTGAGAGCGATGAAGACGGCGAGAGCCACGCCCACAGCAAGAACTCCAGCAATTACGGGAAAAAACCCTGATGAGCGTCCCCGGCCGGATCGGGCCCTACGGCGTTGCTCAGCACGTGATTTTGATCTGGCCACGGCCACACGGTATTGGTTGGCCAACCGGTCAGGTAGGGACTTTAGGCCCTGCTGGCCGACGGCAGGCCTTCGTAGCGTCGGTACCTGGAGACCGGCTGACAAAACGGAGGATGCACGTGGAAACTCAGGTTGAACACCGTCTCGTGGACGAGGCAGGCAAGAAGAGGCTCATGACGGTCATGTACGCGGGCCTGTGGTCGCTCGTGATCCTGACCGGCCTGACGACCGTCACCCACCACCTGATCGAGCCCCAGCACGGCTGGGTTTCCTCGCTCGGAGTGGGTGGCCTGGTTGGATTCTGGGTCAGCATTCTGGCTGCAGGCGTAGCAGGCAACGGAGTTTACGAACTCCGTTACGAACGTCACGCCAGCTGAACATGTCTCCTCGGCCTCGCTGGTGTGCTAGATGATGAGCATGGGCGAACCGGTTCGCGTCTTCCTTCTGGATGACCACGAGATAGTGAGGCGCGGCGTGGTCGCGGTGATCGACGCTGAACCCGACATGGAGGTTGTCGGCGAGGCTGGAACAGCCGACGAGGCTCTCGACACAGTCGAGGCCTGCAACCCCGACGTGGCCGTGCTCGACATCCGCCTCGGCGATGGCTCAGGGGTCGAGGTGTGCCGCGACATCCGCTCGAAGTACCCCGAGATCAGTTGCCTGATGCTGACCTCCTTTGAGGACGACCAGGCCCTTGTCGAGGCAAGCCTTGCCGGTGCCGCCGGCTATGTGCTCAAGCAGGTGCAAGGTGGCGACCTGCTCGAGGCGATCCGGATGGTGGCCGCGGGCAGGGTTCTGTTGGACAGGGCGACAATCCGGTTGGCGCTGCGGCGGCTGTGGGAATCTGGGGAGTCCACGGTGGGCGACCTGCCACCACAGGAGCTCCGGGTCTTTGAACTTATTGGAGACGGCCTCTCCAACCGCGAGATTGCCGACGAGATGATCCTGGCGGAGAAGACCATCAAGAACTACGTGACGAGCCTTCTCCAGAAGCTCGGAATGCAACGGCGTACCGAGGCGGCGGCATTCGCCGCCAGGCTGGATGAGCGCCGCAAGGGCGGCTGAAGTTCAGGTTTCGCTGCTGCCCGACACCAGCGGTACGACCCACTCGATAGCGGTTCCGCCCGCAGGAGCCCGATAGGCGGCGAATGAGCCGCCGTGGTTTTCTGCCCGCGCCGCCAGGTTGGCGAGGCCGCTCCTACGCTCAGCGCTCTCCGACAGGCCGATACCGTCGTCGACGACCTCTATCGACAACTCCCTGTCGACCTGGACTCTCAGATCGACGGTAGATGCCCCGGCGTGTTTGGCCACGTTTGTGAGGGTTTCTCGTATGACGGCCAGTGCCTCTTCGACAAGGTCATCGGGCACCGCGGTATCAAGCGGCCCCACGAACTGGCAGCGTGGTTCGGCACCAAGGACTTCAACCATCTCGGACACGACCTCGGTGGCCCTGGTTCTGAGCCCCTGGGCGCTGTGAACCGGGGAGGCCAGATCGAAGATGACCGCGCGGATGGTACGGGCGGTGGCATCGAGGCCGTTCACTATCTCGGCCAGACGGGTCGCCTGGTTTGACTCGCTGGTTGCCTGGAGTGCCTGCAGGGCCATGCCTGCGGCGTAGAGCTCCTGGATGACTGTGTCATGCAGGTCGCGGGCGATGCGTTCATGGTCCTCGGCCATGTCCCTGCGGTACTCGCTGTCGCGCAGCTCTCGTTCAGCTTCAACCCATTGGGTCATGTCGCGGACAGCGGCGATTACCAGGCCGCTGCTGTTGCCGAGGGGGGCCAGGCTTACGTGCACCGGAAAGCAGGTGCCATCAGACTTCATGCCCTCAAGACCCTGCCTGGTGCTCATTGACCGCGGCACTGGTTCGCCCTCGAACCCCTCGCGTTGGTGGCGGTGGGCCTCACGGGCAGCGGTTGGCAGGAGGTCGTCGACGTTCATGGTTACGAGGGAACCAGGCTCGTAACCGAACAGGATCCGGGCAGCCATGTTGGCTGCCAGTATCACGCCGCCGCGTGCCACGACGAGGAGGGCATCTGGGGAGGTACGCCACAACTCGTCGGCCGTGAGCTCCTCTGGGAGCGGTCCTGTGTCTTGGCCTAGCTCCATCCCCATGGCGACGAGGCTAGGCGGTCCATCGGGCGATCAGCGGGGTCGGACCGATCGGAAGAGGGTGGTTCAGCCGCAGGGGTCCTCGGTGGGTGTGGCAGGAGCATCTGAGGCGACCGTCAGCTCCTGGCCCACGAAGATGGTGTTGGGATCGTCGATGTCGTTGTCGGCCATCAGAGCCTCGACGGTGGTGTCGTGGCGCTTTGCGATCTTGGACAGGGAGTCACCCGACTGGACCGTGACGGTGCGTTCGCTGGGCTCGGCATCGGGGTCGCCGGTCTCTTCGGCGGAGAGAAGGAGCACCTGACCGACGAAGAGCTGGTTGGTGTCGCAGATGGCGTTGATCGCAGCCAGGTCATCGAGGGACATGCCGTTGTCCTTGGCTATCTGGGAGAGCGAGTCGCCGGCCTCGACGGTGACGGTACGTGGGCCAGTGTCGGGTGGGGTCGTGGTGGTTGCCGGCAGCGTGGTGGGAACGGGTGGGGCGGCCGTTGCGGCAGCCGCCGTTGTCGTGGAGAAGGAGGCCTGCGTTGTGGTTACGGCCGGGACTGTGGTGGCGTAGGCGTCTGGAGCCGTCGTAGGTGTGACGGTTACGGGAGTGGAGTCATCGCTGCTTCCGCACCCGGCTGCCAGGAGGACCAGTATTCCGAGGCCGAGGATTGCTCTGTGTGCGCGCATGGCCGGAGCATACGTCTGGGAGGGCTGTCGGTCGGGGACACTCGGGCAGGGGAAACGGCCCCGGTCAAGCCGTCCAGGTATTCCAGTCTGTGACGGTGGAGGCGGGTGGCCGGGTGGCCGGCTTGAAGTCGGTTCCGATCGTGTGGCCGACGGTGATGAGGGCGATCTGGGTCACCTTCTCATAGGGGATGTCCAGGACAGCCGCTGCCTCCTCTTCAAACATGAGGTGGATGGTGGTCCAACAGGTGCCCAGGCCGCGCTCGCGGGCAGCAAGCATGAAACTCCAGGTGCTGGGAATGATTGACGCCAACATCGACGAGGCCCCCATGCCCGGCGCTTTGTCGACGCGACCGGGAAGACACGGAATAAGCATCGCGGGGACCCGGTGCATGTTCTCGGCAAGGTACGAGGCCGACCCCAGCACCCGTGTCATCTGGGCCGCATGCGCTCCCTCGAGGGTGTCAGCAAGGGCACCGGCGCTCGTACCCATCGTGGAGTAGGCCTCCCAGCCACGCCGGTAGAGGTCCCCGAGGGCCGCTTTCTTGTCATCGTCGGTTACTACGAGGAAGCGCCAACCCTGCCGATTCGAGCCGCTGGGTGCCTGTACTGCGAACTCCAGGCACTCCTCAATGAGTGCCTGTTCAACGGGCCGGTCGAAGTCGATGCGCTTCCGCACGGAACGGGTGGTGGACAGCAGTTCGTCTGCCGATAGTCCGAGGGTGGTCATGGGGGTCCTTTCAGGGGTTTCGGAAGTGTCAGGTGGTCTGTGACTCGGCGAGGTCGCGGAT
>CEUD01342325.1_pt1 | contig 11547 bp, 11 predicted proteins | sample 356481 | NCBI WGS metagenome assembly CEUD01 (sample SAMEA2623314, study PRJEB7988) | marine metagenome | isolation source: saline water (ENVO:00002010), including | reverse complement strand
AAGCCATATTTCTCGATGGCCTGAATTTTGTCCTCTTTACCCTCTGATACTTCGGTCAAGAGTGCCAACAGGCAGGCTTCGACGCTCGCCTCCTCACGGCAGATCACACCAAGCATTTTCAGGCACCAGTCCCGTTCCTGGTCGTCCGCATGGAGTTTCTCCAGCAAACGGCTCTTGCGATCCTTGCTGTTAAAGAACTCCCGGTGCGTCTCAACGAAAGCACGGTGCTCCTCCTGCCAGCCCAGTTCCTGAAGGATCAGGGAGATCCCATCGGCATGGAAGACATGATGCCCCAGTTCGAGATCCAGAAACCAGTTCTTGGCGTGCGCCGGACGTGGATAAGGCATGTAGAGCAGGAATGGCTGCGCCATTTCTTCCCGCATCATGCGATGCTTGAGGCCGAACTCATCATTCTGAACCTCGACCTTCGTGACGCCGTCCTCCGAATAGTCAGCGAATTCCTCCCGCATCTCGCCTTCCGGGTCATACCAGAAAACGAGGCGGTGTTTTTTGAAGATGTCGTTTAGACTGTTGGTGACGCTGCTCATGTGGTGTGTGTTTAAAGGCCGCTTAGGCCATAAAATGACGCAAGCTCATCTAAGACCTCTTGTTGTGTTTTACCTTTAATATTCAAGGCCTTCAAGTCGACGTTATCTTCGCTCAACTGTGAGAATGCAGCCGCTAAATCTCTCTGTATGCTCTCGGGGCAATGGATGGGCTGTTCTGTCTCCAAAATACTAAACAAACGGAACACATCGTTCTTGTGCTTCTTAATATCCTTCGAGTTCACTGGCTCACCCGCTAATTTACGCGCCGACAAATCGGTATAAGCCTTCGCCTTTAAGGGAATCAACGCCTCAGCGCCAATATAGGACAACCCGTTGATGTCCCGGCGTTGCTCCAAAACAAACGAGTAATAGTCATCATCCATTAAAATCGCAGACAGGCTGGACACTTCGTCACCCGTAGGAATCGGCGTGAGCGCTGATTTTTCAGCTAGATCAATCGCATCCGGCTTCCTGGAAAACAATTCCAGCATAAATGGGAACCGCTTATCTTCAGGTGCATAAAACCGATAAAAGAGCCGTTTCCCCGTGCTCTTCTGCCAATTCTCATACTGACCCATTTCTACGAATTCCCAAAACGCACGAACGAACGCCTGATCCAGCGCCTCGACAATGAGGACGATATCCAAATCCTTCGTCACCCGAAAATCGACCCCCAGTTCGTCCATCGCTAGACTTGAAGCGGTGCCACCGATCAGAACGTAACGATCTGCATACGGAGCAAAATGCTCTCTAAAGATGTCGATCCCGTCTACCATGTCATTTTATCTAAAAGTTCATCTACCGCCATTTCCACCCGTTCATCCTTCTCGTGTTGCAGGCTGAGTGCTAAAGAAAGAGGATCCACCACTGGGCCATCCGTAAGCAATTTAGGGGCATAGCTCCAGATTTCCAGCTCCGCATGCGCCAAATCCTTCGAAACCTCCGGGATCATATGGATATAATCTTTCCCTTGAAGTTCCTTCCACTCTTTCGAGGTCACTGCCCAGGTCTCACGTCGGCTTACAAGCATAGTCATCTCATCCAAAGCATATTCACCCGCCTTAAACTGTAACGAATGAAAGAGTTCATCCAGATAGATACGCTTCGTGACTGGATTACGAAGATAAGGCTGTGCCTGTTTCCACAGCGATTGCCCCTTATCCACAAATCGATTCCGAGCACTTCGGCCTTCCTCAAGGCTTTCGACCAAATTTAGACCCTTCAACTCGTCGATGACACGACTCATGGACATCTTCGTATACGGAAGCTGTTTCGCCAAGCCAGTCGGGGTCAAGTTATCGGGCGCACTTAAACGTCCCAGCAAAAAGCTCAATACAACGACCTGGCTCGCAGGAGACAAGGTATTCACCGTCTTCTTTGCCTTCTTCAAATGCTCCCGTAGATCAAGGGCGAGATCCGGCAGATACAGCTGGTTTCCCGGCACGATAAATGGGATCTTACGTTCAATCAGACGCTTTCGATTGTACGATTCCAGCCTTTCAGCAACAAAGATTCCCCGTAGCCCCGTCTTCGACTCCACCCATTCGAAGTGCTTTTCAATCGATGCCGGCGTGAGTTCGGGATCACGGCACAGAAACAGCACGAAGCGTTGCCCTAGAACATCACAGTGCTCAAATTCGTAGGAGACCTTCAAATGGTGCGGAAATGCACCCGCAGCATCCCAAGGGCTGCATTTAAGCGATACGCCTAATGTTTCCTGCAAGTAGAGAACCACTGTATCCTGTAATCGACCCCTCATATTGTAACTTTAATGGCGCACGGTAATACTTTTAGTGTTATTGTGCAACATAAAAGTTACAGGTGAAGTTTCTCGGTAAACTCACGGCAACATTTCCTTTAATTCAACCTGCTGGGTTAAGGTCCAACAGCCAATCAGATGCTTCAAAATCAACATCCCACAAGTAGTGACCGATTACACGCTTCCTGGACATGTCGAGAACGATAACCAAGAGGTCCGGTGGCCTATCCGTCCTCAACATGATTTGCTCGATTTGGCGCACTTCATTGTAGAAGATGTAGTCAGCGACATATTCATGCTGAATGCCATCGCGTGCCTCATAGCTCAGTGCATCCACATAATCCCAAAAATCCACGCACGGATTATAGTCGTCACCCGCCTGTTCAATATTGTCGTCAAAAGTGGCGTCGAATTCGGATTCGGTGAGTTTGGGCATCTTTATGAATATCTACTAAGTGAAAACGGTTCGAAGTTATTCTGAGAGTTTGACTGCCTCCAAGCGGCGAATCATGCGGCGACCTAAACGGCGAACGAAGTAAGCGATACCGATCCCTTGCGCTAGCTTGGGACCTAGATAACCTACGGCATTCCCGGCAAACTCTCCGCCAAGTCGTTCCTGCAAGTCTTTTGCAAGATCCTCACTTATTTCGTCTACGGCCGCAGCAAAGAAGGTCGTCAAAAATGTATCGACGGCAAAAGCCGTCGTAGCCGTGCTATCAGGCCGAATCCCAAATCTACACAAGGCACATTGCGCGGCCTCCACCGAAGCATTAAAAGCTATTAGGGTATCCAGCAGACGCCAGGGCGAAAGGGCGGCGCTAACACCTGCGGCAAGGGCTATTTTGCGCACGTCCTTGGAGGCCGCGTTAACCAAGGGTTCTTGTATTTTCCGATGGTATCGCTCTAGCCATGCTGTTGAAGGTATATTGCCCGAATCCTCGATAAGCCTCTGCGCATCTCTTGCCAGTGATGGGTTGGTTTCCGATTCTTGTTTGGCTATAATATTGAGGTGCTTAACCAGTTCGGCGCGAAGCACCTTGCGTTCGGATTCATTCCTTTGGCGAGGATCTTCGTGTCCACCTCGGTGAATTTTTTTCAATGTGCGAAGATGGAATAACAGAACTACGAGCCGGACAGCCGCATAACTGATCAGTATAAAAATCAAGGTGATCAACGGCCATGCAAATATTGGCGGCCAGCCAAAAATAGCGTCGATCGTTTGAATGATTTGCAGTATAAAGAAGAACAACAACAAGCCAAATCCCGCCACAAGGAGGGAAACCAATGCTCGTTTCAAAAATGGAGGCGTATCTAAGCGATATTTAAGTGGTTCCTCTGAAACCTTTCCTCCTTGAGGCTCAAATATTTCCAGCTCCTTTTCTGATAAAGGCTCTCTTCCGGAATTATCAGCATCTTCTCTGTCTGGCTGTTTTTCTGTTGTTGAGGCATCGCAGGGATGCGACCGCTTAGGTTTTTTTTGGCACACGCTTGTTTCCACTTGAGACTCTTCGCTTGCCTGCTCGTCCTCAGTTGGATCCTCGGAAGGTGACGAACTTTCGTCGGCATTCGGCTTCAAAGAGTCGCCGGGATGTATTCGTTTTCGAACGCCCATTATGAGTTCTCCAGTTTTTCAAGTACTTGCCTAAGATTAATTTGCTTGGGCGGGTAGAGCATAGTCTGTGGCAATATGGGCTCAAACTTTGTGCCAAAGATATACTGATCCGGATTCCAGTTTTCAGCAGGCCATTCTTCAGGTAATGGGCTCGGGTTCATGGAGTCCTCTTTGTCATCTATCCGCCCAAATAATGTGTCGGGATAGTTATCCTCAGTCCTAGCCGCCTGCATTCCCGAGCATACTGCATATTCAACCTTTACGCGTCCGTGATTCGCCCCCGCACGAACCGGTTGCGTGAATATTTTGACAAGCTCCTCCAAGCGTTCACTACGGTCCTCAAGGAGGTAGGTATCATATTTGGTTCCGCATAAAACAATACTTCTCAGTCGTCCGGAACTGCCTACCATAAGGCCTAGCCGCCTCCTCGCTAGTGAACGAAAGCTTTTGAACCAACCTTCAGCATGGCGCAAATAGTGGCCGAATTCCTGTAGAAGTCGGTGTTGGTCGCGAAATACAGCCATTCCTCCACCAAGGATCCAACCGACATCGACCGGGACAATCACCCCGTCTGCCTGAGCGATTTGCTGGCGCAACGGGCGAACCACTTCTTTTTGATAACACTTAAAGCGCTGGACAAAGACTTTCTTAATATCTGCATATCTTGCTCGAAACGCATGTGGGATGGGAGCAAAATTGTCTGGGAAACCCTCTTCAGAGCTAGATTCCCGTGTCACCAGAGTGGCCGGAGAAATGAAATACCGAAAACGTTCCCGTGCTTCCTTCATCATCTCCTGATAGCCTTCAAGGATTTCTCCCTCCGTAGCCAGGGTATCCTGTTTGAGTAGCGCTTCGTAACTCTTTACTGCCTTAATTGAAAGCTTATCCGCACCAAGCGGAAAATTCTCTAGAATGGCATCACTCCAATCCTCGTAGCTGGTATCTTTGCCATCTGCCTTGCCGCTGCCCGCGAAATCAGCAAATTGCTCTCCAGGGATATCAACAAAATCTCGGATAATTCGGTGTTTAACACGTTTCAAACGACTACCCGAATAGGTTCCCACCAAGCGAATGGCGCTAATATCAGCAGTTGGACCAGGCCATTCTCCGCGCTGTGCAACCTCGTTTAAAATGCGTTCATATGGAAAGGGTGCTAAGTCCTCCCCATACTTATATGCTTTAAAGGATAGGCCACTTCCCTTTTCCCACCCTGGCCATATTTCTTCGGGTTTCTTTTCCAAGTTTGAGATGAGAGATGCCAATAGGACAGATTTCCCGGAACAAGATGGGCCGATAAGCAGGTATTTTCTATAGTCGGTAATCATGGTAACTTTATTGAGTCACTGGATTTTTATATTCTGGTTATTGCAACAGAAAGCAAGTGGAACTTAGTTCACGTCAGGAATGTGGGGCGAATATTCTACTCTAAATTTTAGAACGTTTCAAAGAGCACGTCTCCCATAAAAATCAGGAACAGTAACACATAGATGCAGACTGCGAAAATCGAGACGGCCCGGAGATTGACGCGCTCCCCTTCTCGGTCGATCGCCCTAGGCAACAGCACGCCGACGAAGACGACAGACATGCCGACCAGGGCGAACAACTCATACCGCCCTTCTTGCCCGAAGCCGTAAATGGCTAGGATCGCCCCAAAAAGGGAACAAGTAATCGAGATAACGCGGACAGCGAGGGGATGGTCAAGGAACCGGCGTTTGAACCAATCGGCAGATCCGAGTTTTTCGATCAGGACATGCAATCCGTATGCGACAATGCAGAGGAGAAAGATCGCCGATCCCAAGGAAAATAAAACTTCTTCCCGCTTTTCTCCCTTCCCGCAACCTGAGAGGACGAGAAGCGCGGCAACAGGAACCAAGCTATTTCTTAATTTCATTACGGATTCCCTTCCACCATCGAATTATTGGCTTCGCATTGGGCAGAAGAATCAATCCGAGCAGAACCCCTATTCCCAAACCATAGGTGAACCATCTGGCTGCGGTCGCGCCGCCCCCAAGCCAGAATCCCAGGAGGCCCCCGGTGCCCCCGCCAACGGCGAGCATACTGAGTGCCACCCAAACCATTATGGGAATCGCGCCTTTTTTTCTTACATTTTTTTTGTTCATTTTATTCTTCGTTTAGGTTTAGGGTTTTCTCAGCTCACGCACGGGATGTTGGCTAGCGCTCTGCCGAATTTTGGGTTGTTATTGTTGACGCCGACATCGAGGGCGATTTCGAAGCCATTTGAAGGCACTCTTCCGTAAATAGAGTTTACAGAATACTGAATGCCACTTTGACCGCACCATTTTTGGAGGGTGATATGTTGAAAAATTAAATTCCAGGTTACAGACGGATATCTGTGATTTTGGTAATCTACCGCTGAATCCTGCTGGAAAACGGTAGCGATTCGCGAACGGGTCGGACGCTCTGGCCTACAAAGTCCCAGAAACAGATAGTACCATGGCAAAATCAAATAAAATGACCACCCCGGCGGCGGCACGCATTCAAAAAGCGGCTGCACCGAAGAATAATGGACAGACTCCGAAAGGCAGCTTTCCGGCCCGTGCCCAGCGCGGCGCGGCCAGAAACGCCAAATCGGGCAAGTAGCTGTCCAAAGTCGGATCATAGCTTAGCAATGAGTGCAGGTATTCGCCTGCACTCATTTTGTTTACAGAGCGCTATTCTGTCTTGGTAGAAGCTCTTAAGCGGGAACTCAGACGAGCAGAAATCTAACACAGTTGGCAAGCATCGAGCCGCATGCTCCTGGAGGATACGTGCAATTCCATACCCCCACTGCACCTCCATCTGAAAGGGAGTGAAAGGATTCGAGTCGGGACCTTCAATTTGCTTGAGAGCCTGCCGGAGGCGATTCCACGAGATCATTTTGCAATCAGCCGCATTCATCTCGGTCTGCTTTGGCTTGGCATTCGCATAATTACGCACGACCTGCTCACCATCTACACCATCCGCAGAGTCACTCCGATTAAAATCAGCTTTTTCAGCCAGCTCCCCCCAGGTCTCACACCCAGCTTTATCTTGGAACCATCTCCAAAAAGCCCACATCGGGTAATGCACTATGCCATCCTTTTCAATAGGAACAAATTCACTTGGACATGGAATCGTAAATTCCCCTTCTAGCTCTTTCAAATCCTCCTCAAAAGCAGCAAAATAGAGCATGAAGTGGTGATGTTCTAAGATCAGTCCAGTACGGAAACGACGTTCATTCTCGGTATAGCTTGCTGGTGCATTCTTACAGATGCCAATCGGGTAGGAGGTGGTCGGCCCCGCAGGATCGGTCAATTGCCTAGTTCCCCCTTGCTCACAAAAGCCAATCCACCAATCTTCAACCCATAAAATTGAATGGATCGTTCTCGGAAAAAGCTCCCGAAGGCGCTTATGGAAAATATGCCCTCCCTGAGCTTCCGGGATCTCAGTGAGAGTGATTAACATATCCGAGACCACGTCGAACCACTCCCCATAACTCCTCGCAGTGATCTGCTTTTCACTCAGTTGTAGGTGGTCAAATACGTCATGAGCAAATCCAATTCCGTACCTATTGAGCGTCGATAGGCGGATACTAGTATCACACGCCGCCAGTTTTTCCAACGTCGCCCGACTCGGCTTTCGCCCCGAACTCTCTAAGAAAATCTCCTGAAAGATCGGCAGCAGCGGGCGTCCTACGACGATTCTGCCAAGATCATCTATATCCCAAGGAAACATATAGTCTATTTCACCTCCTTAAGTTTACCCCTGCCTTTATCCGAATTCTCAACACGTGTACTCTGAATCAAGTGGCAAACTGAGTCGTCATACTTAACGGCAAAGAATCCCTTAGCGGAGTGTTCCATCAAACCGGGCTCTTCAACCAGTCGTCTTATCCAATTGGGCGTTGTCTCCTTAGGCCTAAAATTTCGGATTACATCGACGACGCTTTCGACTCTGCTCAGTTTCAGCACCAACTCTTTAAGGTAATGTCGATACCCGGGGTATTTGTAAGCAAAGTTCCGAAACTCATCAGAATCCTCAATCGCACAATGCTTGGGTGCTTCCACCGCATAAAGGTAAGAACCCCAATACTTATAGAACCGGCCATCGCTCACAGTAAAGAGTGTCCGGCGCAGTTCTGTGGTAATGCCCATTGAGAAATCCCGCCTAATTACAGCACACACTTTGACTAGCTGATCGAAGTCTAAATCAATTACGTCAGCATCCTCATTTACACAATAGAGAGCGAAGCCTATACGCCCCTGGCAGTATGCGAGATCCTCCAATTCATGGATTAAGGCCGTCTGCTCTGGATATTTTTCAATTATTTGAGCCTTTCGAACCTCTTCTTTCACTTGCTCACCAGCAAATGTGGATTCGATCTTTTCGTGAGAAAGGTAAGCGTAGATCTTATGTATTCCGCGTGACAATTCGTTAATCAGTCGAATCGCACCGATAAAAGTCTCTGGACTATCAATGGTAGCCTGCTGAACAATATTACGAACAACACGCATCCAATTGTGGTAAGCTGTGCCCACTTCACCATTGTGCGCAAAGAAACGTATCTGCGCCTGCAATAGCACCCGTTTCTTGTAGATCGGCCCAATGCCTTGAATTACCTCAAGTAAGATAGTATCCAGGTCGTAAACTAATCCCCAGAATCGCAATTCAGTGGAAGGCTTAGCACAAAACCGCTCCTTAGAGACGAGATCCAAGGCCGTATAGAGGTCGGCATATCCGGACTCATCGAAATGCCTAGGAGCTAAATCATCCGTTTCGTTCAATAGTCCAAGTATTCGATATTCTTTAAGCTTGTATGGCTGTTCACCATTCGCGATCGAACAGGCTGCAATCTGCTTGAAGAAATTCCAAAAGGGTCGGTCAATATGACGCTCACCTGAGTCATCAGGTTTTATCAATTCCCAGAATGCATCCGTCCACACCGTATCGACTTTAATTGAAAAGTGATCAGCAAGTGCACGCTCAGAGTCCCATTTTTCCGTTGAGATCTTCTTTTCGAGCAAGGCCTTAAAGTTCTCGAACGCAGTCAACGGCTTACCTCTGGCGTTCATTTTAATGTAAAGATCATCTGATAGCCCGCAGCTTTCTAGTTTGATGTAGTTGAACGTAATCTGCCCGAACTCACCCGCTGTTAGACGCTCCCAAAGGTCATCGACTTGTTTAAACTTCTCATGGATGGCATCTAGCATACGCAACATTCCATCGACAGTGGGATCTGACCTCCAAGCTGCGAAATACCATGGGCAGTCTATTATGGATATGGATACCTTCCTTTCCGGAGCAAAATCGACCTCGAAATCTTCCATTATCAAGCCATGGCAAAATGCCTTAGAACTACTGCGTGTCTCGTAGGAAAACTTCGACAACCGTTGACGGTAAACCGAACCGTCTAATCCTGCTCGACGAGCCGCATACCAATGCAGCAAGAAAAGCGTGGTCAACCGCTGCTGACCATCCAGCGGCTGAAAAGCATCACCATGTAGGTCTCCGTAAATAAAGTCCAACTCGATAGCCTTACCTGTAACAGCCCCATGTAAGGCGTCCAGGAAGCGCTCCCGGACAGACTCTTTAGATTCACGCCCTTGTGCATAGTCTCTCTGAATAATCGGGATCTCCACCCCATGCAGACCCAACAAGTTCCAGAACGAGATCTTCACGAATACTTTTTCGTGATCGCTCATTGGGTGGCTCCTTCCTGATCGTAAGCTTTGTAGGCATTCAAAACCTTCACGATGTCAGCAAAGTATGCTTCTTGGTCATCGGTTGACCAAAAAGTAAATCGCTCTATTTGTGTCGAATAAAACTTCATGAATACATTCTTCGTGCAGACAGGAACAAAGGTTCCAGCCCGCTCTCGCTCAATAATTGTGGCCCGCTTAACTGGAAAAATCACATTTCCATATCCGCGATTAGTCCCGGCATCCAGCAGTGCTAGATTTGAGAGCGCATTGATTTCTTCCTTTTGAGCGCCATCGGCAAAGTGCTCCAAAATCGAATCATAGAGGGTTTTAAACGGATCTTCCGATTTAAGATCACTCTTCAAAATCTTGTCGATCTGCTGCTTTAATTTCTCACACGTCACATAACGAAGTGCGTCCGTCAGCCACTCCCTCCGATGTAGAGGCTGTTCTGGTGGATCCTCATTCTGAGAGAAAATATGTTCTACATCCCATTTGTCCTGCTTGAAACGGTCAAACGGGAATCGACTAAGCTCTTCCCTGTTGTTGAGCATCGTTTGTATGTTATGCAGCAACAAGACACGCGGCACGAATTTGTTCTTATAAGCCAAGTCATCCAAACTGTCGGGCAAAGTCAGGCAAATTCGACGATCCAGATAATTCATGAACTCGGACTTCTTCATGCCTTTCGCCTGCTGAAAAAGTTCCAACAAGATAGGACTGGATCCGACCGCGATCAGGTAACCGATTTTATGATAAGTGTCCCGATCCTCATACCATTCCCCCAGTATCTGAAAACAGCGAACAACCTCGCGCCATTGCGTCTCAATTTTCACCTGCTTGTCCTCATCCTTCAAAATCTCCCGAAATGAAGCACTGTATTCACGAAACATCGCATACGGGTCCGACTCCGATATCTCTTTTGTTTGAGTTAAAACCTCGAAAACTAGGTCAATACGTGTTTGCCGCTGCAGCTTAGTATCCGTGAGGAAATACCAGAATGCTGGTTCATGCAGCGCATTCTCCATGCGATCCCACTCCCGGGAGATCTCCAATTGTTTCAATCTGATTTTCTCTTCTTCAGCAGGACTGCCACTTAATGCACCGTAATTGGAGCTATTCAAAAACAGTGCCTTTATAAGTTCTGCATTCGTCAATGGAATTTTCCCCATGTTTAGACGAGTAAAGCTTTCAATGCTATCCGAGTCTTTAGCGTCATACCAAATGACCTTCACATGATGCCGAAAAACAGGAATGAAGCTATCCCGCTTGAAGTCCGTCTGGGCCTTGACCCAATCATCAATCGCCCGGTAAGCCTTTGAGATATAATGAAAATCAATATTTGAGTCATTGAGCTCCAACGAGGCTCCTAGTCCTTTCAAAAAATCTTCCGTATCTTTCCGTGACTGGTAGTTAAGTGAGAATTCAGGATCCTTCTGTTTTCCACGCCACTCCTCATTTATGTAGCGATTAATTAAGAAAATCGTCGTCAACCGCTGCTGCCCATCAATTACCTCATACGAGCCGTCCTCATCACGGAGTTTCAGGACTAGCGGCTGTAAACAATACCAAGTTTTTTCGTCCGTCCCTGGAATCGCTTCCGGAGAAAACCCGGCAACATCGCTTAGCAAAGCTTGCACATCCTTAGGGCTCCACCGGTAGCCACGTTGATAGGCCGGGACAAAGAACTTATGAGGGGAAAGTTCTGCAACGGAAGGTATCGTTTTTTGTGACTTCTCCATAAAATTTTCAGTTATTCGAAGCCCTCTTAAAGTTTTCCTCCAGGATGTGATCAACCTCGTCGAGGCCTAACTGATGTTTGCGCGAAATTGCTTGATACACCTCAACTACATCCATCGGGGAGCATGGTTTGCGATTTAGTTTCGCATACGGACCGTCCGACTCGGTAGTGCAAAAAATTGTCTGTAAATTCAGTCGAGCCTAGGCGAG
>CEUD01125523.1_pt1 | contig 11577 bp, 10 predicted proteins | sample 356481 | NCBI WGS metagenome assembly CEUD01 (sample SAMEA2623314, study PRJEB7988) | marine metagenome | isolation source: saline water (ENVO:00002010), including | reverse complement strand
GGTGAGGGTTGTCGGGGCAGCTATTATAGGCGAAAGCATGGAAGCCCTTGAGGGGGGAAGACCAGATAAAACCGGTCTTCCTCGGATCCGGGAGAACCCCGTGGTCCACATTGCACCCATAGCCTCAGGGTGCCTCGGGAGCTGTAGCTACTGCATCGTAAAGCAAGCCCGTGGGGGCCTCACCTCGTTCCCAGCTGAGGCGATTGTAGATAATGCACGGACTGCTCTTGTGGCAGGATGTAGGGAAATATGGGTCACCGCTGAGGACACCGCCGCGTACCACTGGAAGGGCGTGGGGCTACCTAAGCTTCTAGGGAGGCTCGCGGATCTCCCAGGGCGCTACTTCATCCGGGTTGGGATGATGACCCCCAGCCAGGCGAAACCAATATTAGACCCTCTCATTGAGGCATATCACTCTGATAAGGTGTTCAAGTTTCTCCATGTACCGGCTCAGTCTGGGAGTGATGAGGTTCTGGGGAGGATGGGCCGTCGCTACACCGTGAAGGAATATCGGGAGCTGGTACAGAGGTTTAAAGAGGGGCATCCATTGGCGAGCATCTCCACTGATATCATCTGCGGATTCCCTGGGGAGACCGAGAGCCAATTTGAGGAGTCCATAAAACTTGTGGAGCAGATGAGACCGGACGTCCTCAACATCTCTAGGTTCTGGCCCCGCCCTGGGACAGAGGCAGCCTCGATGGAGGGCCAGCTCCACGGTAGGATCACTAAGAAGAGGTCCCGGCTCCTCTCGGGGCTCTGGAGGGACATAAGTCTAGAGGCTAATCTTAGGTGGGTGGGATGGGAGGGTAAGGCCCTAGTAGACGAGCCAGGGAGATCCGGCGGGATGATGGCCAGGAACTTTGCGTACAAGCCGATTGTGATTAAGGACCCCGTCCGGGTCGGGGATTCCGTGAAGATCAGGATCACCGAGGCTTTAAGGGGCTATCTTATCGGAGAGACCACATAACGGGGACACTGAAACAAACCATTCACCCACCTGAACAAAATGATAGTAGCAGCATTCTCTGAATAAACCTGAACATTCTGAGCCAAGCTCATTCCAGTTAAGAATTATAATATAAGGAAGACTCCATTGGGCGAGATCTCAGTTGTGGCCTCAAATGGGATTGGGTCTAAGGAGAGCTTCATCTCAGGCTTCACAGTATTCCCTGTTTTTCACGATGAGCACCGGGACCGTACAGGCATCCGCCACTCTTTTACTGGTGCTCCCGAGCATCCAGCTTAGGATTCCACCGATGCCCCTATTACCTAGGATGATGAGGTCTGCCTCTTCTTCCTTCGCGACCTCGATGATGTTCCTTGAAGGTTCCCCCTTCTTCAAGACGGATCTTGCCTTCAATCCAATGTGGTTGCTCTTGATGTCCCGGATAGTCTCGGTTAGCAGATTGTTATGGAATTGCTCCATATCGTCAATGAAACGCTGAAAGTACGAGAGTTCGCCCTCCTCCGCAATGTAGACTGGAAGAGGGGGTACAACTGTCAGCACTAATAGTTCTGCTCCGTCTCTCTTAGCCAAGTCCACACCGAAATTGAAGGCGAGATTCGCCTGGGCGGAACCATCGATAGCCACGAGGATCTTTTTGAACATAATCTACGATGAGGGAGGGCGATATATAATAAATGATGATGGAAAAAGCTAGGATGGCCCCGTATTTTTATTATCTGCAGGTCTCGTCGGTACGAGCAGGGGCGTGATTCACTAGTTCGCCACCTAATTGTGACGCTTATTAATGATGACCCCTTTTTCATGGTTTCCGTGTGGTTTTTCTGCAGTGGAAGAAGAATAGCTATAGATCAAACATGGCGAAGGTGCTGTTCGTCTGTATTCATAACGCGGGGAAGAGCCAGATGGCGGAGGCCTTCCTAAATGAAGTCTCAGGTGGAAGACATCAGGGGATTAGCGCGGGTAGTATGCCCTCGGATAAGATAAATTTTGTAGCCGTCGAGTCCATGGCGGAGCTCGGTATCAATATACATAGTGCGAGGACTAAGAGGCTCAATACATAGATGATGCAGGGAGCAGATCTCGTGGTCAAAATGGGCTGCGGCGAGGATGTATGTCCCGTGATTCCCGTGGAGATGGAGAAGTGGAGCCTTGATAACCCCCATGGGCAACCTTTGGAGGTCGTGAGGGGAATCAGGGACGAGATTCAAAGTAAGGTAAATACCCTTGTCTCTACCTTGGATATGCGCGCGCAGTGATTATGTATAGATTGTTACATGAGAGTTTTATTGATTCGCGCACGTCTAACAAGGTATATTAATTGAACTTGAGAAGTGGTGGGCCGGGTGAGACTTGAACTCACGACTTCTGCGGTGTGAACGCAGCGTCCTACCAGGCTGGACTACCGGCCCAACTGCATCCATAACTCGCCATGTCAGATTAAAATTCTTTTCTTGAAAATGTAGAAGGTCCGTATGAGCTACCGCCTCACTTATGGGTATGGGGCATGTGCATTAACATATCTCGCGAATGAGTAATAGATTTACTGTGACTCTCCGATTAATATTTGGCTAATTCTCCTGCATCTATGACTAAGTTCATGGCAGCCAGAGGAAATTCTAGCCCCACCTACCCAAATTGGATCAAATAGAGAGGATGGCGTCTCACGAAGAGCTTAGAGATTCGGAAGAAGTTCTATATCATCTGCCATTAAGTTATCATGACGTGAACATCTTGAGTGATAGAAAGAGCTCATTTCTGCTCGATGGTGGTAAGGTTAAGAATCTCTCTACAGGCTACAAGTTCACCGAGGGCCCAGTCTGGGATGCCTCTGAGGGTTGCCTCCTCTTCAGCGACATCCCGGCGAACCGAATATATAGGTGGACTCCGGGAGGGTCAGCTAAGATTTTCCGGGAGCCCAGTGGGAACTCCAATGGGCTGACCCTTGACATGAGCAGAAGTCTCATAACTTGTGAACACGGCACTCGCCGGATAGGAAAGGTGGAGAGAGATGGCAACTACACAGTCCTCGCCGAAACGTATGGGGGTAGGCGCCTTAACAGCCCCAATGACGCAGTAGTTAAGTCGGACGGAAGCATCTACTTCACGGACCCACCATATGGCATAAAGCCCGAGGAGCAGGAGCTTTTGTCCCAGGGCGTCTACCGTCTCGAGGCGGGCAAAAAGGAGCCAACCCTGCTCGTCGACGACTTTGAGCGACCGAATGGTCTGACCTTCTCCCCGGATGAGAGAACACTATACATTGCCGATTCTTCCGACAGGAGGCACGTTAGGGCCTTCAACGTTGAGAACGACGGGACCTTGACAGACGGCCGTGTCTTCGCCGAAATCAGGTCGGAGCTACCCGGGAACCCCGATGGAATGAAAGTCGACGTCGAGGGCAACCTTTACGTGGCCACTGCTGGTATCTGGGTGTTTTCTGAAGAGGGTAAACATCTAGGCATAATCAAGATACCAGAGATACCGGCGAACTTGGCGTGGGGAGGCAAAGACTGGAAAACGCTCTATATAACTGCCAGAACTTCTCTCTATTGCGTTAAAACGAAGGTTGAGGGTATGTACTCGGCTTGAACATCAGCTCAACCATACCCATATCCCTCTGCGTCAAATTAAGATCCGCTTCCCGGCACTAATAGAGGATCGAATGGATAGTATCTCACCTAAGGTCCAGAGTGAGTTAAGTTCCTCACAATGGCCTCGCCGAACTCTGAGGTGCTAAGCAGGGTACCTCCTTCCATCTGGCGATGCAAATCGTAGGTTACTGTCCTGTCTGCAAAGGTAGCTTGTAGTGCGGCTTCAATCATTGAGGCGGCCTCCCCCCAGCCTAAATACTCCAGCATCAATACCGCGGAGAGGATCATTGAGCTAGGGTTAACCCGGTTAAGCCCCGCGTGTCTAGGAGCCGAACCGTGGGTGGCCTCAAAGAGAGAGATTCCAGTCTCGTAGTTGATGTTTGCACCCGGGGCAATCCCAAGACCCCCGACTTCGGCGGCGCAGGAATCGCTCAAGTAGTCCCCGTTGAGGTTCAGAGTGGCGATAACGTCGTACTCCTCGGGCCGGAGCATGAGCTGCTGGAACATCTGGTCTGCAATGCGGTCCTTCACCAGGAGCTTCCCTAAGAGCCTATCACCTCCGTGAGTTTCATCGAGATGATCCAAGACCATCCTCAAAGACTTGACATCGGAGTCGTAGTAGCCACCCTCCTTCAGCTTGGTTACCAGTTCTGGGTCATTTAGGCCCGGATACAGGTTCCGGTAGCGGAGGACTCCGTATTCGTCCTCAGTTACTATGGAGTCCCGAAACTCTTGGATCGCTACCTCATAGCCCCAATTCCTGAAGGCGCCTTCGGTGAACTTCATGACGTTTCCTTTATGGACTAAAGTAACGCTCCTCCTCTTGTTTGCCAGGGCGTATCTGATCGCGGCCCTCACAAGCCTTTTGGATCTTGTGGCGCTAACGGGCTTAACGCCGATGGCGCTGTCGCCTCGGATCTCCACCCCCATAACCGACGTAAGGAACTGTCGTACCTTCTTAGCCTCGGGGGAGCCCTCCTTCCACTCGATGCCCGCATAAACGTCTTCGATGTTCTCCCTGAAGATGATCACATCAAGTCTCTCTGGATGCCTCAGAGGGGCAGGCACCCCGGGGTACCACCTCACGGGGCGAACGCAGGCGTAGAGATTCAGAAGCTGCCTTAAAGAGACGTTCAGGCTTCTGAAACCCTCCCCGACGGGGGTTGTCAGAGGTCCCTTAATCGCGACCTTGTACCTCGAGATCGCTTTCTGAGTGTCCTTTGGGAGGAAGAGATCATTCAACTCCGAGGCTGATGCCACTGCTGCCTCATTTGGTGTAAGGCCGGCAGACTCTACTGCATCCTCCCCAGCAAGCACCCTCATCCAGCTTATCTCCCGCTTACCCCCGTACGCCTGCTCCACGGCAGCATCTACAACCCTGAGCATCACCGGAGTGATATCGGCCCCGATCCCGTCGCCCCGTATATAGGGGATAATGGGATTCTTGGGCACCACAAGGCGGCTCCCATCGACAACAATAGCATCCCCGTTGGGTGGCGAGGTGAGAACTTTGTCCATCATGGGTATCTATGCCCGGCTCTTGATATAGGGGAGCTTTCCCCCCATACTAAGAACCTCCAAGTTTCTCTCCCCTAGGCCGTGAGCCACCCGTATTCTGGAGCCCGTCGTCAAGTTCTCTAGCGAGAGGTCTCCCCGAAGGTTGCCCAACTCCAGCCTCAGGGAATCTCCTCGACGAACCTTGTCATAATCATCTTCGTCGACGAATGTTAGCGGGACGATTCCGAAGTTCACGAGATTAGTAAGATGGATCCGGGCGAAGGATTTCGCTAGGATGGCCTTGACCCCGAGATATTTTGGGGACATGGCGGCGTGCTCCCTCGATGAGCCCTGACCATAATTGGTACCTCCGACCACAAATCCGCCTCCCTTTGCCAAGGACCTTGCGTAGAAGCCGGGGTCTACCGCCTTGAATGTATATTTGCTGATTTCGGGGATATTGCTCCTCAGGGGGAGGACGTGGGCCCCTCCGGGCAGAATGTCGTCTGTGGTGATATCATCCCCCAGTTTTAGCAGGACCTCCCCCTCGAGCGTCTCCTCAAGGGGAGGAAACTCAGGGAGGGGACGTATGTTCGGGCCCCTGATCACCTCAACATCAGTTTTGCCCTCAGAGGGCTTCACGATAAGATTGTCGTTGACAGTGAATCTCCTAGGCATTTTGATCGTAGGATAGTGGCCGAGGCTCCTAGGGTCAGTGATTTCCCCGTGGATCGCAGACGCTACAGCGGTCTCAGGGCTTACAAGGTAAACTCCAGCGGACTCTGTTCCGCACCTCCCCTTGAAGTTCCGGTTGAAGGTCCTCAATGATACCGAGTCCGTCGCTGGAGCTTGTCCCATGCCTATGCAGGGACCGCAGGCGCACTCCAAGATCCTGGCGCCGGCTTTGATGAGATACCCCAGCTCTCCGCTCTCAGTGAGGTGATCTAAGACCTGCCTGGTCCCAGGGGAGACGGTGAGGCTTATCCCCCTGCTGATCTTCCTACCCTTCAGAAGCTGGGCCACGATCTTGAGATCCCTTAAGGAGGAGTTGGTGCAGCTCCCGATACAGACCTGGTCGACAGGCGTGCCCACCACATCAGCCACCCTAGCCACGTTGCCGGGACTATGGGGTAAGGCGACCAGGGGTTCAAGCCCAGAGAGATTAATGTGCATCTCCTCTCCGTAGGATGCATCCGCGTCGGCCGTTATCTCCTGATAGTCATTCCCTCGCCCCTGGGTCTCCATGAATATCTTTGTGACTTCATCTGATGGAAAGATCGATGTTGTCGCCCCAGTCTCGGTTCCCATGTTTGTTATAGTCCCTCGCTCAGGGACGCTAAGAGTCTCGACCCCTGGTCCCCTGTACTCTAGGATCTTCTCCACCGCCCCTTTCACGCCAGTCCTCCTGAGGACCTCAAGGATAACATCCTTCGCCGAGACGAACTCGGGCAACGATCCCGTGAGCTCTATACTCACGATTATGGGCATTTTGAGGTAGAAAGGCTCCCCCGCCATTGCAGCGGCGACGTCTAGGCCACCGGCACCCATAGCGAGAACGCCCGCGCCCCCGGCGGTGGGAGTATGGCTATCACTACCTAAGAGGGTGCGACCTGGCTTGGAAAACCTCTCGAGATAGACCTGATGACAGATTCCGTTTCCCGGCCTAGAGAATGTGAGGCCGTGCCTGCCAGCCACTGTTCTCAAGTAGGCGTGGTCGTCAGCGTTTCTGTGATCCCCCTGCAGGGTATTATGATCCACGAAGCTAAGGCACAGCTCGGCCTTCACCAGATCCACACCAATGGCCTCTAGCTGTAGATCTGCCAGCGTTCCAGTGGAATCCTGTATGAGGGTATGATCTATACGGAGAGCTATCTCCTCCCCGGGCTCCATTTGGCCCTCGAGCAGGTGCTGGGATATAAGCTTCTCCGAGATGCTTAATTTCATACTGAGGGCTTATTCGGCTTCCACGATTTCAATCTTTTCGACAGCAAGACTTGAGACTATAGAGGTCGGGGCCTTCTCCCTGTGGTGGGGGAGAAACTTATTAATCAGCTCTAGAATCTCCCGGTCAGAGAAAGCTGTGACCCTTCCTTCGTTGTACTGGTTTCCTACGGTCTCTAGGATTAGGAGGATGGCCGGATGTTTCTTGCCATACCAGTTCTTCTTCTCTATGTTCAGCAGCTCATTGACCTTCCAAGCTATTCCGCTCGCCCCAGAATATCGGCCCACCACGCTTTTGGGCGGGAGCCCCAAGATCTCCCCCATATTGTAGCTGGTGTAGATCTCGGGATTTTTGATCATGCCGTCAGAATGGACCCCGGCCCTTGTCACGTTAAAGTTCCCTCCGACCAGGGGTTGGAACTCCGGGATGAGGTACCCTATATCACGGTAGTATTCGGCGATTTCCTTCAGGACCATCGTGTCTACAGTTGTATCGCGCTTCAGCTGGAGGAGCTGGAATAGTAGACCCTCAACGGGGGTGTTTCCCGCCCTCTCTCCAATACCTAGGAGGGTCCCGTTATTACCGCAGCATCCGTAGAGCCAAGCGGAAGTGGAGATTCCTACCGCCTGATGGAAGTCATTGTGGCCGTGAAACTCCAGCCACTCGCTCGGGAGATCCCCCTCTGAAGTGACAGCGTGTATCATCTTAGGGATGCTCCTCGGGAGCTTGGCGTTGGGATAAGGCAGCCCAAGACCGAGGGTGTCACACAGCCGGACCTTTGTAGGTAGGCCATATTCCTCTGAGAGCAACATGAGTCGCTGGACGAAGGGTATCACTACGCCCTGAAAATCAGCCCGAGTCGCGTCCTCCACGTGGCACCGGGGGATAATCTCTTTCTTTAAGCAGGCCTCTGCTATGGAGAGGTGGTTATTGACGGTCTTCTCCCGGTCCCACCCGAACTTGTAGAAGATATGGTAATCGGACAAAGAAGAGAGAATGCCTACCTCCTCCACGTTGATCTCCTTCACAAGCTCGAGGTCCCCCTTAGTAGCACGGATCCAGGCCGTAACTTTTGGGAATTCATAACCCCTGTCGAGACATCTTTTTACTGCCTCCCTGTCCCTTTTGGTGTAAAGGAAGAACTCCGTGAACTTGATTACGCCCTCCTCGCCCCCGAGTCTATGCATCAGATCAAAGAGGTTAATCATCTGCTCCACGGTATAGGGCTCCCTAGCCTGCTGACCGTCACGGAAGGTGGTGTCTGTAACCCAGATCTCTTCAGGTAGGTTCATTGGGACAAGCTTCTCCTCAAACTCCATCCGAGGTAGCCCATCGTAGGGAAAAACCTCCTTATACAAATTTGGACTGCTCACCTTTTCGAGATCAAACATCAGAACATAGCACCATGAAAACCAATTTTTCGACAGAGATACAGGAGGATACTAAAATATTCACTATATAAAAAACTGATCGGATGTTTACTGGGCATTTGACCATAAAGATAATGTATAATTAGACAGATAGCAAATATGAGGCGGATTACATATGATTGATGAGATGGATGAGAAGATTCTGAAGGAGTACTTGGTTGACTCCCGGAGGTCATTCAGGGAGATCGCACGAATATTGAAAATATCCCCTGGAACTGTCGTGTCGCGAATCAGGGACCTTGAGGAGAAGGGGATTATCACTAAGTACACAGCCCAGATAGATTACGAGAAGCTTGGATACGAATTGACGGTAATATCAGAGATAACTGTCTCCATGGGAATGACCGAGGAGGTAGGAAGAGAGGTCACCAGAATTAAAGGCACCTGCGCCATCTACAACGTTACCGGCGACTCTGATATGATGGTAATAGCCAAGTTCAAGGGTAGGGAGGACCTTAGCAGCTTCACCAAGAGGGTCCTAAAGATCGAGAACGTCGAACGGACGAAGACACACCTAGCTCTGATCACCCTAAAGGAGGACTTTAACATCCTCTAAAAAAGGGAAAAATCCCAGATGCCCCGTTTATGGATCCCCGCTGTCTGCTTCTCTATTGTTCCGTTACTTTTATATTCCCTTCTTGAGGGGTAGATGCTGCCACTGAAGGAATGTAACATGGGGTATCGCTTTATTAACTGACTTCCCAAAACACGTGAAGTTTCTAGATACAACCCTCCGAGACGGGGAGCAGACCCCCGGGATCTCCTTGACACCTGAGAAGAAGCTCAGTGTAGCCAGGGCCATCGACACCCTGGGGGTCGAGGTCATAGAGGCGGGGTTTGCATGCATTTCCCAAGGGGAGTTCAATGCAGTGAAACTTGTAGCAAACGAGGGGCTCGATGCAGAAGTCTGCAGCGCTACTCGGGGGGTCATCACGGACATTGACGCCGCCATCCAAGCTGGAGTCGACAGCGTCAACATTATCATACCAAGCTCTGATCTCCACATCGAGACCAAGCTCCGCAAAACCAGGGAGGAGGTCCTAGATATTACCGCTGCGGCTGTAACCCACTCTAAGGATCATGGCCTTGTCGCAGAGATCTCAGCAGAGGACGGTTCCCGGGCCGACAGGGAGTACCTGAAAATACTCGCTGGGAGGGCCTTCGAGGCGGGTCTTGATAGGATGACCATCTGCGATACTGTGGGGACTCTGACACCCGGTCAGTCCTTCGACCTATATTCTGAGATGCGGGGAGCCTTCCCCGGAGAGGTTCTGGGGGTTCACTGTCACAACGATTTCGGTCTCGGCGTCGCGAATAGTATTTTCGCCCTTGGAGCGGGGATCGATATAGTCCATGTCACGGTCAATGGGATAGGTGAAAGAGCGGGGAACACCGCTCTTGAGGAGATAGTGGTCGCCCTCAAGATTCTCTACAATAGGGATACTAGTGTCCGCATGGAAAAGCTCACCAGCGTATCCCGGATGGTGAGCCACCTAACCGGAATGCCGGTGCAGGCTAATAAGGCCATTGTTGGGGCCAACGCCTTCGCCCACGAGTCGGGGATTCATACTCACGCCATCTCCAAGGACCCCACCACCTATGAAGCTATCAACCCCGAGCTTGTGGGGGCTGCGAGACGCATGGTCTCCGGAAAGCACGCAGGCTCTACGGGACTCTTGAAGTCTCTGGTCGAAATGGGGCTTCAGCCATCCAAGGCAGAGTTCGGAGTGATCATGGCCAGGGTGAAGAACCTCGGGGATAGCGGGAAGGGGGTAACGGACGCAGACCTCCTTGACTTCGCGGAGGAAGCTATGGGCCTCAGGGTGGAGCCCAGAATCATCCTGAATGAGTACACGGTGACCACGGGGAATAGGATCACCCCCACTGCCTCGGTGAAAATGAGACTCGACGGGGTCACCGTTATAGAGGAGTCGACGGGAAATGGGCCAGTAGACGCGACTCTCAACGCCGTGAGTAAGGCCCTCCCCCAAGACCAGCAAATCCAACTTGACACCTACCACGTCGAGGCTATTACGGGAGGGACCAACGCAGTGGTGAATGTTGAGGTCCGGCTTCGGAGGGGGAACAGGATCGTCAACTCGACAGGTGTCCACGAGGACATCGTACAGGCAAGCATCGAGGCCTATCTGAGGGGGATGAATGTCCTCCTCGTTAACGACAAGAACAGCGACACCACCTAGGCCCCCAAACTTTTATCCGCCAACGCCTGAGTCAGCCCCAGGAAATCCATTTGACCCCAGAGCTTCGTATAGGCATCCTCGTTCCCTCCAGTAACACTATCATGGAGCCTGATTTCTACACAATGGCCCCTAGAGGGGTCACCGTTCACACAGCCAGGATGAGGCTCACCAAAGTCACACCTGAAGCCCTGATTCGGATGGCCGAGGACACCGAGATGGCCGCCGGGCTTCTCGCCGATGCAGGGGTGGAGATCATCGTCTACGGCTGTACCACGGGCTCCTTGGTGAAAGGTGTCGAATGGGAAAAGGGTCTCATGGCGAGAATCAAGAAAGAGACGGGGATACCTGCAGTCTCTACAAGTATTGCTGTGATAGAGGCACTGAGAAGCCTAGGGGCGAGACGCTTAGGGGTGGCAACTCCCTACTCGGAGGAGCTCAACGGCCTAGAGAAGAGCTTCCTAGAGACTTTTGGATTCAAGGTGATGGAGATACGGGGCCTCGGCATTCTGGACAATCTAGGTATTGGACAGGTGCCTAAAGCGACCTTAGAGAGCATCATATGGGAGGTCGCAGATGATGCCGACGCGGTCTTCATCAGCTGCACGAATCTCCCCGTTGTTGGTCTCATCGAGGAATTCGAAAAAGGATTAGGCAAACACGTGGTCACCAGCAATCAGGCGTCAATGTGGGCAGCCCTTCGGGGCAGGGTGACCCCTGGACTCGACGGCTACGGGGAGCTAATGAGAAAACTTTGAAGATGTCAGCCAGATCGGCCCTTGACTCGCTTTGGCCTTAAATTCTTGCCACGACACTTTCTACATTTTACCGCCTTGGGAGGATTTGTAGCTCCGCAACTCCTGCAGACGGTTTTGTCTACTAAGTGACTGCGTGCCAGCGCTAGTTTAAACGGATCCCTTAATGACATCAATAGGCCTCTGTGTTGCCCCAG
>CEUD01342326.1_pt1 | contig 11581 bp, 8 predicted proteins | sample 356481 | NCBI WGS metagenome assembly CEUD01 (sample SAMEA2623314, study PRJEB7988) | marine metagenome | isolation source: saline water (ENVO:00002010), including | reverse complement strand
GGCTTGGCGCGCTGTCTCTTCGGGTGTTTGGAAGAGCGGGCCGATATCCACATCGAAGCCTAAGTCGGCATAGCCGGTGGCCACCACTTTGGCACCACGGTCGTGACCGTCTTGGCCCATTTTCGCAATCATGATACGAGGGCGGCGGCCTTCTTCCGTTTCAAACTTTTCGATGAGTTCTTTAACTTCTTCCATAATCGTTGTGGTTCCGAATTCCTTGGCATAGACGCCGCTGATTGAGCGGATCTTGGCCTTGTAGCGGCCGACTACGTTTTCGACGGCCTCGGAGATTTCTCCGAGTGAGGCGCGGCAACGTGCGGCTTCCACTGCCAGCTCCAGCAAGTTACCTTCGCCGGTTTCCATGCTGTGGGTAATCGCTCTGAGGGCGGCTTGGCAAGCGTCGTTATCGCGTTCGGCCTTGAGCTTTTTCAGGCGCTCAATTTGTGAATCGCGCACGGCGGTGTTGTCGATGTCGAGAATCTCCAGTGGATCTTCTTTTTCGAGGCGATACTTGTTGAGGCCCACGATGGTCTCCTTGCCGGAGTCGATCCGTGCTTGGCGCCGTGCGGCGGCTTCTTCGATCCGAAGTTTTGGAATGCCTTCTTCGATCGCCTTGGTCATGCCGCCGTATTGCTCACACTCTTGGATGTGAGCCCAGGCTTTGTCCATGAGCTCCTTAGTGAGCGCTTCCACATAGTAGCTGCCGCCCCATGGGTCGATGAAGCTAGTCATGCCAGTCTCTTCCTGTAGGAAGAGCTGGGTGTTACGCGCAATGCGGGCAGAGAAGTCAGTCGGCAGAGCGATGGCTTCGTCCAAGGCATTGGTGTGGAGCGATTGAGTGTGTCCGCAAGCAGCGGCCATGGCCTCGATGCAGGTCCGTGTCACGTTGTTGAACGGATCTTGCTCGGTGAGTGACCAGCCGGAAGTTTGTGAGTGTGTGCGCAGTGCCAGTGACTTAGGGTTCTTGGGATTGAACTGCTTGACCAGTTTCGCCCACAGGCAACGCGCGGCACGCATCTTGGCGATTTCCATGAAGTAGTTCTTACCGATCGCCCAGAAGAAGGAGAGACGTGGTGCGAAGGCGTCGATGTCGAGGCCCGCTTCGGTGCCAGTGCGGAGGTATTCCAGACCGTCAGCCAAGGTGTAACCAATCTCAAGGTCGGCAGTGGCACCGGCTTCTTGCATGTGGTAGCCAGAGATGGAGATCGAGTTGAACTTGGGCATCTTTTGCGAGGTGAACTCGAAGATGTCACCAATGATCCGCATCGATGGTGTGGGCGGATAGATGTAGGTGTTGCGCACCATGAACTCCTTCAGGATGTCGTTCTGAATGGTGCCGGCGAGCTCTTCCAGTTTGCAGCCTTGTTCCAGGCCGGCCAGGATGTAGAAGGCCAGCACGGGCAGCACCGCACCGTTCATGGTCATGGAAACGGATACCTTGCTGAGGTCGATTTGATCGAAGAGCACATTCATGTCTAGGATCGAGTCGATGGCGACACCGGCCTTACCAACATCCCCGGTCACACGTGGGTGGTCGGAGTCGTAGCCACGGTGTGTGGCGAGGTCGAAGGCGACCGAGAGGCCTTGTTGCCCCGCGGCGATGTTGCGGCGGTAGAAGGCGTTCGACTCTTCCGCAGTGGAGAAGCCGGCGTATTGACGCACGGTCCAAGGGCGGAAGGCATACATGGTGGCGTAGGGGCCACGTAAGAAGGGGGCTACCCCGGCTGTGTAGTCGAGGTGCTCCATGCCTTGATAGGCATCCTTGCCGTAGAGCGGGTCGACGTCGATTTGCTCCATGGTTTCGGTCACGAGCTCTTTGACGGACTTGCCGGTTTCTTTTTCTACCTGAGCACTCCATTCTTCCCGTGTGGCGGCTGGCTTGGGTGCTTCGTAGCTGATGTTTTTGAAATCAGGTTTCATAGTAATTGATGGCTGATAATTGATGAATGATGAATGATCACTTATGACTGATGATCTCTAGAGCACGCCCAGCCCCGTGAGGTAGCGGCGGTTCAGTTCGTAGTTATCGGACTTAATAAAGATGTAGTCATCCATGCCCGCTTCCTTATAGGCGGCCTCATTGTCGCCTGGGAAGCCTGCCAGTAGCACTTGCATTTCGGGCAGTGCGGCTTTGATCGCCTTGGCATAGTCGGCAAACTTTTCGACATAGTCGTCGTCGGTCCCACAGACCACTGTGATGCCGGCTTCGGATTCGGTGAGTGCGGACACGGCGTCTGCTGGTGTGTCAAAGCCCGCGGGCGAAATGACTTCGAAACCGCCCGCTTGGAAAAAGCCTTTGATGAAGTCGGCGCGTGCCTTGTGGCGGCGAAGTGGTCCTAAGTTCGTCAGGAAGATGGCTGGCGCGCGACCTGTCTTTTCCGCGAAGCGGGCGGAGGCGCTACGCAGAGCTTCGTATTTACTGGCCAAGCGGGTGGTGGGCAGCGGTGTGATCGCTTCGCCGGGGGCGACGCTGGCGCGGATGGTTTTGCTGATTTCGCCAATGGTGGCACCGGCTTCGACTGCCTGAATTAAAATCGGCATGAGATCGTCGCCGCTGGAGTCGACAATCTTGCCGAGCGCTTCCATCACGGCGGCGTCGGAGGCTTCGTCCAGCTCCATACGTGCAGCTGCGATTTCGCGAGCACGTTGCTTGCGCACTTCTGCATAGTCGGGCACTCGGGATTCCAGCTCTTTTTCTTCCAAGTTAGGATATACGTTGGTGCCGACCAGGCTGGTGCGACGTGCGCCCAGCAAGGCTTCGTTCTGCTTGGCTGTGGCGCCAATTGTTTTAGCGATGAAGCCACTCTTGAGTGCTTCAGCCATGCCGCCTTCGGCTTCGATGGCTTGGAATAGTTCCCAGGTCTTCTCGCTGACTTCATTGGTCAACCATTCGACGGCCCATGAGCCACCAGCGGGGTCGACTACGGAGGTCAGTTCACACTCCTCTTGTAGTATAATTTGGGTGTTGCGTGAGATGCGGCGACTGAAAGTGTCAGGCTCACGGGTAACTTCGTCGAAGTTGCCAACGCACATGCTGTCGACGCCGCCGATCGCCCCGCTCAGGGCCTCGGTAGTGGTTCGTAGCATATTGACGTAAGGATCTTTTTGGGTCTTATTGTAGAGTCCCGTGCGAGCATGCATAACGATCTTCTGTGATTCGGCATTGCCGCCAAAGGCTTTGACAAGCTGTGCCCACAGTGCGCGTGCGGCGCGCAGCTTGGCTATCTCCATAAAGAAGTTCGGGCCGATGCAGAAGCTGAAGCGAATTTGCTGTGCAGCGTCGTCGACCGACATCCCGCGCTCGATCATTTCGTTTAGATAAGTGGCTCCGGTCGCCAGGCAGATTGCCAGCTCTTCGACGGAGGAGGCGCCTGCTTGGTGATAGGGTAATCCGGAGATGCCGACGGCGCGGATGCCCGGCGCCTCCTTGGAGCAGAAGTTGGCCATGATGGCTTGTTCGCTCAACAGTTCAGACATATTGGCAGGCAATTGGCCCGAGGCCGCTTTGACTGCGATCGGGTCCATTCCCAGGCTGCCTTTGATCTTCTTTAGGTCTGCACCTTGCTTTTTGAGCCACGCAAAGAAGAGCGCGCCGACGGTCAGACCCGCGCAACCGGTGCGGATGTGGAAGCTGACGGCTTCAGGCATGATTTCGCTGAAAGCCGTCTCGATGTCCTTAAGGCAGGCTAGTGAGAGGCCGCATGCACCGACTTCACCTGACTTTGCTGTGTCCGGGTCCATGCCTTTTAGCGTGGCGATGTCGAGTAATACGTTGAGCGCATTTTGGCCGCGCATTAAGTCGGCTCGGGCTGCAGCGTTAAACTCGCTCGGTGTGCCGTAGGGCAGTTCTTGGGCGATTTCCCATGGCTCGTTGCGGTAGCCAGTCGCTGTAGTGCCGCGCAGGTAGCCGTCGAAGCCGGGGAGGGTTTGTGCGGCTGGTAGATTGTTGAGCACTTCCTTGCGGAAGATGGGCTCAAGGCGGATGCCTTCCGGGGTTTGGCGAGTCATCACCTTGTCGAAAGGCTTGCCCTTTAATAGTTTCTCGGCGGCGTCGCGCCATTCTTCAGCGCTGGTAGCAGGAAACTCTGAGAGGAGTGGTTGGTTGGCTTGTTTATCCGTTTTCATGGTGATTAATAAATGTGATGCTGGGATTGAGCGGAATTAGGGGAAGCTTGTCAATAAGCTAATTTAATATAAAAAGTAGTTGACGTAAGTTCTACTAATTTGTAATTCTAGGCGCATAAACCAAAAAAGAAAACTTATGATTACTAAAATTGATCACCTCGGAATCGCGGTTAACAACCTCGAAGAATCCATTAAGTATTATGAAGAAGCGCTCGGTCTGCATTGCCATGGGCAGGAGGAGGTTGAGTCTCAAAAAGTGAAGACGGCTTTCTTTGAGGCGGGCGAGGTGCATATAGAATTGCTGGAGCCGACTTCGCCGGACAGTCCGATCGCCAAGTTTCTGGAGAAGAACGGCGAGGGCATTCACCACGTTGCTTTTGCGACAGATGGCATCGAGGCGCAGCTGAAGAAAGCCTCGGATGCGGGCTTGCGCTTGATCCATGAGGTGCCGATCGATGGCGCTGCTAACAAGTTGGTTGCGTTTCTCCATCCCAAGTCAACTCATGGCGTTCTAACTGAATTTTGCCAACCTAAATAGATATCGGGCGGCATAAAGCTAAATTTTAACATCAACACTAACAAAGACAGATTATGGCTATTGATCCAAAACTTCTCGAGGAACTGAGAGAGCGTCGTCAAATTGCCCGCAATGCGGGTGGCGCAGATAAGCTAGCAAAGCGTAAGGAAAAAGGACTGATGGGAGCTCGCGAGCGCCTGGAAACGTTTTTTGAACCAGGTACATTCCAGGAGTTTGGCATGCATGCCCAACATTCTTGCCATCGTTTTGGTATGGAAAAGAAGCAACTGCCATATGACGGTGTCGTTTGTGGCTCTGGCCTAGTCGACGGTCGTGCGGTTGCGGCCTATGCGCAGGACTTTACCGTGAGTGGTGGTTCTTTGGGTCGGATTCACGCCAAAAAAATCTGCGATCTGATGGACTTCGCGCACGAAGCAGGCATGCCTGTGGTTGGGGTGAATGACTCCGGGGGGGCACGTATCCAAGAGGGCGTTGATTCTCTCAGTGGCTATGGACAAGTCTTCTTTAAGAATGTGTTGCTTTCCGGTGTGGTGCCGCAAATTGCTGTCATCGCAGGCCCTTGCGCAGGTGGGGCGGCGTATTCGCCCGCACTGACGGATTTCCTTATTATGACTAAGGAAAATTCCAACATGTTTATCTGTGGTCCCGACGTCATTAAATCGGCCACTGGGGAAACTGCCCAACTGGAGCAATTCGCTTCGGCCGCTGCTCATGCCAGCATCTCGGGTAACATACACCTGGTCGCTGACGATGACTCGCACGCCATGGAGCTGACGTCCAAGTTGTTGTCCTTCCTTCCTAGCAATAACATCAGCGATCCCCCTCATGAATTTCCTGATCTCGACATGAGCGAAGATCCGCAGATGAACGAGATCGTGCCCGCTTCGGGTAAAGAAGCGCTGGATGTGATGGCGGTGATCGACCGCTTGGTCGACGATGGTGACTTCTTCGAGATCATGCCTGATTTTGCGCGCAATATCGTAGTGGGTTATGCTCGGATCGAAGGTTTGGTCGTCGGTATTGTTGCCAATAATCCAATGGTAAAAGCGGGCACACTCGACATTGACAGTTCTGACAAGGGCGCTCGTTTCATCCGCACGTGTAATATTTATAACATCCCGATCGTGACCTTGGTCGACGTGCCCGGCTTTATGCCTGGTCTTGCGCAAGAGCAGGGCGGCATCATCCGGCACGGTGCCAAAATGTTGTTTGCATACGCGGCTTCAACTGTGCCAAAGATCACATTGATCATGCGTAAAGCCTACGGAGGAGCGTATCTCGCGATGTGCTCGGCTGACCTTGGGGCCGATATGGTTTTTGCATGGCCCACTGCTGAAATCGCTGTGATGGGGGGCGAAGGCGCTGCCCGTATCCTCTTCCGCAAGGAAATTAAAGAGGCCGACGATCCTAAGGCCAAGGCCGCCGAGTTGTGTGAAGCCTATCGCCAAGAGTTCTCCTCACCTTATCAAGCCGCTTCGAATGCGATGATCACCGATGTGATCGAGCCTTCACAGACGCGTCCTGCAATTGCGCTGGCCTTGCGTAATACGCTGAACAAGCGTGACACACGTCCACCTAAGAAGCACGGTAACATTCCTCTATAAACCGTCACTTCTAGCAATTAACCAAAGGTATATTCTCATGTTTGCATTGTATTCAACGCTCGCACAAGTCAGTGCTGCAGCGCCAGTGGAGAGCCCTTCGACGGCAAACGTCGTCGTTGTCGGCTTCCTCTTTGTGATGATTGTCCTCGCGCTATTAGCTGCGGTGACATCGTGCATCGGCGCTTTTTTTATTAAACAAGCCGCTCGCGATGCTGCCAAGGCTGCCCAAGCAGCTGAAAAGGCGGCCGCTGGGAAGCCTACAGCCGCTGGAACGCCTGCTGCCGCTGCTAGCTCTGCTCCTGCAGTAGATGAGGAGACTGAAGATCCAGCCATTCTCGCTGTGATCGCTGCTGCGGTTCACACTGTGATGGGAGACCGCGCTCACCGCGTCGTTTCTGTTCGTTCGACCGGGCCTGGATGGGCGCAAGAAGGACGTCGCCAGATCTTCTCCTCTCATCGGGTTCGCTAAACACTTACAAAATCAAAATTATACAGGAAATATTATCATGAAACGCTTAAATATAACAGTCGAGGGTAAGACCTACGAAGTTGAAGTTGAAATTCTAGACGAAGGTGGTGCTGTAGCTGCGCCAGCTCCTCGGAGAGCCAGTTCGGGAGGTAGCTCACGTGTCGCTGCCCCCGTGGCGGCTCCAAAAGCGGCCCCTAAGGCAGCGCCAGCGGCCGCAGGTGCTGGAGGTGCCGTGGGTAGCCCCTTGGCTGCGGTCGTCGTATCCATCGATGTTGCCGTTGGTGATATGGTGGAAGAAGGTCAAAAACTCGTTACACTCGAAGCGATGAAGATGAACACCATCGTGGCGGCACCTGCTGCCGGTAAGGTGACCGCGATTCTTGCGAAGGCCGGTGACGGCGTCGAAGAGGGCCAAGCTTTGGTCGAAGTCGCTTAAACATAGCTCCGAAGTGGTGGCTGCAGTCATCCGACTTGATTTTCATAGCTCGGAAGCTCCCCAGGCGGCCGCCGCCACCACTTCGATTTTTTCAAGAACCTTTTTAATTTTTTCAACACATCCCCACTACAATGATCGATCTCCTTCATCGACTCTACGGAAACACTGGCTTCGGCTACCTCGACTGGCGCATGTTCGTCATGTGGGCGGTCGTCTGCGTACTGCTCTATTTAGCAGTTTATAAGAAATTTGAGCCTTTGCTGCTGGTGCCAATCGCTTTCGGTGCCATTTTGGCGAACTTGCCGACCCAGGGCATTATTAATAAGCCGGCGGCAATTGTGCGCAGCCCCGATGCTGGGGAGATCGTCTATGTCGCTGCGCAAGCAGGGCAGAGCATTTATTTAAATGCGGTGGAGAAAGTCATGCCCACCACTGTAGGCGATTTAGACCCAGACACCTTGCAGTTGATCCTCGACGGTGAAATCGTCGAAGGCTTTGGTGAGGGCACTTTGCTCTATATCCTACGCACTCAAGAAAGTGTCGCGGGTGATAAAAAGCCAATTGAAATTAAGTTCGATCAACAGAGCTTTCGTTTGAGCGATACTTTAGTGTGGGCTGAAGCTTCAGGACGTGTGGTTGATAACTCTGTTCAAGCAGGCGAGCATGTGGTGAAAGGGCAAGCGATCGGTGAGCTGCATAGTGATCATACCGGTGGACTCTTTCACTATATTCAGATGGGCATCTTGCTCGAGATCTTCCCTCCACTCATTTTCCTTGGTGTCGGTGCCTTGACTGACTTCGGGCCCCTCATCGCAAATCCACGCGTGTTGCTGCTTGGTGCTGCGGCACAGTTCGGTGTTTTCGGTACCTTTATGGGGGCACAATTGCTCGGTTTCTCGACCGAGGCCTCGGGTGCGATTGGTATCATTGGTGGCGCTGATGGGCCGACTTCTATTTTCTTGGCCAATTCGTTGGCGCCTGAGTTGCTTGCTCCGATTGCTGTGGCAGCATACAGTTACATGGCATTGGTGCCGGTCATTCAACCGCCAATCATGCGTGCTCTCACTACTGAGAAAGAACGTAAGATTCGCATGAAGAGCCTGCGTCCGGTCAGTCGCTTGGAGAAGCTCGTCTTCGGTGTGATCGTGACCATTGCTTGTATCCTGCTAGTCCCACCAGCCGCGCCTTTGATCGGCATGCTTATGTTTGGTAATTTCTTACGTGAGTGTAAGGTGACTGAGCGCCTCAACAAGGCCGCTCAAAACGAATTGATCAATGTTATTACAATTTTCCTTGGAGCCAGTGTGGGGATTACTATGACTGGGGACCGCTTTTTGCGCAGTGAAACACTGGGTATCCTAGTGCTAGGTGTGGCTGCGTTTGGCGTCGCCACGGCCTCTGGTATTGTGATGGCTAAAGTCATGAATCTGTTTTCCAAGAATAAGATCAATCCGCTGATTGGTTCCGCGGGTGTGAGCGCCGTGCCGATGGCTGCCCGTGTCAGTCAAGTTGAAGGCCAGAAGGCAGATCCAGGCAACTTCCTGCTCATGCACGCTATGGGACCCAATGTTGCTGGGGTGATCGGAACGGCACTTGTCGCTGGATTCTTCCTAACTATGTTTGGCGGCACTCATTAATTATCATTTCATTTCATTCCTATTATTTAGCACTCAAATAGTAAATTAGTCATGCCAACAGTAAGCACCTATCCTATCATCACTGCCGCAGAGGCAGCTGATCTTATTAACGACGGCGACATTATCGGTTTCAGTGGATTCACTCCAGCCGGTGCCGCTAAAGACATCCCGACCGCGATTGCGGCGCGCGCGAGCAAGGAGCACGAAGCTGGTCGCGATTTTAAGATCGGAGTGGTGACTGGAGCGTCGACAGGCGACAGCCTGGATGGTGAGTTGGCACGTGCCAATGCAGTGCTCTTTCGCACGCCTTATCAAAGCTGCAAAGACCTGCGGGCACAGATTAATAAGGGGGAAACTTGCTTTTACGACATGCACCTTTCGATGCTGCCACAAGCCGCGCGCTATGGTTTCCTCGGAAAGATTAAGTTTGCTGTGGTCGAAGCCGCCTCTGTTAGCGAAGAGGGCGAGATCGTGCTCACCACCAGTGTGGGTGCTTCCAACACATTCTGTAATGTGGCGGACAAGATTCTGATCGAACTTAACGAAGCACACCCTGCGGGACTTGAGGGCTTACACGATATTTATGAGCCATTGGATCCGCCGCATCGTCGTGAGGTTCCGATCTATAGCTGCTCCGATCGCTGTGGTAGCCCCGTGTTGAAAGTCGATCCTGCAAAGATCCTGGGTATCGTTAAAACCAACCGCCCGGATGAAGTCGGTGGCTTCAAGGAAACCGACGAAGTGACGAAGCAAATCGGTGAGAACGTCGCGACCTTCCTCGCGGAAGAATTGAAAGCAGGCCGTATTCCTAAAGAGTTTTTACCGATTCAGTCGGGCGTGGGTAATATTGCCAATGCGGTGCTTGGTGCGCTGGGGGCCAATCCGAATATTCCTCCTTTCGAGATGTATTCCGAAGTCATTCAGGATAGTGTGATCGGCTTGATGCGTAGTGGTGATATTAAGTTTGGTAGTGCCACTTCGTTGACCGTATCGCCACCAGTGTTGAAGGAAGTGTATGAAGACCTAGAGTTCTTTAAGCAACGCATGGTGCTGCGCCCGCAGGAAATTTCGAATCACCCTGAAGTGGTGCGCCGTATCGGTGTGATCTCGATTAACACTGCGATCGAAGCCGATATTTGGGGTAATATTAACTCCACTCACGTGATGGGGAATAACCTGATGAACGGGATCGGTGGCTCTGGTGACTTTACTCGTAATGCATACATCTCCATCTTCACTTGTCCTTCAGTTGCCAAGGGAGGCGCCATCAGCACCATCGTGCCGATGGTCGCTCACCTAGATCACAGTGAGCACAGTGTACAAGTGCTGATCACCGATCAAGGCATCGCCGATCTGCGTGGAAAAGACCCTGCAGCGCGCGCGCGTGAGATTGTCGATAAATGTGCACACCCTGAGTATCGCGATCAATTGCACGCTTACTTCGACGACGTTAAGGCCGGGCATACGCCACAGACACTTCGCACTGCTTTCGCGATGCACGAAGCCTTCATGGAGAAGAAAGACATGCGCGGTGTGGACTGGAGTTCGAAGTATAGCAAATAAAGAGCGTTCCAGCTGCTCTAATCCAATCATGCGTAAACCGCCCGATATTCCGAAGCTCATCGCTGGCATTCGTGCCAGCGATCGAGCTTCGTTGGCTCAAGCGATCACCCTAGTTGAAAGCCGTGCGCCGAAGCACCGCGCGCCTGCCCGCGAATTGATGCAGACCATTCTCCCGTATACTGGTGGGGCGCTGCGTGTTGGCTTGACCGGCACTCCTGGCGCAGGTAAGAGCACCTTTATCGAAGCCTTGGGAGTGATGCTTTGTGAGCGTGGCAAAAAAGTCGCAGTGCTTGCCGTCGATCCCAGTAGCTCGCGTACAGGAGGTAGTATTCTTGGCGATAAGACCCGCATGGAGGATCTGTCGCGCCATGATAATGCCTTTATACGGCCCTCACCCTCGGGTAATTCACTGGGGGGGGTGGCTGCACGCACGCGAGAAGCTTTACTGCTTTGTGAGGCGGCTGGTTACGATGTGATTTTGGTCGAAACCGTCGGCGTGGGGCAAAGCGAGACTGCTGTGCGCACCATGACAGATTTCTTTCTCTTGCTGCAAATCGCCGGTGCCGGTGACGAGTTGCAGGGGATCAAAAAAGGTGTGATTGAGCTCGCAGATGCCATCGTCGTCAACAAAGCTGACGGCGATAACAAAATGCGCGCCAAACTTGCCAAGGTCGAATACACCAAGGTCCTACACTTCCTGCACCCCTTCACTCCGGGCTGGAAGCCTAAGGCATTGACCTGTTCTGCACTCAACTCTGAGGGCATTGAAAAGATCTGGAAATTGATCGAGGGCTTCCGCGATCAACTCAGTGAGAGTGGGGTCTTTGAGGCCCGCCGCAGCGAGCAAAACGTCGACTGGTTCGATTCCTTGCTGCAATCGATTGTGATGGAACGTTATCGCGCCGCTCATGGGGAGCAGATTCAACGCATGGCCTCTGCAGTTCGCGGCGGCCAAATGCCGGTTTCTGTCGCTCTAGATGAATTGCTCGGCGAGTAAGGCATCTCTTTTCTACAATCAAATGGCCAAAGAACAAATCAACAACCCACTGCACGGATTAACACTCGAGAAGATTCTCGTCAGCCTACAGGAATTCTATGGTTGGGAGGGCCTTGCGGAGCGCTTGGAAGTGCGCTGCTTCATGTTTGACCCCTCGATCAAATCGAGTCTCAAGTTTTTGCGTAAAACACCTTGGGCCCGCAAAAAAGTCG
>CEUD01092279.1_pt1 | contig 11587 bp, 10 predicted proteins | sample 356481 | NCBI WGS metagenome assembly CEUD01 (sample SAMEA2623314, study PRJEB7988) | marine metagenome | isolation source: saline water (ENVO:00002010), including | reverse complement strand
CGTTAAGAATAACCGTTATCGAAAAAGCAAATGAGAAACTTGGGCTAGACACAAAAAAGACGGGCAACTCCATTGGAGTCGCCCGTCCCGTAAACAAGACTTACACAAAAATCATTGCATTCTAAAACTCGTAGACAGCGGAAAGTGTCCAGCGATCACCGAAGAGGCTCTTATTGTCATTCAGCTCTGTTTCGTAGGCGACGCGTAATCCCAGCCCCTCGACGACACGCAACTCGGCGCCTAGCGCGATAGTATAGGTATCTTCGCCATCCCCACCGGGCAGACTCCCCGCATCGACCCCTGAAAATGGAACAGCCGAATCATCCTGAGCAAAGTAAGCGTTCACCTCGACCACGGGGCTCAGCCACTCAGTCAAATAATAATCCGCATGCACGTGCGCCGTAATCATATCCGAGTTCCCCAAAAGGCTATCGGAATCATCCTCGGAAAGAATCGCATTCACAGTGGCGCCTAAGTGCAGCTGATCAAAGCCCTTATTCGCGGAAAGCCATAAGCGCAGCTCATCACTGTCCTGCAGCACATCTTCGTCTCCAAAGCTGAACTCATAACCGATCCCGGCGGCCATGTGGAACTGATTGTCCCAGTCTTGTATGAAAGCCCACTTGATCCCTGCACCGATATCGTTCCAACCGGAATTATCATCCAATACCGGGCCCGCATCATCAAACTCAGTATAGCCATCCTTATAAGCGACCAACTGTAAGCTCTCGGTAAGCGCCACACGCACCTGCAAGGCCATGACTGACGCGGAGCCATTGTTCAGAATACCCTTCGTATCCGAATCAAAGTCGTGCTGGACATACCATGCGCGCAGATCAGTCGTCACAAAAGAATCTTCATGAAAATACGGCGCCGAAATCGGACGCACCGCCTTTTGCTCAGGGGCAGGCTTCGCAGCCGAGTCGCCAAACAAAACGAAGCCGCCTTGCGCGTTAAGAGTAGATCCCAAAGCAAGTAAGCTGAGAGATGCGAGGGTATGTATTTTGCTTTTCATTGGTAATATTGAACGGACCAAGAATAAGAACACCTAATTCAAGTAGTCAACCCGAAAAGCTATGCTAATTCAACAATTGCCGTAAATCACTGACTTCAGTGACGACCGCACCCGTTGGACGATTGGCCTCTGACGGGAAATAGACAAAATGTGTGCCTACATGCTCAGCCGCCGCACGATCCGCTTCCGCGTCGCCCACAAAGACACAGCGGTGCGCGGGCGTGCCCGTCTCCGCTAAGATGCGAGTCAGACTCTCAGGTTTCGCTGGCGGTGAACCGATGATTACATCAAACAAGCCCGCGGCCCCAGTGGATTCCATCATCGCCTCCAGCGCTGGCTGCGGCGTGCCCGAAAGCACGTAACGCGGGATCCCAGCCTCCCGACAGGCCAGCACAAACTCGCGCGAGCCGACGCGCCAATCCGCTTGAGCACAAAGCGGCTCACAGATCTCTGCAAAACGAGCCACTTCGTCTACAAGAAACTGCTCTGAGACTGACTGCCCCAGCAGATCCTGATAGAAACTGCGGATATGCTGCGTTCGAGCCGTTCCGAAGCCCGCCATCACGATCTCCATAAAAGCCGCCCGCTGCGCGGCATGCGCCTCCGGCACCCACTGCCGAAAGGCCTCAATCTTGGCAGCCATCGACTCCAGCAACACCCCATCACAGTCAAAAACAAGCAAGTCGATCGGCTTCAGTGAGTTCTCTAAAAGTAAATCCATAGCTGCAACATGACAGCCACGCCCGCACAGACAAACCTCGACTGCTTTTTTCCTTCCACCACAGCCAATCTCCATTAGCTATATCTGATCGTTCGCACTCAAAGAGTTCAGCGAGCGTCTTATTTCACACCGCATTCATCCAATGACACTTTTCCAAGCCACTCTCTTTACCAGCATCTTTCTGATCGCCTTCGGTGCTCACTTTCTGTGGCACGGCATGCGCTCGGCAGCGAGCGTGCAAGCATTTCCCCGCTCGCGAGTCGCAGCCTACATCCTACTCGGCACTGCCGCCGCATGGTTCCTGTATAAGATCACACAACTCGGCCCAGCCGACTTTGGGCAATATAAGAACCTGCTATTTGGTGTCTTTCTTGTCGTGGCAGTCGGCTCCTTCATCTACGTGCCGGACTTCCTCGCAGTGCGCGGACTCGCCGCCCTGATCTTACTAACAGCAGGCACCCTGCTGAATGCCGCCTACATGGAGCTGCCAGCCACTCGACTCTTCCTAGTCACATTTGTATATGCCGCGATCGTAGCGGCTCTCATACTAGGCTCCAACCCCTACAAATTGCGCGATTTCTTTGAGTGGCTCTACAACAAGGAAACACGCCCACGCATCTTTGGTGGCGTATTCGCAGCTTACGGCCTGCTCCTGCTCGGAGTCGCCCTCACTTACTAACACCCAATAATACCGAACGATCGAAACCATGGCTGTGAATACAGGTCACCTCATCATCGTATCAGGCCCCGCTGGCAGCGGCAAAACCACCGTGTGCGACCGCATGCTCGCCGAAGTGCCAGGCGTGCAACGCGTCGTCACTTCCACCACCCGCGCGCCGCGTGCGGGCGAAGTGGATACCATCGACTACTACTTCTTCGACCACCAAAGCTTTCAGGCCAAAATCGATGCGGGCGCCTTTTACGAGCACGCCCACGTTCATAGCAATTTATACGGCACCTTAAAAAGCGAAGTGCAAAACAAGCTGGCAGCCGGAGTGGACCTGTTACTCAATATCGATGTGCAAGGCGCGGCTCAAATGCGTGATACCGCACAAAACGACCCGCTACTCAAAGGCAAGGTCACCACTGTCTTCATCATGCCCCCCACCATCGCTGAGCTCGAAGCTCGCTTACGGGGACGCGGTACCGACGCCGAGGACGAAGTGCAACGCCGCATGCAAGTCGCCGTCGAAGAGATGCAACAAAGTGAACTCTACAACCATACCATCCTCAGCGGATCTCGCGACCAAGACTTCGCCGCGCTCAAGGAAATTTACCAGTCTCTCAAAGCATCCTGAGCCCCAAACGATGCCTCTGCGTAGTCGCTGACTGCGCGCCTACAATCATATTAAGAATCTTGTAAAAATGAGGTTCATACACTATACGATTGTATGTTAGTGGTATTTATGCTAGTACTAGCGACATCTGACATCGCCTAGCTAGCGATAAAAAATGCCTTAGAACATGCAGATCGACACGCCACATTCACCTCCCCAGACTCCGACGGCACGAAAACTTGCATGCCGGCAGACTCGCGGATTCACACTGGTAGAAATCATGGTGGCGATTATGGTTATAGGGCTTGGCCTGGCCTCATCCGCAATATGCTTGCGAATAGGTATGCTGCAAAATGATACAGCGCGCGCGACCTCTTATGTCACCCAGGTCTTACAAGATGAAGCGGAACAAATCAGATTACTCAACTGGTCGGCCCTTCAAAACCTGGCGAGATCTGCGACTTTTACCGCATCGGAGACCATACAGTTTCCTGAGGTTCAGCCCGACAAGTTCGTGTTCAAACGAGAAATCACAGTTCCGAATGGTGAATCAGGACTGCTACAAATTCGTTTATCGGCAGAGTGGACAGGCATAAAGGACGATACGCATCAACTCGCCATGGTTTTTAACTACGCCGAAAACGGGATGCACGACTACTACTATGGTCTACGGCCTTAATTACCAGCCTTACAATTTTAGATTACGATTTCATGTGTAACACCGCGATAAATACAGCCAAGAAGAGAGCCTCGACCTCCGGGATGACACTTGCGGAGCTATTGGTTGCAGTGAGCCTTTCCATGATTCTGTCAGCAGTCGTCATCACCTTCTACCTCAGTTTTGCGAGAGCCACATTAGTGGCGTCTGATTACTCCGATTTCGATATAGAAACGGGAAAACTAATCCAAAATTTTTCGCGCGACGTCAGAGAAGCGGAGTCAATCACGTGGTCTAATAGCAACAGCTTCAAACTTCTCAAAAAGGGGGTCAATTATACTTACACCTACGACCCCGACAGCCAAGAGGTGACACGGCAAGAAACAGGTAGCAGACGTGTCGTATTAGCCTCCAATGTCAGCGAGCTTGACTTTCTTGCTTACGATATTACTGGCAGTCCCATAATTCAGGGCATCAGCCTAACTCCTCTCAACGAAAACACAAAGATGCTACAAATCGTAGGTGAATTTAGCAAACATACCAATGCAGGCACCCCAACCACGGCAAAGATCGCATCGGCCCGCTACATTCTTAGAAATAAAGACACTCCAACCCCGTAAGGACTATGCATACACATATTAAACCATTCAGGGGCGCCACATCTAAACAAGGGAGCGCTTTAATCATCTCCATGATTTTCACGACACTACTCGCAGTGATCGCGATACCTGGCTATCTGAACTTGAGCAACCAAACACTCAAACAATCCAACCGCGTCTTTTACAACACGGCCGCCATCAACCTTGCTGAGTCAGGAGTCGAATATGCCGTGCAAGCAATTATGCTGCAGTCAGAGAATAACTACGATTGGAGCAATTGGACCATCACAGGCCAAAGTGCCCTTAAAACACTCGATGAAATCACCTTTACCGGCAACATAAAATCGACCACTAAAATTTCCGTCTACAATTATTCGAGCGACTCGCCAGAGGTCGTCGTCAAATCATCAATCAGTCAGCCAACCGGCCCTCCTATCGAGAAATACATGTATGCCAGCATTTCAGCGTCGAGCGCACAAGGGCTCTTTGCCTATGGCATGCTGACCAAAGATTTCATCAAAGCCAGCGGAGGTGTCAAATTTGACAGCTGGGTCTCTGACCCAGACAATGACCCCAGCACTCCTTACATTCCCTACAGCAGCGGCGTAGCGACTGACAAGGTGGCCATCGCCACCGCGAGTACCGCTGCCGGTGCCATCACAATCGGCAGCTCCGATGTATATGGCACGGCAGCCGTCGGCTCAGCTGACTACAGCGGCCTCGACGTGGGATGGGGCGGCCAAGTCGGGCCTAAAGATATGAGCGAATGGGATTCGTCCGACACCGACGAACTTTGGAAGAAAAACGGCTGGCTGGTCTCCACTCAAACAGGTGCGCTCTCAACGGGCTTCACCGCAGATTTCGAAGAAATTACCGTGCCCAGCCTCACCCCTACCGACCTTCGGCTCGATTATAAGCTCCCCTACACCGATAGACGCGAAGTCAGCAATAAATGGTCCACCTGGTATCAAAACGTTTACGTAGATGAAGAAACTCTAGGCGCCCCCGACACTCTCACCATTCTCAATTTAGATGAACTGGAAGTCAAAGCGGGCGCGACCTTGCGCATCGAAGGCGACGTCGTGATCAATCTACCCAACGAGAACCAAACCACACTCAAAGTAATCGAGGGCGGCACCATCGAAATGGCTGACGACGCCACAGTCACGATCTACCTCGCTGGCGACATGGCGATCACAGGTGCAGGACTCTTTAGCGAAGTTTCTCCCCAACAACTACAGATTTGGGGCACCGCAACAGGCACACAAAATTTCGATTTCCTCAACAACGGACAATTCAGTGGCATCATTTATGCGCCCAATGCCGAAGTGAAGGTCACCGGCAACTCCGACATCTACGGCTCCGTTATCAGCAAGAACATAGAACTCACAGGTAGTGGTTCCTTCCGCTATGACCAGTCGCTAGCCAACTACACCGGCGGCACCACCAGCGCTGGTCCCACCACGGTCGATTACGTCGAAGAACTGGTCGGTGACGAGCGAGCTCCATACATCGACGACCTCGCCTTCTAAAAAAACGCTGTTTGAGCCACAGTTTTGCTTTCCCTATAGAACATCTGTACTAGGGTCGTCCGCTTTCCCACGATACCCAAATCGGGAGCGCCTTTTTACCACCCATGCAGAACCTATTTATTGATCAAATCGCCGAAGAACTGAGCCTCAAGGCTCATCAAGTCGCTGCCACCGCAGCACTGATCGCTGAAGGCGGCACCGTTCCCTTTATCGCTCGCTACCGTAAAGAACAGACTGGCGAGCTCGACGAAGTCCTAATTACTTCGATTCGAGATCGCTTGCAACAACTCGCCGACCTAGCGAGTCGTCGTGAATCCATCAAGAAATCACTCGATGAACGCGGCCTGCTAAGCGACGAACTGAAAAGCAAAATTGCCGAAGCCAGGACTCTCGCCAAACTGGAAGACATCTACCTCCCCTTCCGCCCCAAACGCAGGACCAAGGCCATGATCGCCCGCGAACGTGGCCTCGAGTCGCTGGCCACACATATTTTTGAGAACCAAAATGCCAACGACACCGCGCAACAAGCGCGCAGCTATGTCGATGCCGAAAAGGAAGTGCCCGACGCCGACGCCGCACTGCTTGGCGCACGCCACATCATAGCTGAATGGATTAGCGACGACGCCGACATCCGCGAAAAACTACGCAAACTCTTCTGGGAACATGGGGTTCTAAGCTCCGAGGCCTTCCCCGGCAAAGAAGCCGATGGTGCCAAATACAGCGACTATTTCGACTGGCAGGAACCGATCAAAAATGCCCCCTCCCACCGAGTGCTGGCGATCCGCCGCGGCGAAAAAGAAGGCTTCCTGTTCCATCGCATCCTGCCCGAAGAAGAGAGCGCGATCGTGATGATTGAAAAGCAATTTCTCAAAGGACGCGGCCCCGCCGCCGACGAAGTCAAAAAAGCCATCGCCGACGCCTACAAGCGCCTGCTCAGCCCTTCGATGGAAACTGAAGTGCGGCTGCAGGCCAAAAAGAAGGCCGACGCAGCCGCCATCCAGGTATTTGCGGATAACGCGCGCGAACTTTTGCTCGCCTCCCCACTGGGACAAAAGCGCACCATGGCCGTCGACCCCGGCTTCCGCACCGGTTGTAAAACCGTGATTCTCGACGCTCAAGGGCAACTACTCTTCAACCACGTACTTTTCTGCACAGGCAGCGCCGCTCAAGTCGAGCGCGCCGGCATTGAAGCCAAGGCGCTGATTGAAAAATATAAGATCGAAGCCATCGCCATCGGCAACGGCACAGCCGGCCGCGAAACCGAGGCCTTCTTCCGCGGCTTGGGACTCTCGGCAAATATCGTGATTGTAAGCGTCAACGAATCGGGCGCCTCGATCTACTCCGCCTCTGAAGCGGCTCGCGAGGAATTCCCCGATCAAGACCTGACGGTGCGTGGCGCCGTTTCCATCGGCCGCCGGCTGATGGATCCGCTGGCGGAACTGGTCAAACTCGACCCAAAATCCATTGGTGTGGGCCAATACCAACACGACGTGGATCAGCTTGCACTCAAGCGCACACTCGACGACACCGTGATCTCCTCCGTCAACAAAGTCGGCGTCGAGATCAACACCGCCAGCAAGCAACTGCTCTCCTACGTATCCGGCCTCAACGAATCCATCGCGGGCAACATCGTCGCACACCGACAAGGGAACGGCCCCTTCAAATCCCGCAAGGAGTTTAGCAAAGTCAGCCGACTCGGCCCCAAGGCCTTCGAACAGTGCGCTGGCTTCCTACGTATTCGCGACGCCGCGCACCCCCTCGACCAGAGCGGCGTGCACCCAGAGCGCTATGCGCTCGTCGAGCAAATGGCCGCCAACATAGGCTGTAAAGTTCATGACCTAACTCAAGACAGCAGCGCACGCGCAAAAATTAAGCTCGAAGATTACGTCTCCGACGAAGTCGGCCTGCCCACTCTGCGAGACATCATGGAAGAACTCGCCAAGCCCGGGCGCGACCCACGCAAGCAGTTTGAGGCCTTTGCTTTTGCCGAGGGGGTCGAGAAAGCAGCCGACCTCACACTCGGCATGAAGCTTCCCGGCATCGTGACCAATGTAACCGCCTTCGGGGCCTTCGTCGATGTCGGTGTGCACCAAGACGGACTGGTCCACATCAGCCAGCTCTCTGACAACTTCGTCGACGATCCCAACAAAGTCGTGAAAGTCGGCGACAAGGTGCGGGTCACCGTCACCGAAATCGACCTCCAGCGCAAGCGCATCGCACTCTCCATGAAGAAGCAGCCCGAAATCGGCGGCAAAAAAGAGCGCACGGTCGCCCCCAAAAGCCGCGGCGCCCAGCCTGGCAAGGGACAACAGCGTGGCCAACGAGGCGATCGCCGCTCCAGTAACAACGACTTCGGCAGTAACTGGTTTGACGCCGCCCTCAAAAAGTGATCCGGGCGTCTGCCGCACGACAGAAAGTACGATTACAAAAGCAGCTCAGGAACTACCACAAACGTTTCTGAGCAAAAGCAACACCCGAGCCCGACTTCAAATACTTCTCAAAAGCTCGCGCTTTCGCTTCACAGTCGAAGGCAGAGTACCAGACCACCTTCCAAGGCTTAAAAGGACGCGTGTAATCACAACAACCTTCATTGTGATCTCTCAAACGCTGTCTCAAATCAGAGGTATACCCAGTATATTCCCGACAGGATAAGTCATACTGCGAATCCGCTTTTTGGAACAAAAAGCGAAGGATGGGGTGGCTAACGGGATTCGAACCCGCGACCCTCGGCATCACAAGCCGATGCTCTAACCAACTGAGCTATAGCCACCATACAGAGAAATATCTCTTGATCCTTTCTGCGAAAGAACGGACATGCTCTTTCTCACAGCCTTCTTGTCAAGAGCGCGTTCGGCCTTTTTTGCAGTTTTTTATTTCTTCATGATTTCCATTGGCGAACGCTGCTGCCGATAGAGCTCCGCCATCTGCTTCATCGCAGGCCCGGAATGCTTGAAAAATTGCTTGAGCCCTGCACAGAGGTAACTGATTCCGTATTCCCCGTCCTTGGTCCGCGCAAAGCGATGTTTCGGGCAATCGCCATTACAACAGAAGCGCACCTCACACTCACGGCACTGCTTGGGCAGGCGACTGCGCTTGGCTTCGCCGAATTCACGCATTTGGTCACTATCCACCATCGAGGCGATACTTTGGTTCATCACATTGCCGAGTCGGTAGCGCGGATACACGTAGTGATCACAAGCGTAAAGATCGCCATTGTGCTCCATCGCGAGCGCGCGACCACAGGTTTCCGCATACATGCACACACCGCCGGGCGCTCCCACCCACTTGCCGAGCGTCACATCAAAGAGCTGCACGTAGACTCGGCCGACATCGCGCCGCACCCAGCGATCAAAGATCTTATTGTAAAAGTCGCCCAAGGCACGCGAGGGCACCGACCACTCGGTCACTTGCGGCTCAAACTGCAGCGTGCTGGCAGCTGATAGATCGGGCGGATGCGACAGGCCTAGCCCGAGTTGACTGGAGTCGCTGTCGGCACGGCGCTCAACCAGCGGGATGAACTGTATAAATTGCGAACCGATCTCGCGCAGGAAGCGATAGACCTCTAAGGGGTATTGCACGTTCTTGGCATTCACCACCGTCAGCGTGTTAAACTCGACGCCGTGCTTCTTACAGAGCTCGATCCCACGCACGACTTCACGGTAGGTGCCACGCCCCTTGCGATCGACACGATAGGCATCATGCAAGTGCTCCGGACCGTCGATACTGATCCCAACTAGGAAGTTATGCGCCTTGAGAAAAGCACACCACGCGTCAGTCAAGCGCGTGCCATTGGTCTGAAAGGCATTCTCAATCTTTTTGCCGAGCCCATAACGTGCCTGCAGGGCCACAACTTTCTCGAAAAATGCTAAACCTGCTAAAGTCGGCTCCCCGCCCTGCCAGGCAAAACTGACTTCAGGCCCGGGTTGCGCTTCAATGTAGCCCTTAATATAAGCTTCTAATAAATCATCGCTCATCTTGAACGGATGGTTTTTCGGAAAAAGCTTCACCTTTTCTAGATAAAAACAGTAGGTGCAGTCTAAATTGCATAACGGCCCCGCGGGCTTCGTCATTACATGGAATGGCTGTTTGGCTTTCATCATTACGGGAATCTCAAAGAAAAGGCTTGATCAACACAAGTTCATTATTAAAGTTTATCTAATAATCTCACATTATGAAATCAGTTCAGCTTAACAACAACGTCCTGCGCGACGGCCACCAAAGCCTCGCCGCCACCCGTATGCGCACCGAGCAAATGCTCCCAGTTTGTGAGCAACTTGACAACTGGGGCTTCGGCGCTCTGGAAACCTGGGGCGGCGCCACAATCGACTCCGGCCTGCGCTTCCTGGATGAATTCCCATTCGACCGTTTGGACGCACTTAAAAAGGCCTGCCCCAAGACGCCGCACATGATGCTGTTACGCGGCCAGAACATTGTGCAATACGCCCACTTCCCCGACGATGTGGTGACGGCCTTCATTAAGACCAGCGCCGATCACGGGATGAACATTTTCCGTATTTTCGACGCGCTCAACGACACGCGCAACATGAAGTGCGCGATCGACGCCTGCCGCGCGGCCGGGGCTCAGGCCCACGGCACGATTTGCTACACCAGCAGCCCCGTGCACACAGTCGCCAAATTCATCGAGATGGGGGTCGAGCTCGAAAAGATGGGAGCCCATGCGATCGTATTGAAAGACATGGCCGGCCTAATCCCGCCAATGGAAGCCTTTGCCATCATCGACGGTCTCAAGAAGAAGGTTAAAATCCCCGTCTGGATCCACACCCACGACACTGCCGGCCTCGGCACCAACACCTACATGTCGGCCATCGACGCTGGTGTAGACGCCATCGACCTCTCCGTTTCGCCCTTCGCCAACGGCACTGGCCAGCCCGACACCACGCGCATGCTCGCGATCTTGCAAGGGCACGAGCGCTGCCCACAAATTTCCGACGAACAACGCAAGTCGCTGCGGGAAGTGCGCACCCACCTGGAAAAAGTCTACGCCGAGATGGGCGAGTTCACCAGTCACAAGAATGAGGTGATCGACGTCGATACGCTTGAATATCAAGTGCCCGGCGGCATGCTCTCTAACTTCCGCACACAACTTAAAGAGCAGAAGATGGAAGATAAGTTCGAAGACGTCTTCCGTGAGATCCCTGTCGTGCGTAAAGCGCTCGGCTGGATTCCACTCGTCACACCGACCTCTCAAATCGTTGGCATGCAAGCCTTCCTCAACGTCAAGTTTGGTCGCTGGAAGCAAATGTCGCCGCAAGCTGCCGACATCGCGCTGGGCTACTATGGTCAATGCCCTGCCGAGGTGGACCCCGAAGTGCAAAAGATCGCTGCCAAGCAAGCGGGCAAAGAGCCCATCAGCTGCCGCCCCGTGGAGGCCCCAGGCGCCCAGCACAAGCACATGGACGACCTACGCAAGGAGCTCAAAGCTAAGAACTTCCCTAGCGACGACGAGCACTGCGTCATCCACGCAATGTTCCCACCACAGCTGGAGAAACATCTAAAAGGCGAAGGCCCCAAGCCCAAGCCCAAGCCAGTGGCCATGCCTGCGGAAGCTCCCAAAGCAGCCGCGGCAACCGCCACACCGGCAGCCAGCAGCAATGGCCCCCAAAAGCGCTACGGCCTGACGATTAACGGCAAGCAAATTGAAGTCGGCGTCGAAGAGATCGTCTAATCACAACAATTCAGCATAACCTTCACGAAAGCTCGGAAACTTTGGACACCAGTCCAAAGCCTTCCGGGCTTTTTTGTTGCTGATCCACCGATGTGGCAT
>CEUD01342327.1_pt1 | contig 11596 bp, 6 predicted proteins | sample 356481 | NCBI WGS metagenome assembly CEUD01 (sample SAMEA2623314, study PRJEB7988) | marine metagenome | isolation source: saline water (ENVO:00002010), including | reverse complement strand
AATCGTAATCATATTGGTTCTATTTTTAGATTTTAGATCAAGCATTTGGGTTGGGATGGGGATTCCATTTTCCTTGGCATTTACCTTGTTGGGGTCTGTGTTACTAGGTTATACCGTAAATAACATGACACTTGCTGCAATTATTATCGTTTTGGGGATTGTGGTGGATGACGCAATCATAATCGCCGAAAATATATCTAGAAACTTCAAAGAAAGAAACAAAAATAAAGTAGTGGATGCGGTCGTTGAAGTGGGGATCCCGGTTATCGCAAGTATCTTAACTACGTGTGCCGCCTTTATTCCTCTTTACTTCTTTAGTGGAAGATTTGGCCTTTTTGTAAAATACATTCCTGCCGTTATTTTTCTTATGTTGGCAGCAAGTTTAATTGAATCTTTTTTCTTTTTACCATCACACATGATGCATGAGACTAAAATTGAAAAGATCTACAAAAAGTTTTTCAAAAGAAACAAATTTGCCACTAAAAGGTCTGAATTTATCAGTAGAGTAGAGCAAAAATACACATCGATTTTAGTGAAGGTTTTAGAGAAAAGATTCTATGTCCTTGGATGTTTTGTTCTACTGGCCTGCATCTCCGGATACTTATTTAAAAATCACCTAAGCTATGTGATGTTTCCAAGAGAGGAATCGAGAAACTTTCGAGTAAAAGTCGTTGGCCCTGAAAAATCTACAAGGCATGAAACAGCACTGCTTGTAAGACAAGTTGAGGATGTTTTCTTGAATGATGAAAGAGAAGTTGTTACCTCTGTCAGAACTAGTATTGGCCAAAATCGAAGAGGAGGAGAAGTTAAAGAGAATGAGGCCTCAATTCGAGTAGAGATAGTGGCACCTTCGGAAAGGGAGGTATCTTTATCAGATCTAATTAAATCTTGGCAACCAAAGTTAGCTGCGTTGACCGATTTTCAAAAGGTTCAGTTTCAAAAGAGCAGATTTGGCTCTTATAGTGGAAGCCCAATTGCTATCGAAGTTCAGGAAAACAACGACGCTTACAGAGAAGAAATTGTAAGTAAGTTAATTAATGAGTTAAATGCACTAGGCACTCTTGTAAATGTAGAAGAGGAAAGGCCAAGAGAGAAGGTGGAATATCGGCTTGAAATTAATAAAGAGCAGGCGAATAGACTTGGTATTAAATATAGCCAATTGGCCAGCTCGTTAAGAGCGTATGTTGAGGGGGATGTTTTATATACTTTAAATGATGGTGATGAAGAGGTCGATGTGCGCTTTACTAGCAAGGATTCAAGTAAGTCTGATATCAATAATCTCCTTGATCTAACGGTTGAAAACTCAGAAGGATATCTCGTACCAATTAGTTCGATCGTTAAACTCACGCTTAATACAAAGGACTCAAGCATACAGCGAGTTAACTTTAAAAGGGCCACTATGGTTTATGCGGATCTTGCTCCCAGCACCGATAAAACACCTCTTGAAATCGCTGAATTGATTGAAGAAGAAACATTTCCAATTGTTCTCCAAGGTAGGCCAACTTCAAATGTTAGGTTCCGGGGAGAAGTGGAAGATTCAAGAGACTCACAGGCCGACTTTGCATTATCAATCTCAATTGCTCTAGGTCTAATTTATCTATTGTTGATATTTTTATTCAATTCCTTTCTTACTCCATTATTGGTGGGTTCAATAATACCTTTTGGAGTAATAGGCACTATCATCGCATTTTGGTCCCATGGAATGGAGCAATATGGATTTTTCGCAGTCGTAGGCACTCTTGGTATGATTGGAGTTGTTGTGAATGACTCCATTGTTCTGATCGATAGACTAAAAAGTAGACTTGATCCAAACTCCTCGAACCTTTTAGAAGATATTGCCAAAGTGACCTCCACTCGTTTAAGAGCTGTTGTGATCACGACCCTCACGACTGTAGCAGGTTTGTTTCCCACAGCATACGGACTAGGTGGGTACGACTCTATGCTGGCAGAAATGATGCTGGCCATGGGGTGGGGACTTCTACTTGGAATGTTTATTACCCTAATCTTTGTGCCATGTATTTTTTCTTTGTACGCACAATTTAGCTTAAAGAAAGATAAGTTGGAGACCAGATCATGAAGCTTATAACTCTATCTCTTTTTATTTTTAGTACCCTTGGATTAGCAAACAGGCTAGACTTGGAAAAGTATATTAAGCTTTCTATTAAAAATAATCCCGCTTTTGCTGAAGTCGATGTAGATAAAGAGGCGTTGGATTACATCGTTGATCAGGGGCTACCATCAAGAGAGTTTATCTTAAGTTTAAGGTCTGAAAACGGGTATAACGCCGACTCTGACGATAATACAACCTCAACATCAGCTGCTCTTTCAAAGAGTGTTATTGAGAGTGGAACAGACTTTACAATTTCACACTCTAGGGTGACAAGGCCTGACACTCGAGAAAACGTAACAGAGATAAGACTAGAGCAGTCTCTTTATAAGAATGCTTTTGGCCAAAATGTAAGGCTTAAAAAAAGCTCGCTTTTAACACAAAAAGATTTTAAAGAACTTGAGAGTGAGGAAGCAAGGGAGAAGCTTTTCTCGCAGATCTTAAAAACTTACCTTGAGCTTAGTAAGGCATATAGAGACTTTAAGCTGGCAAAAGCATTGGAGAATGAAGCTATTAAACTTGAAAAAAAATGTTGCTTCCAAAGCAAAGCAAAGAGTAGCAACTTCTACTGATTTAAAAAGGGCCAAGTTACTAGCGCTTTTAAGAAAGGAAGAGGTATTGGAAAAAGAGACCACTTACAAAACCCTTAAAAACCAAATTGAAAAAAATCTTTCATATGACTTCACAAGTTTTGTTGAGAGCGATTCAGAAAAATTAATTAAACAATTAACTACACTCTACCGGGCTCAGGAACAGCCTTCATGGGCGAGTACGAGATCTTTTAAGATTGCTCAACTGAGGGATAAGTTTAACGCAAATGAGGCGACACTCTTAGCTAGAGAAGACAGTCCGGATGTAAGTCTTATCATTGGTTATAACAAAGACGATTCTTCAAGGTTTTCAACGAGTATTGAACGAAGTGAGACTGTGGTGGGATTAAAGCTTGAAGTGCCCATTGGAGATACTCAGGCAAGGGCAAATTACCAGAGCGCAAAGCTTAACCATCTAAAGTCCAATATTCAAAGTAGAAAGGATGCTTTGGAATTTAGTCGTCAAAAAACAGTTTTACTAAACAATTTAAAACAGGCACAGGGGCAACTTTCGGTAAATCAAAGCAAGGTGAAGCTAACTGCAGATATCATGATGGAGGAAGAGAGGCGCTTTTCTATAGGTAGATTGGACCTAGACACTCTTATTGAATTGAAAAGTGACTACGCTTCGTACAGGGCTGCCCTTGAGCAGTCTAAATTAATCTATGGAATGATACTCATTGATTGGCTTGAGCTAGCCGATAATCTAAGTGTTGAGGGACTTCTTTAAGAGTCGTTGAGACGTAATCTTTTTACTCCAATAAAAGGAGAACCATATCATCGCTTGTTGATGCCCCTTCACTCATTCCTGTTGCTGCAAGCTTTCCTGAATCGGTTAATGCCAAACCATAACCTCTGTCAAATCCGTTTCCACCTGCAAGGTCATCTAATACTACAAAGCCATCACCATTTCCAAATGATGTTACTAAAGACCCTGTTGGTGAGATTTTCCAAATCGCTAAATCGTAATTTACTCCTTCACTATCACCAATCACTAAGATGTTTCCGTCGCTGTCTATTGTAAGGGCATCTCCGCCATCATTCCCATTTCCTGAAGCTGCGTTGTGGTGAGTTATATAACCTTGCCCTGATCCAAAAGTAGTGTCCAGAACTCCGTTAGGTGTGATCCGCATGACTAGCATGTCACTGTCAACTCCGTTACTCTGAGACCCAGTAATGACAACATTTCCATTTGAATCAAGCACTATATCACTTGCACCTTCACTTCCTGATGGGTTGTCGTATTCAAAACTACCGTCGCCGCTAAAGCTTGAATCTAGGTTTCCATTTGAGTCATATTTCACAACTTTGATGCCTCCACCATTTCCTGCGGTATAGATGTTGTCATTTTCATCAACTGTAACACCGTTTGCATATATAAAAGTAGCATTTAACACGTATCCATTTCCGCCACCAAAACTTGTATCCAGAGCACCAGTAGGAGTAAACTTCCAAATAGCCGCTCCGGTGCTTACAGTGGTGCCGCTTATAATAATATTGTCGTTTGAATCAATAGCAACTGAATAACCCTCTTCGTAAACATTACCAGAGGCAGTTCTGTGGGTTACGTAACCATTTCCACCTCCAAAGGTTGTATCTAAAACACCCGAAGGTGTAATCCTCCAAACTGCCAAATCGTCAGCTTGACCGGAAATAAAAGTTTTACCCACCAAAATAATGTTACCTGAAGAGTCAAAGGCCATATCATTTACTCTGTCATTGGAGTTAATCCTGTGTGTAAACAGGCCATCCCCTCCACCAAAGGTGGTGTCCAAGGCTCCATTTGAATCAAACTTCCAAAGTGCTGCACTAGGTACAGGGCCACCTTTACCTGCTACAAATATACTTCCCGTTTCATCAATTAGGACTTGATTGCCAACTTCATTACCACTGGTACTAAACTCCACGATATCTTGAAGCACAATTCCTCCCGTACCAAAATTAGGTGAAACATTGCCCTTGAGAGAATTTGACTCATTAGTTGTGTTGTTTAATAGCTGCTTTGCACTTTCAATGGAAGCCTTTCCACATGCAAAAACAGTTAAAAGACTAGTTAAAAGTAGGAGCCTCGTTATATTTCTCATACTTTATTGTTCGGCTTATTTAGGGGATTTATTCAGAGAAAATTTAAGAACAAATTAATTCTTGCATAAATTACAGTTAGTTGGGAGGAATTTATATTTGATTAGGACATTCTTTATTTTACTCTAATTTTATTAAAATCATGTCATCGTCAGTGCCACCGGCAAAACTTATACCTGTCGAAAATAGTGCTCCCTCACTTGAAATGGCCCCACCTAAAAACTCATCACTACTACCTGAGCCACCTGAGATATTATTAAATTTCGTGTAAGCATTCCCACTTGCAAATGTGGAGTCGGGTTGACCCGTTGAGGTATACTTCCAAATTATTGCGTCATCGTCAGATCCATTGTCATGCTTGCCAAGAACAATAATGTCACCATTAGCGTCTAATAGTACCTGGGAAGGAGTTCCTGATTCCGTTCCAGAAGAACTTACGTAACCTAATCCTCCCGCAAAACTTGTATCCAGTGTACCTGAAGGGGTTAGTTTTAAGATAACCATGTTTGGAGCATCTCTACCGACCACAATGAGGTTGCCATTTGGGTCCAGACTTAGTGAGGAAGAGTAATTTGCGCCTGAGAAAAGAAAAGTTCCGTCCCCATTAAACGTTGTATCGAAGCTTCCATCTGAGTCCAACTTCCATACTGCAAGGTCCGAACTTTTACTTGCTGCCAAATAGATATTATCACTAGAGTCCAAAACAATATCCTGCAAAATGTAGGCTGTTGTGGAGGTAAAATACCCTTGACCACCAGCAAAAGTAGGGTGAAGGTTGCCTGTAGGTGTGTACTTCCATATCGCTGCCTCAAAATTACTTACCCCGGTTACGATGATATTGTCATTAGAATCAATTGCGACAGCGAATCCAATGTCTATAGGATCCACTCCCTTACCTGCAGCATTGGAATGGATTACGTAGCCATTGCCTGAGCCAAAAGAGGTATCTAAAGCTCCTGTTGGAGTTAATTTCCATATAGCTAAATCTTGAAGTGTATTTAGATGGTTGGTATCTCCCACAAGTATGATGTTACCAGAAGAATCTATGGCCATATCGTAGACTGTTTCATTTTTAAGATGATGGGTAACAGTTCCTGAGCCACCACCAAATGAGGTATCGAGAGTTCCATCAGGGCTAAACTTCCACAAAACAACATCATTGGACATAGTGCCTGTATTGAAAGAGTGCCCTCCAACAAAAATACTTCCATCACTAGCAAATAGTACCTTTTGACCTGTGTCTTGGTCAGTGCCTAGCCCCACAGAGACTAATCCACTGCTACCAAAGTCAGTAGCCAAAGTACCTGCTAATCTAGCTTCACTAGGGGGGGGAGCGTCGTCGCCAGTTAATTGCTTGGCTATATCTGATGTGGATTTTCCACAGGAGAAAAGCAAGCTTAAAGATAATAGGCCTAAGAAAAAGGTTTTTGCATTCATTAATTAATACTCAGTCATTTTTTAGATTCTATTACTCCAGGTTTAGAAGAAACATCTCGTCAGTGGTTGTTCCTACACTAAACCCAGTTACAACCAATGTGCCAGAAGCTGTAAGAGCTAAATCTTCTCCTCGGTCGCCAGAATTTCCACCAGCGATGTTATTTAAAGTAACATATCCATTGCCACCTCCAAAAGAGGTATCCAACTGACCCTGCGGAGAGACTTTCCATATCGCCAGATCATATGAGGAGTCATAACTCGAGCCTGCAATCAAGATATTACCCTCACTATCAAGATTAATTGCCTTTCCTGAATCATAGCCATTTCCTCCGGCAGCATTGTTATGGGTAATGTACCCAAGTCCCGCGCCAAAGGTTGTATCTAGATTACCTAGAGGGGTGACTCGCATAATAAACATGTCAGAATTTGACCCGTCGGACAGGTCACCTGTTAGGAGGATGTTCCCTGTTTGATCTAGTACAAGGTCATAAGAGTAGTCAGATCCGGGATTTGTAAAAACAAAAATTCCATCACTATCAAAAGAGGAATCCAGTGTCCCTGTTGTATTATATTTCCACAAGGTAACCTCTCCTCCTGCATACCCTGTGACGTAGATGTTGTCGGCACTATCAATGACAACACCTGTCTTTACTCCGTTTGATGTGGTAGTGATAAATCCGTCACCTCCACCAAAGCTGGTGTCTAGTACGCCGTTTGATGTATATTTCCATATTGCGGCCTTGGTACCGGTACTTCCGTTGCTTCTACCAACGACAATTATATTGTCATTCGAGTCAATCGCGACAGCATTGCCTTCATCATAACCATTTCCACCTGCAGCGTTTCCGTGAATGACATAGCCATTGCCACCGCCAAAACTTGTGTCCAATGCACCAGTAGGTGTGACTTTCCAAACCGCCAACTCGTCAGAGTTTCCACTTACAAATGTGGTTCCCACTAAAATGATATAGCCATTGGAGTCTATGGCCATAGCGTTTATGGTTTCTGAAGGATTAATAGAATGACTAAATACTCCATCACCACCTCCAAAAGAGGTGTCAGGGGAGCCGTCTTGATTAAATTTCCATATAGTCATATCTGGGCTGTAACTGTCCGTCGAGTAATAATAGCCTCCAACGAAAATACTGCCTGAGTTGTCTACTAATACACTTTTACCGTAAGCAATTTGACCTAAGCCTCCTGCCTGAGTCACAATTCCGCTACCACCGGCAAAACTTGAAGAAAGCACCCCTTTCAAAGAGTACTCTTCAGTGGGCTCAGTTGAAGGACTGTCGCTTAGGCTCTCCCTTAAATCATCGAGAGAAGCCTTTCCACAACTCACTAATATAGTAAGACTCAGGATTAATATGTGTTTGGCATTACGAATTCCCATGTCTTTTTGTCGGACTTTTTGAAGAGTTACTTAATCCTTTATTAATGTTTTTAAAAGAGATTCTCTAGAATTCAATGACTTAGGCCATCGATTTAAGTTTTCCCCACAGTCCATATGGAACAGAATTAGGCTGTAAATGTTTCAAGGATATACATTCGAATCATGGTCTTTGATATGTATTTTGGAATCTAAATAAGAGGGCAAGGTTATGAAACTAATCACATTAAGCTTTTTGGCGATCTTTTTAAAATCTGCACTAGCAGATAACTATTGTGCTGGAATCCGAGGAAATGGTGAACTCGCACCAGGGCACTGGGGGAGTTTAGCAAGAATTATAGAACATAAAGACCTTCCTGAAACTGTTGCCGGCGGTAGTTCTGCGGCAATTACATTGTTCTTTTTAGATGCTATTTCAAGAAATCTGGAAGTCGCCTCAAAAAGTGAGGAGGATAGAAAAAACCAAAGAGCTTTAATGCTTAAATCTCTTGTTCCTCATATTCTTTATTTGGGTGTCAATGACGTCAAGGTTCCAAGAATCATGGGCATGGTTGGAAATATAATGGGAATTGGCGATGATGGATTTATAGCTGCACTTGGCAAGGCCGTGAAGATCGCAAAAGATTTACCAATGTTTTTTAATGTTTTAGGTGAATATGGGCCATTGCTAAATCCAGAACTTGCCAGGGGATTAAAAAACAATTTTTCTTTTTATAAGGGCCAGATTGCTGAAGCGATTAAAGTATTTGGTGCCTTTGACGCCAAAAATGATATGAACCTTTTTTATAGAAAAGGCTTGGTTGATTTTAAATATTTGGGAGTTTTGGTGGGCAGAGTTGCAGATTTCTATGCAGGCTTTGGTCACAAAGAAGCTAATGAACAACTTCAGGTATTCCTTGAACAGTGTGGAGATAAATCTAAAGGGCGAACATGGCCTGAGCTAGTTGAATCTAACCCTTCATGTAAAAATGCATTTGAGCAAGCTCTAAGTTCCTACTATGGACCAAGATATAAGTATAAGACTGTCACTAGGCTTGGTGGGCGAGCGAAAGTTGAACAAAGAGTAGCAGTTCCTAGAACTTTTCCTAATAGAATGATCTTTGAGCCTATCGGCTCTGGCATCGATGCATATCCTACAACTTCACTCGTTATTGGTGATGCTGCTCGAAGGTATAAAGAAAAACTTTCTGAGTACGAAAATTCAAAAGCCACTGGTGTAGAAGACTTTAACTTAGATTTTAATTCAGAACTAAGGTATGCGTACTGGGGAAGGAGTGAAGGACTTTATGCCATTCAGGATGGTCTTCAGAGTGAATTCCCAAATGATGCCAAAAGTAATTTATTTAAAGCTCTTACAGGTGGAAACTGGTTTGAAGTTTTAGCAACTTCACCGGCCGAGCCTGGGTTGTCGAACTTGGTTAGAGTTCCAGATGGCACTAAGCTTGATCCTAACAAGGTAATTAATAAAAACTACTTCTATAGACGAAATTTCTTTTTCTTTTCGACTCCAACACTCACGGCGCAGGAATGGTTTAATGAGGAGTCGCCTGAGTCTGGGGTAGTTCCTTTTAGAGAAGGACTATACTCCGCAGGAGGGTGGTCTGATCTTCATCCTACTCTTGTACTAAAAGCACGTGGGTGTGAGGATATTGTATATGTTACTCGTCAAGGCGGCGAATCTGTATTTGGACAACAAATATTTATTCGATTAACTGGATACACTGGTAAGATTAGCTTTTGGAAAGATATTAAAGAGGGGAACAGAAATGGTTGGATCAATCTAACTGAAGAGGAAGAGAAGTCTCCTTGGAATCAGCTTTATAATCTCATGAACCCTGAAAGTTCTTACAATAAGTCTATAGATGCTGCTACCGCTATTTATTGCACTGACTGGGATAAATTTAATGTCTTTAAAGGGGAGATTCAGCCAGTATTAGATGATGCTTATAATGCTCCTGTTTTCGTTAAAAATGACGAGGACAGAAACATCTATGACTTTGGATATGACTTTGAAGGTAAGTCTCCAGATGGCTTTCCAGGCTGTATTCTTAAAAAGTTTGATCAACCTGAAGCACAGAGCTTTGATTTAAGTCTTGATTAAAATACCTCGGTGATTCAAAAATGTTGAGTCTTTCCGGTTTAAATCTAAGGGAGTGCCAAAGTAGTCGGTTGCACTTCCTCCGGCCTCGTTAATTATTAATGATACAGCGGCAAAATCCCATATACTGCCTCCTCCTGGGCTGCTTTTAGGAAACTTTAAATATGTCGCTGGAGCATTCTCTAAACAGTAAATAGAATTCATTACAGCTCCTGCACCAAAACGAATCTCGTATCTTTCGCAAAGCTCGCTGAATTGCTCTTCATTTTTTAAGCTCAGATCCGCATAGAGGATAGATCGTCCATTCTCCCTTTGAGCGAGCCTAATTTGTTCTTTATTCTTAAAGCTTCCCCCGGATATGGTTGCGTGGTAAATATTGTCATCTACTGGATCATAAACAACACCAATAATAGGTGTGCCATAAACATCTACAAGGGATATTGAGACAGCATGGCCAGGCAGATCTTTTGTGAATGGAAGAGTTCCATCAAGAGGGTCGATACACCAAAAATAGTCTTTTATAAAACGAGTTTTTTCATCCTTTAACTCTTCGGATAAAACACCAAAGTTAAATTCTACGATGGTTTTAGAAAGTGCTCTAAGTATGGATTCCTGTGCTTGAAAATCTACATCGGTTACCACTTCCGAGGCGGTTGATGTTGCATTCTTTTTAAAGATAGAAAATTTTTTAGAATTTTGAATTATGCGACCCGCTGCATGCGCAGCTTCTGCTGCAACTTTTGTAAGCTCAGTTAAAACTTCTTCTTGAACATTAGTTGCAATCGTTTGGCTGTAACTGTGAAGTTTCCAGTGATTTGGGCTCCAGCCAGCTAAGAAACGATAAAAATCGGCCCATGCGTATGGGTAGAGTTCACGCCACTCTTTCTCAAGTGCATTGATATCAATATCTGAGTCTTGTGGAATTGAGTCTCTTAGGCATTTGAAATATATGCTTAGCACTTTAGCTTCATGCTTAAAACAATCCTCTGAGTTTAGGCAGGAGCTTACAAAGTAGGCGAGGTCTCTCATACCACAGCCTCTGCCGACATACTGAAAATCTACCGCAGCTGCAAGTTGAAGATCTTTTGAAAAACAGAAGTTTGCAAGCTTGGCATCTCCATGAATTATTGTTTGGAACTTGGCATTTAGAAGTTTTTTATCAATTAGCGATGCGGTAGTCCGAGTACGAGGGCAAGAAGTTTTTTCTAACTCTTCTGGACGAGTCTTAAGATGCCAGTAACTACCAGTTTCCCATAGACCATCCGGGCTTCTTCCAAGGTAGTGGGCATGAAATCGTGCCAACCATTCCAAGCACGGTTTCATTTGCTCAATATTTGCCTTGTCGAGTCTTTTATTAAATCCCGAGGAGTCGAGGTCCTCCATGATAATGAATGAGTTGTTACTTGATTTTTGTGTCGAATAGCTTTTTGGAACTCGTGCCGGCCTTAGCTCATTTGCATATGTTTTATACCAACACATTTCAACTTCATAGGAGCGAAGCTTTCTTTTATGCGAAAAAGAAGTGTTCCACTCTTTTGGGTGAGTTGCAGGTTTTGGGAAACTTATGTTTTTCACTATTAGAGATGAAGGTTGGTTTTCAGCCATCGAAATTCTTTCAATTTCTCCGTAACCACTCCACAACTCTTGTACCGATTCTTTTTTTTGTATCTTGCCGAAATTTTCTTCTATAAAACGATCTACTGTACTCATTTGAGAACTTTAGCACAGCTATACCATATTTAAAGGCCTTTAGGCTTTTAACTAAAGGTGTTAATAATATCCTCTGCTACAAGCTTTGAAGACGCTGGATTTTGACCTGTAATAAGATTACCGTCCTTAAGACTAAACTTTGCCCAATTTTCTTTCTTTTGGTAATTTCCGCCTAATTCCTT
>CEUD01342328.1_pt1 | contig 11600 bp, 8 predicted proteins | sample 356481 | NCBI WGS metagenome assembly CEUD01 (sample SAMEA2623314, study PRJEB7988) | marine metagenome | isolation source: saline water (ENVO:00002010), including | reverse complement strand
CTAGCAACAGCATGCCGCGTCGTTGCCTGAAATTTGGCCGTGGCCTCGATGGGATTAGATCAACAATGCTGCTACTATAATGACTATGCAGTGGTTAGAATTAAGCGGGTCCAGTTCTCAACCCGGTGAAATAGAAGACGTATCGATGAAGAAGCGGTATTGCCCAGATCTGGTGAATCAGGCGGCCGAATGTGATGCCAATTACATTCGCTTACTGAAGTTGATGCCCAACATGCTGAATGACACTGTGGACAGGGGTGGCCGTGAGATTGGTATCCAAACGGCAACAGAGAAGAACATCCTGGTAAAGATCAGCGTTACCGAGCGATTCAAATATACCACCTGCCTGTCGATCTACCTACGCAGTGACAGCTGCAGTTCGTGGATTCGATGGCCCGCTATACAGGTGCGCGTCTACCACGATCTGAAAACTGCTGAAGTCAGCAGCTTCGAACAGCATCGACACCTTCAGTCAAGATATGATTATCCCAACCGTGCCATGTATCATCCCGATGAAAAGGCGCAACTCAACAGACACTTGGGTGAGGTGCTCAGTCACTGTTTAGTCAACGGGCGCTCCATGGAACCTTTGCTGCTGGATTGGATCTAGACGTCGGCCCGCCCGACAAACACATCGCAAACTTAGAGAAAATACACGACAGAGGAGGTATAATTCCGCTACTCGTGATGTTGAAGCTGGGCTGAAACTTGACTGACAGTTTTGGTTAGATTGAAGCATAGAAAAAGGCAACGCTCGTTGCCTGTCAATTGGACCGCAAAGAGAAATCTGCTGCGTTGGGACTTCAACTCCCTTGAATCTTTCACAAAGCGACCACGGTGTCTGTCGCTGCAACAGATGAAAGAGGAGTAATGCATACCACCATCGTTCAATTGACTGATTGTCATCTTTTTGATGATGAATCAAAAAACCTGTATGGCATAAATACCGAGAGATCCTACCAAGCGGTACTGCAACTTGTTCATCAAGAGCAGTCACACATTGATCTGGTCATAGGCACGGGCGACATTGCCCACGATGGTTCCAGGCAGGCGTACCAAAGATTTGTCAGCGGCGTCGAGAGAATCCACGCAGCCGTTAGCTGGTTGCCCGGTAATCACGATTCGATCCATGTGATGAAGACCTGCTCTGACCGAAGTCTGCTGGCGGAAAAGGCAATCGACCTGAACAACTGGCGCCTGTTGCTGCTGGACTCGCGCGTTGAGAACGAAGTCGGAGGGCGACTTGCCGAGGACGAGTTGCAGTTTCTGGAGCACGAGCTAAGTACGACAGACGCCGAACATGTAATAATTTCGATGCACCACCATCCCACGTCTGTTAACTCCCGGTGGTTGGATCCACACATGGTCGAAAATGGGGAACGCTTCTTTGCCATCGTCGATCGATTTTCGTCTGTTCGCGTCGTCCTGTTCGGGCACATACATCAGCAATTCGAATGCATGCGCAACGCCATTAGATTGATGGCTGCCCCCTCGACCTGCTGTCAGTTTGTCTCACAACTCAAGGAATCTCCCATCGATGACAAGTTGCCTGGTTATCGTTGGTTGCGGTTATCGAACAACGGTGAGTTAGATTCCGGCATTTCCAGAATCACCGATGTGCAATTCAAACCGGATCTGTCTAGAGGTCAATCGGCAGCTTCCGAAGGATGACTATGAGTCATCGCATTGTTTTCACAGTGACATAGGACATTGGCAAATCTAATGACCACTACGAGCTACCTAGCGGATTCCATCGAGGTACTTTCCGGACTTGAACCGGTCAAGAAAAGACCCGGTATGTACACGGATACCACTCGCCCCAATCATCTTGCTCAAGAAGTGGTCGATAACGCCATCGATGAAGCGATCGAGGGATTCGCAGATGAGATAAGGGTTACCCTCAGAAAAGATGGATCCATGTCGGTAAGCGACAACGGCAGGGGAATGCCGGTGGATATTCACAAGAAGGAAAAGCTGTCAGGTGTGGAACTGATTCTGTCGCGGCTGCACTCAGGAGCAAAATTCAACAACGAGCACTATAAGTTTTCCGGCGGCCTGCATGGAGTCGGCGTCTCCGTGGTCAATGCGTTGTCTCTTGAATTTGAAGTTTTTATCAAACGAGACGGCAAACTTCACCACATGAGTTTCAAGAACGGCAAGAAGATCGGAAAATTGAAGGTGGTGGACAGAGTCGGCAAACGCAATACCGGCACGCTGGTCCACTTCAAGCCCGACCCCAGCTATTTCGATTCACCAAAATTCTCAGTGCCCAGATTGAAGCATCTGCTTAAGTCAAAGGCAGTGTTGTGTCCCGGCCTCAAGGTATCGTTCGTAGATGAAACTGCCAACAAGGACGAAGAGAGGAGCTTTGAATGGCACTTTGAGTATGGCCTGAAGGACTATTTGAACACTGAAACGGAGGGCTATTCGGTAATTCCACTCGATCCATTCGTTGGATCGTTTGCAGGAAACGAAGAGGCTGTCGACTGGGCTGTGCAATGGCTGCCGGAAGGCGGAGAACTGATCACGGAAAGCTATGTCAACCTGGTGCCGACAACTCAGGGCGGGACCCATGTAAACGGCATGCGCACAGGCTTGCTGGAAGCGATGCGTGAATTCTGCGACTTCAGGAATCTCATTCCCCGCGGTATAAAGCTCGCGTCTGAAGATATCTGGGATCGGTGCTGTTATGTTCTGTCATCGAAAATGCTGGATCCCCAGTTTTCCGGGCAGACAAAAGAGCGTTTGACATCGCGTCAGGCGGTTACCTTTGTGTCAGGAGTGGTGAAGGATTCCTTCAGCCTGTGGTTGAATCAGCACACCGAAGCAGCAGAATCTCTGGCAGAGCTGGCCATTACTAATGCACAGGGCCGACTCAGAGCGGGCAAGCAAGTAGCCAGAAAAAAAGTAACCGCCGGCCCAGCTCTTCCGGGCAAACTGGCCGATTGTTCCGGTCAGGATGCCATGAAGGGCGAGCTGTTCCTGGTGGAAGGGGAATCTGCCGGCGGATCGGCCAAACAGGCGAGGGACCGGGAAACACAGGCAATCCTGCCCCTGCGGGGAAAGATCCTCAACACGTGGGAAGTGGACTCCAACGAAATTCTGGCCTCTCAGGAAGTACATAACATTTCGATCGCTGTGGGGGTTGACCCAGGCTCTGACGATTTGGATGGGCTGCGCTATGGCAAAGTGTGCATACTGGCGGATGCCGATTCGGATGGACTGCACATTGCAAGTTTGCTGATCGCCCTGTTCGTCAAGCACTTCACTGCACTAGTAAAAAAAGGCCACGTGTTTGTTGCGATGCCCCCCCTGTACCGAATTGACGTAGGAAAAGAGGTCTTCTACGCCCTGGACGAGCAGGAGCGACAGGGAATCCTGGATCGAATTGCAGCGGAGAAGAAAAAGGGCAAGGTGGTTATTCAAAGGTTCAAGGGACTGGGAGAGATGGACCCACTGCAACTTAGAGAGACGGCCATGTCGGAAGACACTCGCCGTCTGGTGCAATTGTCCATGGATGACAGCAAAGCCGTAGATGAACTGTTAGATATGCTCTTGTCGAAAAAGAGATCTCAGGATAGGAAGAGCTGGTTGGAGGAGAAGGGCGACCGCGCAGAGATCAGCTAGTGCGTCAGTGAGAGTTAACGATTGGATGCGAGATGGTAACGGTGGACAATTGGATGAGGGCAGATAGAGTCATGTATGGCACTTAGTCTTAACGAGGCTGGTCGCAGAAGGGGCTGGGCTGTCCTTCCCTTCGCGGCGCGCGGCTCTCCCAGCTACCCTCACTTGGTCAGGAGCCCCGTTGGGTCTCCTTCCCGGCCCTCGGCGCTACGCCTGATTGCTACGGTAAGGACAGCCCAGCCCCTTCTGCTGAGCGCCCCAACATTCGATGCCAGAACAAATCAGATGGCTCGGGTGACGTCAAAGACAACAGAGTGCAATCGTGATTGGATGGGAAGGGAGAAATGGCAGAGATCTTTGATTATGGGGTAACAGAGAAGATTTCTCTGTTGAAGTACACGGAGAGCGCGTACCTGAATTATTCAATGTACGTCATCAACGACCGTGCTCTGCCGCACATTGGAGACGGACTTAAACCTGTTCAGCGCCGCATCATTTACGCTATGTCTGAGCTGCGACTGGACGCCGACGCAAAACATGCCAAGTCGGCCCGAACCATTGGGGACGTGATCGGGAAATTCCATCCTCACGGAGATGCTGCCAGTTACGAAGCCATGGTGTTGATGGCCCAGTCGTTTTCCTATCGGTATCCATTGGTGGATGGCCAGGGCAACTGGGGCTCGCCGGATGAACCCAAATCCTATGCTGCCATGCGCTACACCGAATCTCGTCTGACTCGTTATGCGGCCACTTTGCTGTCAGAGTTGGCGCAGGGGACGGTCGACTGGGCCACTAATTTTGACGGAACTCTCGAGGAGCCCGCCGTACTGCCGGCGCGATTGCCCAACATATTGCTGAACGGCAGCACCGGCATTGCAGTGGGCATGGCAACCGACATCCCACCCCACAATCTGAGAGAAGTGGCCAGTGCCTGCATCAGATTGCTTGAAAAACCAAAATCCACCGTCAAGGAATTGTGTGAACACATCATCGGGCCGGATTATCCAACCCACGCTGAGATCATCTCCAGTAGGGATGAAATCCTGCAGATCTATACAACCGGCAGAGGCGCCATCAGGGCGCGAGCGGTATATTCGGTGGAGCGTGGAGAAATCGTGATCACAGCTCTGCCCCACCAGGTATCCGGCAGCAAGGTGCTGGAACAGATAGCAGCGCAGATGCAGGCGAAGAAACTGCCGATGGTGGTGGACCTGCGCGACGAGTCGGATCATGAGAATCCGACGCGATTGGTAATCGTACTCCGGTCGAATAGAGTGGATGCTGAGGCCCTCATCGCGCACCTGTTCGCTTCAACCGACCTTGAGCGTACCTACCGCGTGAATCTCAACTTGATCGGCAATGACGGCCGTCCGCAGGTTATGAACCTGACCACGCTATTATCGGAATGGCTTAAATTCCGATCTGCAACCGTGTTGAAGCGTCTGCAGTTTCGTCTGGATAAGATCCTTGATCGGCTGCACGTATTGAACGGGCTGATGATCGCGTACCTGAATATCGATGCTGTGATCAAGATAGTGCGTAACGAGGACAATCCGAAACAAGCGCTGATCAAGAAATACAAGCTCAGCGAACGACAGGCGGACGCGATACTCGATCTACGCTTGAGACAACTGGCAAAACTGGAAGAAGTGAAGATCAAGGCGGAGCAGGATGATCTGGTCGAAGAACAGAAGGGAATTGAAAAGACCATCAAGTCCAAAGCGCGCCTCAAAACTCTGCTAAAGAAGGAGTTGATGGCCGATGGAGAGATGTCTGGTGATGAACGCATGTCGCCCATCGTAGAGAGGGTGGAAGCACAGGCGTTCCGGGAAACCGATCTGATATCCACAGAACCGATTACGGTGGTGCTGTCCAGCAAAGGATGGGTTCGTGCGGCCAGGGGTCATGAAGTGGATCCGCTTGAGCTGAGTTATCGATCGGGAGATTCCTACAAATTCGCAGTTAAGGGTCGAACCAACCAGGATAGCACCTTTCTGGATTCCACCGGTCGTGCTTATACCCTCGCGGCACATACATTACCATCCGCGCGCGGCCAGGGAGAACCACTAACAGGGCGGTTGAGTCCGGCGTCAGGCTCAACGTTCGAAGGAGTGGCTATCGGAGAAAAGGATCAACAGTACCTGCTGGCATCTGACGCAGGATATGGATTTGTAGCCACCATAGGTGATATGCAGACCAAGAATAAGGCGGGCAAGGTAATTCTGAGTCTGCCCAAGGGAGCGTTGGTCATGCAACCGGTGCTGGTCAACAACTATGCAAGCGATTGGATAGCCGCGATTAGCAACGAGGGCCGCCTGTTGATGTTCCCCGTTGCTGAATTACCTGTGATGGCAAAAGGCAAGGGTGTTAAGATAATGAATATACCGCCGGCCAGGGTAGCGGATCGTATTGAGATGATGGCTGCCGTGGTCATCCTGACCGAACAGGATTCACTGGTAATCCATTCCGGCAAGCGGTTCATAGCCCTCAAATTCAATGATCTCAAGGTATACCAGGGCGAGCGTGCCCGCCGGGGTCAGAAACTGCCACGAGGATTTCAAAGAGTCGATCGGGTTGACGCGCGAACCGAATGATCCAGTAGCCGTCAACTTTGCTAACGACTCTGATTGAGTTGCACGGCCTGCCGGTTTATCAGCGTCTGGTAGTCGTCCTGCAGAGACTCAATGGCGAACACCTTGCTGTCTGGGGCCAAAGAGCTGTGAAATTCTGAGATCTTGACCCGTTTCTGAACGTCTCCACTGAAATAAACGGACTCGCTGGTCAGTAGATTTCCATATCCCAGTGAGGCGAGGTAAATGGCGTGTTTCTTGATTGCGTCCTGGTCATCCAGGTCCCCTCCGCAGTGAATGCCGGCACCGAGTTCAAGTCCTGGAAAATGATCATCCGCCAAGGATTGTATGACCAGATCCGTACAGATCGCCTGAAAGCAATGATCAGTGTCTGCCGTATAAACCACAACCACCTCGTCATCTGTTTGGTGAATGATGTCACCGTTGTACAGGGAGATAGCCTGGTTCATCACGTGCTTTAGCTGCAGTGCCACACGAACGGGCTTGAGCCTGATAACCAGTACGCTGAAGCGACAGGCTGTCGCGTCATGCTCAGTTGGGCTCTGCGCGCCGCTGTGGTGCTGTGCCATATCCCCTACGTGCGTGCCGTTGTCTTGACTCTGCAGGCGATTGAGAAAGGTTAAGATTTGGTCACCTGATCTGTGAACCAACAAGGCAACAATAGCGATCAGAAGAAGATTGCTGACTATTATGATTGTGATCGTCCAAGCGGATGATTGCTCCGTGTGAGCGAGCGTTATGCGCAGGTGCCCGGCAATTGACTCCTGGTAGTGGATCTCAGCGGTATATTCTCTGTCTTCCCCCCACGTCGAATTACCTGCCTCTGCCAGCAGGTGGCTATCTGCACTGTAGATGGATGCGTGGCTGAAGTGTCCCTTGGTGACCAGTTCCGATAGCAGCACGTTCAGACTGAGCAGGTCGCCTGCTATCAGATACTCCTCAGAAGAAACAGCCAGCAATTCGGCTGTAGTCTGTCCGAAATCGTCTGCCTGACCATCCAACTCGCGCAGCAGCAGAGCTGACAGAAACACTGCGGAAAGGGTGACACTGAGAATCAGCGGCACGGTTATCAGAAGGATAACTGCTAGCGAGTATTTTACGTGGGATCTATGGCAATGATCCGAATTCATTATTCAGCCACGAAATTTTGAGTTGTAGCGCTAGTCTATATCCGAAGCTCGGCTATGAACAGGATCAGCACGCTGGCGTTCGGCGCTGTGTTATCTTGACCTCGATTCGGAGATAATACGAAGATGAATGAGCTCATCTTAATCAATATTTCCGGTCAAGATAAACCGGGATTGACCTCATCGATCAGCAGATTGCTGGGCGACTATGATGTCGATGTCCTGGACATCGGGCAAGCCGTGATACACAGCTACCTAACGCTGGGAATTCTGATACGGGTTCCGCCGCAGGCAGAATCGTCACCCTTACTGAAGGATGTTCTGTTTCGTGCCCATGAATTGGGTGTGACGGTACGCTTTACTCCGGTTGAGGGAAGTAGTTATGAGGAGTGGGTGACACACCAGGAAAGATCGCTGTTCATCCTGACCCTGTTGAGCCGCAAGATCAAGGCAGACCACATAGCGAAGGTTGCCGAAATCATCTACAACAATGGTCTCAACATCGACAGCATAATGAGGTTGTCAGGACGGACTCCACTGGATCATCAGCAGGACAGAACGAGGGCCTGTATCGAATTCTCACTCGGAGGCGAACCGAGGGATACGGCCGGCATGCGGATGGAACTGATGAACGCAGCCATCGACCTGGATGTGGACATTGCGGTCCAGGAAGACTCCATCTATCGACGCAACCGGAAACTCATCGCCTTCGATATGGATTCCACCCTGATTGCAACGGAAGTGATTGACCAACTGGCTGGTCTAGCTGGTGTTGGCGATGAGGTAACCCGTATCACCGCAGAGGCGATGGCAGGTAGACTCGAATTCAAGCAGAGTCTGAAAAAAAGGGTTGCTCTCCTGGAAGGTCTGCCTGTCGAGGCGCTGCATGAGCTGTCCGCTTCCGTGCCCCTGACGGAGGGAGCTGAGGACCTCTTCAGGATACTCAAGAAACTCTCCTACAAGACCGCCATTCTATCTGGTGGTTTCACCTTTGTCGGCAGAGCCCTGCAGAAGAGATTGGGCGTAGACTACGTGTTCTGCAACGAACTGGAGATAGTGTCCGGAAAGCTGACCGGCAAAGTGGTGGGACCGATCGTCGATGGCACCAGGAAAGCGGAGTTGCTTGCGGAAATTGCCTCCAAGGAGGGCCTGTCCCTGCAACAAGCCATTGCTGTTGGGGATGGCGCTAACGATTTACTTATGTTGAGCAGCGCGGGCCTCGGCATCGCCTTTCATGCCAAGACTGTGGTTAAAGAATCTGCCGGACATGCAATCTCGACCCTCGGCCTTGACAGTATTCTTTATTTGATGGGTATTCGGGATCGGCACGCCTATGGGGAACACACCGCCTCGACTGATAACTAGTGGGGCACGCCTAGTGGGGCACGCTTGGTGCGGTCTGAGAACAGGACGCTACATGGCCTCGCTGCTAAAGTCGTACTGCATATTTTCCAGTGGAAATGAAAGGTAGTTGCCCTGAATATAGTTGAGCCCCGCTTCCCACAGGGTCGAAAGAGCCATCGGACTCTCTACGCCTGATATCGCCGTTAGCACTGCCTGTGATTGCAGCGACTTGACCATATCGATCAAATCCTTTTTCTTTTCCTCACTGTCCTCAATCTGCTGCGCAAAAGAACCATCGAGCTTAACGTAGTCGACAGTGAGGAACTTGAGCGTCTTAAACGGATTCAGCGAGCAACCAAAATGGTTGATCGAGGTCTTGCAGTGCAGTTCCGCCAACCCCTCGGTGAACTTCTTAGCCTGTTTAAGATATGTTGCTGCGTCCGATTCATGGATCTGGAAGATAATCGCTTCACTTGACAGGCGGGCTGCCTTCAACACCACACTGACCCAGGGAAGAAACGTATCATCCATGATCGTCTCATGGGTCACGTTGATGAAGATTCGGGCTTTGCTGCCTTCAGAACGGTGCTCCGACAGGAGTTTTATGGACTGCAAGATCACCCACCGGTCTATCTTCTCTGCCAGACCTGCCTCGTGGGCCTGGTCCAGGAATGCTGCCGGGACAAGCTCATTGTTGTCATCATCGATCAATCGCAGCAACACCTCAAACTGTTCATCATTTTCGCCGTGTAAGCTCATGATCGGTTGAAACAACAGCTTCAGGGTATTCTCCTCAATGGATTTCTCAATGAGGGCAACGATGGCTGCATCGGAACTCTCCTCACCATCATCGCCATCCGACCCGGCGACCTCTTCCAATTTATAGAAATGGACGTTGTTCCCTTCTTCAGGATAGGACGATGCGCGATGCGCCCTTGATATGAGCTCCGATGCATTGGGTGAATTCTCCGTTATCAGCGCAAGACCTATGCTGACCGATAAATGGAATGTCTTGCCGGCGACCTCGGAAAGGTGCTCCTCGACGGACTTGCAGATTTCCTGCCCCAGTTTTTCAGCCGCGTCCTCATCTCCCTGCTTATAGATCATGGCAAAAACATCATCACCGAATCTGGCGAGTAGATTGGCATCGTCTACCTGTTCCTTAATGACACCAGCAATATCCCCCAACACCAGATCTGCGTTGGCGATACCGGCGTCCGTTTTGATCTGGGCAAATTCGACCAGGCTCATATAGAAGATTATGCAAGTCTGTCCACCTTCGACCACGTGGTCGACGGTGCGCGCCAGCTGTTCTAGGAAGTATTGACGATTGTATAGACCGGTGAGCAGATCCTGGCTACCGAGCTCTTGCAGTCGGTCGGCCAACTCACTGTCCTCGGTTATGCTTCTGAAGATAACCTGCGTACAGGGCTCATCGTCGTAATTTGCAGATGAAAGTGAAATCTGGGTCATCAGCTTTGAGCCTTCACTGTCGATACAAGTCAGCTCCTCCTCCTCCACCGCGTCGGCCTCAAATGATTTCAGCAGAGACTTGAAACTGTCCTGATCTTCTGGCGCGACCAAATCTATGATTGGCACGCCCTCCACATCTTCCATCTCATCGAATCCAAACAGATCCAGATAAGATTGATTAGCATAGATATGCATCCCCTCGTGAACGTAGGCGATCGCTACCATGGAGCTGTCCAGCAATAACTGACAGCGACGCTCTGTCTCGCGCAGACTGGCCTGCGCTCGTCTTCTGCTGCGCCGGACTTCCAGATTTGCCAGTTCGCGCTCAATGATCAGTACCAGTCTCTCATCATCATCCAGGGCAACATCATCTGCTCCTAACGACAAGCCATCGGTGATGGACTGCAGCTCGTTGTCGTCAGCAAGGAGGATAAAGGGGATGTCCTTCTCCATCTGTTTGATCAGTTGGATAGCCTTTGCGGCAGTTAAGTCATTGACAGTGGCATGGGCGAGACACAAGTCCCACGTTTGCTCTTTCAACGCGGCGCTCAACTCTTGTTCCGATTCGATTTGGTGAGCGCGCGTTGCCTTGCCGGCATTGCGGAGCACAACGATGCATTCTTCTGCACTGTTCTGGGAGCTATCGAGGATCAGAAGTCTGACTGGTTCCTTGCTGGCCATCTAGCTACGATCAGGGGGAAGGAAGTGCATACTATATCATGAAACCGTCTACCGGCATTTTGGCACGGGCGCCCGGGACTTCTCTGACGAGCCTTGGCAGCAGATATCCCGGCAGCCGGGACGCTGCTTGTTGATGTATCTCGATTGCCTGCGTTTCAGATAGATAGAAATGGGCGGCGCCCCGCACCCTGTCCAACAGATGCAGATAGTAGGGGTGAACGTCGGCTTCGAATAGCCTTTCACTAAGAGCAACGAGCACATCGGCGTCGTCATTGATGTTCTTAAGCAGAACGCTTTGGTTCAGCAGAGTTACGCCCGCTTGTCGCAGCCGCTGCAGTGACTCCAACACCGGATCATCCAATTCCTGCGGATGGTTGCAATGAATGACCAATATTGTTTTGAGTGAGGTGCCCGCCAACCATTGCAGCAACGAATCACACACTCGCTGCGGAATGGCAATGGGCAGGCGCGTGTGAATTCTGAGTCGTCTGAGATGCGGAATCACTTCCAGCTGTCGGACAACCCAGGCCAGCCGCTGATCGTTGACTACAAGTGGATCTCCACCACTAAGAATGACTTCATTGAGTGAATCATCCCTGCTGATGCAGGCAACTATATCCTGCCAGCCGTCTCTGGAAAGGGTGTGTTGATCGTAAGGGAAGTGGCGCCGGAAGCAGAATCTGCAGTTTATGGCGCATGCGCCTGCCGCAAGGATGAGAACTCTGCCCTGGTACTTACGGATCAAGCCGGATACGAATGT
>CEUD01114726.1_pt1 | contig 11620 bp, 11 predicted proteins | sample 356481 | NCBI WGS metagenome assembly CEUD01 (sample SAMEA2623314, study PRJEB7988) | marine metagenome | isolation source: saline water (ENVO:00002010), including | reverse complement strand
TCTCGCCTAGGCTCGACTGAATTTACAGACAATTTTTTGCACTACCCTGACTTGACTGAGTGGTCGTTTATCGAGCATATTTGTGTGCTTAAATGTCAAAGCATCTAATACCTGAAGAGGAACGTTATAGTGGCCCAGTCAAATGGTTCCAGTATATCTGTGCCCGTGTCTTGATCTTTGGTTTTGTTCATTTGCCAATGTCATTTAGCTATCGTATCGGGCGTGGTATTGGCTGGTTGTCTTGGAAGTTGCTGGTAGCGCGTCGTGAGGTGGTGCGTAAGAATCTTACGGTGGTCAACGAATGGATGGCGGAGCGCGAAGATTGTGAATCGCCATTACCAGCCAAATCCGCTGGCCTCGCGTTGGAGGAGCAAGTTAAGGAGGTCTTTATGCGCTCCGGTGCTAATTTGCTAGCTAGTTTTTCGCTTTCGCGACTCAGTCCTCGGCGTATGGAACAACATCTTTATGTTCAGGGGTTTGAGCATTTGAGGGAGGCTCTCCAGTATGGCAAGGGCGCAATTATGCTGCTAAGTCATATGGGGCCTTGGGAGGTGTTGACGCATCTTCCTCAAATTGCAGCTGGCCACGGGGTGGTGGCCCCACTGGCTGCTATGTATCGACCTTTAAATAATACCTACCTTGACCGATGGATGCACCGCCAGCGTGAGGCTATGGGCACCCGACTCTTCAGTCGTCGTGACGGCTTTCATCGACCAGTCGACTTTATTCGAAAGGGGGGGGTGCTTGGTATTCTCGCCGACCAGAAAATGCGGCAAGGAGAGAGGGTACCATTTTTCGGGCTCGAATGTAAAACTTCACCGATCGCGGGGCTATTTCATCGTCGCTCAGGTGCGCCTATGTTGGCGCTCTCAATTGAAACCGTGGGCTTTGCTAAGTGGAAATTGACGGTTGACTCAGTCGATCTTACGGAGGTTCCTGATCAACCCAGCCGTGAAGCCCTTTGTCTCCTCTGTAATCAGGCTTTAGAGCAGGTGTTGGCGCGCAGCCCGTGTGATGGGTTTTGGTTAAGTAAACGATTTTAGGCAAAGGCAGGATGTCTTTGAAGTAGATTGCAACTCATGCTTGAGCCTCGAATGATATTAATTAAACAAGAATCATTATTAATCGTCGTGAGATAAAATGTTAAACAATAAAAATATACTGATCACCGGTGGAACTGGATCACTAGGAAAAGAGCTGACTAAAACCATTTTGCAAAGATGGCCCAATGTTGAACGCTTGATTATCTATTCTCGTGATGAGCAAAAACAGTTTCAGATGGCTCAAGAGTATCCAGTCGACCAGTATCCAATGATCCGCTTTTTTATTGGGGATGTGCGTGACTTAGAACGCTTGAAGCGTGCCTTCATTGGAGTCGACCACGTCATTCACGCGGCTGCAATGAAGCATGTCCATATCGCCGAGTATAATCCCGATGAATGTGTAAAAACTAATATTGGAGGAGCGGAAAATGTGATTAAGGCAACTCTTGGTAGTAGCGTGACGGATGTCGTGGCACTTTCTACGGATAAGGCCTGTGCCCCGATTAATTTGTATGGAGCGACCAAGCTGGCATCAGACAAACTCTTTATTGCCGCGAATAACATTGTGGGTAAGCAAGATGTGAAGTTCTCAGTGGTCCGCTATGGCAATGTAATGGGCTCGAACGGGTCGGTGATACCATTCTTTCTCAGTCGCCGTGCATCAGGATCTTTGCCGATCACCGAGCCGACCATGACTCGTTTTAATATTTCATTAACTGATGGAGTGAAGATGGTGCTGCATGCTCTGGAGCATGCGTGGGGCGGAGAGCTTTATGTGCCTAAAATTCCGTCGTATCGCATAACAGATGTTGCAGAAGCAATTGGTCCTGAATGCGAGCATCCAGTGATTGGCATTCGCCCAGGCGAAAAAATTCACGAGGAGATGATTACTAGTTCCGACTCGTTCACAACTTACGATTTGGGTGAGTATTACGTCATCTTGCCGCAAGTCACGAAGTGGGATTTAGATTCCTATATAAAGGAATTTGATGCACAAAAAGTCCCATCGGGATTCAGCTATACTTCAGGTGACAACAAAGACTTCGAAACAGTCGAAGGCCTTCGCGAGCTGATTAGCGCGCATGTGGATACGAATTTCAAAGTGTAGTCATTTCTCTTAGCCTGTTGATAGCCCATGATACCTTACGGAAAACAAACGATCGATGATGACGACATTGCTGCGGTTGTTGCTGCTCTTAAATCAGACTTCTTGACCTGCGGTCCAGAAATTGAAGCTTTCGAGCAAGAGTTTGCCGCATTGGTTGGCGCGAAGCATGCTGTGGTGGTGTGCAATGCCACAGCGGCACTGCATCTTGCGATGCTCGTTGCTGAGGTCGGCAAAGGCGATCGTGTCGTCACCAGTCCGAATACCTTCGTTTCATCGGCTAACTGCGCAGCTTTTGTCGGCGCGACACCGGATTTCTGTGATATCGACGCCGAGACATACAACCTCTGCCCCAAAGCTTTAGCTAATGGCTGGAAAAAAGACACCAAAGCAGTGGTTGCTGTCGCGTATGCGGGACAATCACCCGACATGCCGGCAATCGCCGAAGTTGCCCGCTCACACGGTGCAGTCGTCATCGAGGACGGTTGCCACGGCACAGGAGGCGGATTCTCAGTATATGGTAAAGACTACAAGATCGGCGGCCACCCTTGGGCAGATATTACGACCTTCAGCTTCCATCCCGTAAAAACGATGACCACAGGAGAAGGTGGTATGCTAGTGACGGACAGCGACGAATACGCACGCCGCGCACGCCATTTAAGAGGCCACGGTATCACGCGTGAGGCTGAAGAGTTTATCGGCCTTGGAGGCGATACCACCGAATTACAAGAACAAGGCGGTTGGTACTACGAGATGCAGAGCCTCGGCTACAATTATCGCATTACCGACCTACAATGTGCCTTAGGCCGTAGCCAGCTTAAGAAATTACCCAGCTTCATCGAACGCCGACGTGCCATCGTTGCACAATACAATGCCGCCTTTGCCGATTTGGCCTGGCTGCAAACACCGCAGACCTTGAATGCGGAAAATGCCGCTCACATCTCGTGGCACCTCTACTCCGTGCAGATAGACTTTAAAGCGCTCGGCCTATCGCGCAGCGAAGCCATGCAGCGCTTACGCGACCAAGGTGTCGGCAGTCAAGTGCTCTATATTCCAGTTCATTTACAGCCCTACTACCGCAAGGAATTCGGTTACAGTGTCGGCAAATGCCCGAATGCAGAAAACTACTACGAACAGGCACTCAGCCTGCCCCTCTTTCCGAAAATGAGCGATGACGATGTGGACACGGTGATCCGCAACGTGCAAAAAATTGCCCAATGATTACAGTAAAAACGATCGCAGTCATTCCTGCACGTGGCGGGAGTAAACGTATCCCGGGCAAGAACATCAAAGAGTTCTGCGGCAAGCCAATGATCGCTTATTCGATCGAGGCCGCGATCCGCAGCAATCTCTTCGATCAAGTCGTCGTCTCCACTGACGACTCAGAAATCGCCCGTATCGCCATCGAGTATGGAGCGACCTCCCCTTTCGAACGCCCAACGCAGCTTTCGGACGACCACACGCCAACGCTACCAGTCATTCGACACGCCATCGAGGCCATCGAAGCGCAACAGCAAACAAAACTGGAGTTCGTCTGCTGTATTTACGCAACAGCCCCCTTTCTGACGGCTCCAAACCTGATCGAAGGCCACGACTCTCTAAAACTAGACACGTCACTCGACTTCGCTTTTTCCGTCACCAGCTATGCCTTCCCCATTCAGCGTGCGCTCTATGTAGACCCCGAAGGCGGCACGGTCAAAATGTTTCAGCCCGAATATGCTGACACCCGCTCGCAAGATTTGCGTGAAGCCTACCACGATGCAGGCCAATTCTACTGGGGACGCCGCGACGCTTTTCTGAACTGCGACAATATGTTTGCCGCTAGGTCAGCGCCGGTAGTTTTACCAAGAGATCAGGTTCAAGACATTGACACCCCCGAAGACTGGGATTGCGCAGAGCAACTCTTTCGATTCAATCAAGTTTAACCACTAATAATATTTAACTGAAAACTAAGAAAACCGATGCTTACTTATTGCAAAAAATGTGTTATGCCGAGCACCAAGCCGGATCTAAAAATTGATGAGGAGGGTGTCTGTAACGCTTGCCGTGCATACGAGAACCGTAAACACGTCGACTGGGATCAACGAAAGAAGGAGCTCGAAACGACTCTCGACCGCTATCGTCAACACGGCAAACACTGGGACTGCATCGTGCCAGTCAGCGGCGGTAAGGACAGCACTTACCAACTAATCCGGATGCTGCAAATGGGGCTCACCCCACTCTGCGTCACCGCGAGCACCTGCGACCTGAGCGAGATTGGCCGCAAGAATATTGAAAACACCAAACGACTTGGCGTTGACCTAGTCGAATTTTCCCCCAACCCCATTGTGCGTGCTAAACTGAACCGAATCGGTCTGACCGAAGTCGGTGACATTTCATGGCCAGAGCACCTAGGCATCTTCACGATCCCTGTCAGAGCCGCGGTTCAGTACAATATCCCACTGATCGTATGGGGCGAAAATTCCCAAAATGAATATGGTGGGCCAGCTGCGGCCGCCGAGAACAACGTGCTCGACCGTCGCTGGTTGGAAGAATTTGGCGGCTTGCTCGGACTGCGCGTCAATGACTTGAGTGAAGCATACGACATCCCGAAGCGTAACCTGCTGCCCTACAACTACCCGACCGAAGAAGAGCTGCAACGTGTGGGCGTGACCGGGTTATTCCTCGGTTACTATCTACCTTGGGATGGCATCGCGAATAACTTGATCGCTCAAGCCAACGGCTTGGTTACCCCTGAATACGTGGTCGAAGGCTCGATGGTTAACTACGAAAACTTAGATAACCACCAAATGGGTATCCACGACTATTTCAAATTCTTAAAATTCGGATTTTCGCGTGCCTCTGACATCGCCTCCATGCATATTCGTCGCGATCGAATCACTCGTCAAGACGGGCTAGATATCGTCCGTAAAAACGATGGCAAATTTCCTTGGAGCTACCTGCGCAAGCCATTGGAGGACATCCTCGATCCACTCGAAATGTCGGTCGATGAGTTCGTTAAGATTTGCGATAAATACACGAACAAGAAGATCTTTAAGTGCGATGCCGGTGGCAAACTAGTCAAAGATCGCCACGGCAATCTTGAAAAAGTTAATTACGACAACGTTTAAGGATGGCGATCGGTATCATCAACTACGGGATGGGCAATATCGCCTCGATCAAAAATGCATTCGAAGCACTCGGGGCTGACACATTTTTGGTGGAAACTCCTGAAATGCTCAAGGACGCCGAGCGTATCATTTTGCCAGGAGTCGGCGCGTTCTCGGCTGCGATGCAGCACCTAAATGAAGAAAAGTGGATACCTGCGATTCAACATGCAGTTTACGAGCAAAAGCGCCCTCTACTTGGAATCTGTCTAGGCATGCAACTCCTTCTCACTTCGGGAGACGAAGGCGGCACATGCGCGGGCTTAGGCTTAATTGACGGCGAAGTGAAACACCTCCAACTCAGTGATCCAGCGCTCAGAATCCCACACATGGGCTGGAATGAAGTCGACTACACCGCAGAGAGCCCACTGTTCAAAGGCATCCCAGATCAGTCCGACTTTTACTTTGTCCACAGTTATGCCGCAGTCACCAAGAGTGATGACGATGTCATCGCTCGCACTCAATATGGAGGCGACTTTGTCGTGGCGATCGCCCGCGACCATGTATTTGGCGTGCAGTTTCACCCAGAAAAGAGCAGCACCGCCGGACGTAAGTTGCTCCAAAACTTCCTCGAATATATGCCATGCTAAAAACTCGCATAATACCCACGTTGCTGTGGAAGGATTTCGGATTGGTTAAAGGTGAAGCCTTTGACAGTTGGCGTCGCGTTGGAGCAGTTCTTCCAGCAATCCGCGTTTATAATAGACGCGATGTGGACGAACTCATTCTGGTCGACATTACAGCGACCCCTGAAGGCAACGAGCCGGATTATGTCAGTGTGCAGGACTTCGCCTTAGATTGCATGGTACCACTCACTGTGGGTGGCGGCATTCGTAATATTGATCAGATCAGGCAACTACTCTCAGCCGGAGCCGACAAGGTGTCCATCAACACGGCAGCTTATGATCATCCTGAGTTGATTACCGAAGCCAGTGACCGCTTCGGAGTGCAATGCATCGTCAGTAGTATCGATGTTAAACGCCATGAAGATGGGCACTTAAGTTGCCATAGTCACAGTGGACAAACCGATAGGGGACTAGACCCAGTCGAATGGGCTAAGAAATGTGTCGAACTCGGCGCAGGAGAAATCCTGCTCACTTCCGTCGACCGCGATGGCATGATGAATGGCTACGATATCGATTTAGTGAAGCAAGTATCCTCTGCAGTGAACATTCCGGTCATCGCGTCCGGTGGTGCTGGCAATTACCAACACTTAATCGAGGCGGTTAAAGACGGCGGCGCTTCCGCAGTCGCACTAGCCAGTATCTTTCACTTCACCGAAGCCACACCCGCCGAGGCGCGCAGTGCGATGAAAGAGGCGGGTATTCCAGTTCGCAAAACACTCAAATAGTTATCCCCATGCAGATAACCTTTCGAATCGATGCCTCTGCCAACATATGTGCCGAGTATTAGGGCTCGTTCATTTAGAAGCACCACAGCACAATCAACTGAACTCTAGATCTGTATGCTGAAGTTTTCAAAACTCAGAGCGTTCGGTTGTCCTATCAGGAATCCGTCGCAATTAATTAAGGGTAAATGATTGAAGTGGTCTCCTCTGTCTGAAAAGAATTGAAGTGTTGCTGCACTCATAAATTCGTTGATGAAAATAAGTATATTAATTCGTGCCGATGCTGGAGGCGCTCTGGGCACTGGCCATGTCATGCGCATGATTGCACTCGCGCAGGGATACCTGCGTCGTGGTGGCAGCGTGTCGCTGGCTTCTGTAAATTGCCCCGAAAAGCTGGTGGAGCGTGTGCGCAGTCATGGGATAACGCATCACACTATCATAGCTGCGCAGCCCGGAGATACTGATGATGCTCAGCAGACAGCTGAACTGGCTAAAGAATTGGACGCCGAGTGGCTAGTGGTGGATGGATATCATTTTGATTATGAATACCAGAAGTATGTAAAGCAGTTTGGTTTTTCTCTTCTCTGCACGGACGATCATGGCTACTCGGATTGTTGGCATTGCGATGTAATTTTAAATCAAAACTTGGATGCGAACCTCCGTATTGATTATAAAAATGATCTGCTAAATACTAAAGTTTTGTCGGGCCCGGCGTATTGCCTTTTGAGGGAGGAGTTTTTGGATGCGCAAACGGAGAAATGCACTTGGGGCAGCATCGAATGCTTGCTAGTCACGCTTGGTGGTTCAGATCTTGAGAATGCGACTGAAGCAACGCTGCAGCTAGTTGATCAAGCCTGTGAGCGCCCATTAAATATTCGAGTGCTAGTGGGGGCAGATAACCCACATCTTGAGCGTCTACGTGTATTCGAAAGCCATCACAATGTTGAGGTTGTGCAAAATGCGACTAACATGCCCGAGCAATACGCTTGGGCCGATGGAATTATTTCCGCAGGTGGTAGTACCTGCTGGGAATGGCTCTATTGGGGACTACCTGGTGCGATTGTGACGATTGCAGACAATCAGTTGCCGATTGTTGATGCGTTGACAGTTGCTCGTCAGGCGGCACTACCACTTGGCTGGTTTAATGGCGCTGCTTTTGGCGCGAATACGAAGCCACTGTCGGAGTGGATCCATGAGCCTGCGAAGGTCTGTGATGCGACAGTTGCGAATGGGATGATCGATGGGGGCGGGGCGGATCGTGTTGTTTCTAGTCTTTTAGGCGAATTATTCTATTTCCGTCCGGTATCTCTATGGGATTTTGAAATGACATTTAGCTGGGCAAATGATTCACATGCACGTCTGATGTCGTTTTCCTCTGAAATGATTTCACGCGAAGTACATCTGGATTGGTTGAAGCGAAAATTAGCGGATGATAAAGTGTGGCATCAGATAGTTGAGCTCAACGAGCTGGCTGTGGCAGTTGGTGTCGTTCGCGTGGAGAAAATAGACGCATCGGCTAATGCTGTTATTTCGATAAATCTTTCTCCGAGTATACGCGGTAAAGGATATGGTTCACAGATCATTCGAGAGGCGTCACAGCGGTACTGCGATGAGTCTGGAGAAACATGTATTAGTGCCTATGCTAAATTGGAGAATATTGCATCCGTTCGTGCTTTTCAGAAAGCAGGTTATACTTGTCCTGTTCAGTCGGACCTTCAGCAAGGAGACGCGGTAGTGATGTTTTTTAATTACTCAGTGGAGGCGGATGTAGACAATAATAAGGTAGAACTACGTAATGAGATCTAAAATCACTATCAATGGCCGCTCTATAGGACTCGGTTATTCTCCATATATTATTGCTGAAATGTCAGCCAATCATAATGGGAACATTCAGAATGCTTTTGAGATAATTGATGCGGCGGCTGATGCGGGTGCTGATTGTGTGAAATTACAGACATATCGTGCAGATACAATTACGATGCAGTCGTCATCACCTGAATTTAGAATAGATGATGGGCTGTGGGCAGGTAACACTCTGTATGATCTATATGAGCAAGCTCATACACCTTGGGAGTGGCATGGCCCACTTTTTGAGCATGCTAAGAAACGTGGGATTGTTATGTTCAGCTCACCATTCGATTCAACGGCAGTTGATTTTCTTGAAGACTTAAATGCGCCAGCATATAAAATTGCTTCATTTGAAGCTGTGGACCATGCTCTAATTCGTTATGCTGCTTCGACGGGAAAGCCCTTGATTATTTCGACTGGTATGGCTGATTTGGAGGAGATCGAGGAGGCGATACAGGCAGCTCGGGATGGAGGTTGTCAAGAGTTGGCTATTTTACATTGTGTGAGCGGTTATCCCGCGCCTGCAGGAGATTATAATTTACACACGATCCCTGATATGATTCGCAGATTTGGATGTGTGACTGGTTTATCCGACCACACCTTGAATAACACGACTGCGATTACCGCTGTTTCGCTCGGTGCTTCGATTGTTGAAAAGCATTTCACACTAGATCGTACCGGAGGCGGACCCGATGATAGCTTTTCTCTTGAGAGTGATGAGTTGCGGGCTTTGGTCCAAGACTCTAAAACTGCTTGGGATGCGCTGGGTCAAATTGATTACGGTAGAAAGTCCAGTGAGTCTGGGAATGTTAAGTTCCGTAGATCCTTGTATTTTGTTGAGAATATTCAGGCAGGTGAAGTGATTCGTTCTGATCATATTCGCTCAATTCGACCTGGTTATGGTTTAGCTCCAAAGCATTTAGATGCGATTATGGGTAAGCAGTTGAAAGTCGATGTTGAACGTGCGACGCCTGTTACTTGGGATGTTTTTGTGTAGCTTCGAAAGGATGTTAATATATGAAAAAAGACAACTATAGGCGGACTTTCTCATCAAACGTTTTATTGAGTAAGTCTTTGAAGGAAGTAGTCAGTCAATTACCTCCTGTTGATTACATTGGGAAGTTGAAGGGGGAGGCTAATTACTATGGAGCATCTAGCGAAATCGCTCGGCAAGTTGATTCGCTTGAGCAATGTGCATCTGGTGCGCGTTGGGAGCACGGATGGAAATACGGTGAGGTTTCTACTGCTGAGCACATCGGAGGTTATAGTAAAAAGAAAAGCAAGAGCCTGCATTTAGTGAGCAATCAAGCGCATGAAGCGATCTTACGTGCTGAAGGATTCTCAAATGTGCATGCCGTTGGTCTTCCGTATTTATATGGAGATGAGCCAAATCTTGTGCGACGAAAGGGCTCTTTGTTGGTTTGCCCTGGGCATACTTCGACGTATTCGGATCAAGACTGGTCGAAACTTGCTGAGGAGTATGCCAAGCGTATATCTGAAATTAAAGAAGGGTTTAGCGATGTCTTAGTCTGTCTCTCCGCTAATTGTATCGAACGTGAGCAGTGGGTTCATGAGTTCGAGGACAAAGGCATCCCTTGGGTGATGGGAGCATGGATATATGATCGCAATGCCCTTAGTCGCATGCGCTGTTTGTTTAGTCAGTTTGAGTTCGTGACAACGAATTGTGTCGGCTCGCATATCGTCTATTCGAGTTATGAAGGGTGTAAGACCTCTATATGGGGCTGGCAAGACCTGTATAGTCGTGAAGAATGGAGAAATGATCCGAGTTACAAAGATAAGGAAGACCTTTTGGATGAAGACTTAAAATGGGGGACGCAGTCTTGGATGCGTGAGCACTATGAGCAGTTGTTTCATGAAGCGCCTCAAGATGCGATTGTACTCAAAGATTGGGCGGCGCAGCAGTTGGGGCAAAACTTCAAAAAGCCTGCTGAAGAGGTGGCTGATTTGTTTGGTTGGACGCGTTCAAACCGAGCCAGCTCAAGTGTCATACCAATAGACGAGTTCGTCGTTTTTTCGAGCTCCCAGGCTAAAGGGAGACTGGCACGCTGCTTTCAATTTCTACGAGGTGACACTCTCACGCGTCTTGGGAAATTGAATCAGTCTCAAACTTGCATTGTTAGTTTAGAGGGTATTGCTCTTCGATGTTATACTGTTAGGGAGCTTCTGAGTGCATTGGATCGGGTTTCTTCCTTTGACCAATGGTTGCGAGAGCATCCCGAATCGATCGACGTAGCGCTTTTTATTGGAGGGAGCGAGCTTGAGCTCATCTGCTGTCTACGTAATTGTCCAAGGCTTGCGCTTAATTACCTCGGCTCGAATTCTATTCAAGCTGATTTACTTGAAGCTAACCTAGATCGTTTCGGATATAAAGAAGTCGAAATTATTCGTGAGTTGCCAGACGTCGTCAGTGGATATTGTGAACATCCATCCGACGCGATGGATGTGAGGGAAGGACCTATACTACCAGTGTTGGTTAAGACCAGTGCTCTGAGTGAGAGGTTGAATGCTCAAGCTACGAATTTTCTTTATGTAGATCTCGATCTAACATCATGCCAAATTATTGAGTCTAGCTTAGCTGTGTCACCCTCCGTCAATTTCATGTGGATGCATACCAGTAGACTTGAACCTGAAGATCCATCACTTGTTCGTCTCATTGAAAGCATGAAAAGTCGGGGGTTTGAATTTGGTGATGTCTCTCTCTCCGGTATTCGCACTGCTGACTCAAACCAGCATGTTTTTTCTGCTATACGTTCCAAGCTTAGCTAAGATCCCGTCAGCGGCTGAATTGATGCGCGTGTTTCTAGTCGTCTTTTTCTACAGTCTCAATTAATTGAGTTAAGCGTTGAGCATAGGGGGTTTCGTCGATTCGCAAGTAGTAGTTTAACGCTTTGTCCCATCGGTCAAATTCCTTATTGTTTGGCGTATATGTTTCGAAGGTAGTTTTGAAGGAGTTAATTAAAAATTGGATGTTATGCACCAGCGTGACGCCAGGGTGTTTATCAATGTCTTTATACATCTCATAGTATTTAAATGCATTATGCGGGCTGGTTATGTGTGTTCCGTCGGTAGTGCAAAAAATTGTCTGTAAATTCAGTCGAGCCTAGGCGAG
>CEUD01123007.1_pt1 | contig 11621 bp, 8 predicted proteins | sample 356481 | NCBI WGS metagenome assembly CEUD01 (sample SAMEA2623314, study PRJEB7988) | marine metagenome | isolation source: saline water (ENVO:00002010), including | reverse complement strand
GATCTTATTTGTGAATAAGTTATAACGAATATGGTTCAGAAGAGAGTTGCGACCTTTGCGAACTTGACTGATGACCGCGACAAGGCCGTGAGATTATCTATGGGAGGAGGCGATCGGGAACTATCATCGCTTGGCCGTTGCCTTGCTCTGTATTCACCGCCAAGATATAGTCGTGGTTCGTTCGCACGCAAAGAGCGCGTGCCGAGGTGAGGGAGGGTTTTGGTATCTCTATTTGACCAAGAATCGGTATCGGACAATGACATTATGGTGTCGTCCGATGTGGGTACGCGGGCGCTTTCGACCGTATCTGTAGAAACCAGCTTCGTTCATAAAGTCTACGAACGGATTTCGTCGGTTTACTTGGGTAAATGGCCAATCGTTGATGTGATGTTTGGTCCAGCACTGCACCCTGGTCGCTTAAAGGCTATCAAGCGTTTGGCCATCCAGGCGGGTGACGAGGTGCTTGAGGTTGGGGTTGGTACTGGGATAAGTGCGGTGCTGTACCCCGACGATTGTAAGGTCACAGGAATCGACCTGTCCGTGTCAATGCTTGAGGGTGCGCAACGCCGGCTAGAACGGCGCGGGGTGCGGAACGTACGCCTAAAGCAAATGGATGCCACAAAACTTCAGTTCCCTGATGAATCGTTCGATCTGGTTTATGCTCCTTACGTGATTAGTGTCGTGTCTGATCCGGTATCAGTGGTGCAGGAAATGTATCGCGTGTGCCGGAAGGGAGGGCGGATCATTGTTTTGAACCACTTTCTCAGCGAACGGAGGTTTCTCGCTCGGATCGAACGGATATTGTCTCCCCTTACGGTCCACCTGGGTTTCAAGGCTGATCTTGACCTTCGAGCGTTGCTGGTGCAAGCAGGGCTTTGTCCTGTGTCGATCGAGAAGGTCAACTTCCCTCGTATTTGGTCGCTCGTGATGTTCGTCAAGGATTGACTAGCGTTACGACGGATTACCACTGCAACGAGTTCAAATTTTGTAACACGGTCCCGGAATGGCGCTTAACGAACGGGAGTTCTTTAACGAAAAACAGGAACTAAAGCCTACAACCTATGGCTGTCCTAAGTGTCGTCATCGTGGAGAGTATAAGATTTGCTGGATTAGGCGCGTAAAGAAGGAACGTCCACCTCGTGGCGCTGACGAGCGTGACCGGGCATTGTTTGGGAAATTGCGAGACTATATGGTACGCGTCGATGATTATGTTGTCTGTACACGCTGCCGTAATCGCTTTGAGATTCCATCCCATCAGTCGGTTGCATTTTTCTAGATCAGTTCCTCCCCGGTCCTGCTTTGTCGAATTCCCTCGGAATACGGCGAGTACGAAGGTGAGTGCCACTAGGGCTGACTCAAACTCGGGGGTATAATCGTGCCATTCGTAGCATGGTTCTGCTGGATCAAGGGTTGCGCCGTGGCGGGGCGTCGCGGCCGTCTCGAGCGCTCCTCTCCGTCCTTACCTGCATAACTGCAGTCTGGTTGGGTAGTCCGCTTAGCGCATCAACACAAAGCTCAGGCGTACAACCAGTTGCAGTTAGTGAAGTGTCCGAACGGCACGATTTTCTACGTGCTGCTAGGCGTGCACTGGCACTAGGTGATGTTGCTGAGGCACGACGTCTCGCAATTGCTCGCGGCTCAAACGATTCCACGGCGGCCGCAGTGTTGGGCCTGATTGCTGCGAGGCAGGGAAACTACGCTGAAGCGGAGCGGCTCTTCCTTCCTGCAATTAGGATCGACTCGACTGGCGAAGCGGCTCTTGAACTTGGGCTCCTGCTGACGCGCCTTGGTCGGTCTGCTGAGGCTTTAGATACTCTAGCCCCGATCATTAACACAGGGGCAAGGCGTCGGGTCGATGTGGAATTACTTCGGGTAGCCGAAGCCGCACGTGCTCTTGGCCAGTCTCGTGAGGCGAATGATTTTTTTAGGCGCGCCGCAGCGGCAGCTCCCCAAGACCCAGCTATTAATACTGCTTGGGGCGAATTGTTTCTAGAAAAATATAACATCGAGGATGCGGTTCGCTCATTTCGAACGGCCCTAACCGCTGATCCTGAGTGGGTACCTGCACATGTTGGACTCGGACGCACGTTGGTGAGTGAAAATCCATCTGATGCAGCCGAAATGGCCCGCCGTGCAATTGAACTGGACGAGTCGTCGGAGGCGGCCCATCTACTCCTAGCCGAGTTAGCTCTTCAGGAACGGCGTTACGACGACGCGTCTTTGATAATTGAGCAAGCGCTCAGCATTAACGCGAATAGTTTTGAAGCGCGGTCTCTACGTGCTGCCATTGCTTATATCGAAGACCGGATTAAAGATTTTGAAACTGAAGTTGCTGGTGTTCTTGCGCTCAATCCTCATTACGGCGAGGTCTACCGTGTGACAGGGGCTCAGGCGGCGAGTCATTACCGGTTTGACGAAGCGGTTACATTAGTTCAGAAGTCACTGGATTTATCGCCTGGTAGCCCGCTCGCTCAGGCTGAATTGGGCATGCATTTACTTCGCACGGGCGATGAGGTGAGTGCTCGGGAGCAGCTCGATCAATCGTTCGAAACCGATCCTTTCAATATCGTTACTTTCAACTTGCTACAAATGTTGGATGCGGTAGACGAGTTTGAGACGATTCGAAAGGGTGATTTGGTTGTCCGTCTTCATCCAAGCGAGTCCCCCATACTGGGTGATTACGTTGTGTCTCTCGCTTCTCAGGCGCTTGAGACGCTTGGCGGCCGTTACGGTGTTGAGATAGACGGGCCAATTCTAATTGAAGTATTTCCCCGTCACGATGATTTCGCTGTACGTAATTTGGGGCTACCTGGAATGATCGGCGCGCTCGGGGCTTGCTTCGGACGGGTTGTTACGATGGATTCACCGCGCGCCCGCCCCCCCGGCACCTTTAACTGGCAAGCGACTCTGTGGCACGAGATGGCACACGTTATTACCTTGCAGATGTCTCGTAACCGTGTGCCGCGCTGGCTGACTGAAGGTATTTCAGTCTACGAAGAAGGGCTAGCGAATCCTGCTTGGGGTCGTAATATGGAATTGACTTTTGCGCAAGCGCTTGAAAGTGGTGAGACGTTACCGTTACGACAACTGAATATCGGATTCACGAAACCGGAAACGATTGTCCTAGCCTACTATCAAGCGTCTCTCGTAGTTGAACATCTCGTCGATTTGTATGGTGAGGATATGTTGCCTGAGATGCTACGTGGCTATGCAGAAGGATTTGATACCGAGGCATTACTTGAGCAGATAGCTGGAACCGATTTTGACGCTTTGCAAGAAAGCTTTGATATTGCTCTTGAGGAGCGGTTTAGCAGCTTACAGCGAGCATTACAGCAGCCTGTGTCTGGGCCGCTCCCAGAGGCGGGCACACAACTCGACATGCTCGGCGCATTGGCGAGGTCCTATCCTGCTAGTTATGCCATTCAGGTGACCTATGGCCATGCTCTCTACTCTGCAGGCGAGCTCGATGCTGCGGTTGATGTGTTAGAGCATGCGTTGACACTTGTAACTGTCGCGACTGGAGCCAACAGCCCACGTGCATTACTGGCCGAGATCGCGATTAAACAAGGTCAGCGTGATCGCGCGATGAACCAACTGGTAGGTCTGCTGGCGTATGATCACCAGGACCTCCAATCGGCCCGGCAGTTGGCAGCGCTAGCTGAGGAAACGGGACACCGAGAGCATCAGCAAGTGGCTTACGAGCGTATCATCGCGATTGATCCGTTTGACGTCGTGCCGCATGCTGCACTTGGTCGGCTGGCGCTGGACAGTGGTGAGATAGAGAAAGCGGTCCAAGAGTTTCGTGTGGCATTAGCTGCAGGTCCAGTGGATGTCGTGGTTGCTCATTGTGATTTGGCTGAAAGTCTGATCCTTGCTGGCAAAATAGGCGAGGCGAAACAACATGCGCTGGCTGCACTTGAGATCGCTCCTTCGTATGAACGAGGTCAGGAATTACTGCTCCGTACAGTGGGGGAGCTGCCATAAGTATGAAGCGAGCACGTAGTGCGGAGATGCAGAGTTACGCAGTGCGGACAGTTTTCGCGGTGGGAGTGCTGGTGGCTCTCGCGGTCATCGCACAGCCGCTCGTTGCGCGTGTACACGAACAAATTTCAATAGTTTCGGGTAACCGATTCGTCGGTTTGGAGTGGACGTTTGTACGCGTTCGATATACCTCAATAACAATGAACGAGGCTAGGTTTCGTCAGTATTGGAACGAGCCGTGGGCTATCGACGCGCCGGCAGCCGAGCAAAACCTCTCTCGTCGCCTTTCACGGCTCACTTCTATCAAGGTGAATGATCCGATCGTTGTAACACTGGACGAAGAACGGATCTGGGAATATCCGTGGCTCTATTTTGTGGAGCCTGGCAATCTCCAATTGGGAGCGGATGAGGTTACGAGGTTGCGCGAGTTTTTATTGCGTGGTGGAACCATCACGTTCGATGATTTCCATGGGCCGATTGAATGGGACCACTTTGTCGCACAGATTTCAAAGGTGCTACCTGAGTATGACATTGTCGATCTTGAGTCAGATCATCCGATTTTTAGCTGTTTCTACAAGATTGATTCCTATCCTCAGATTCCAGGGTTAGGTGCTTTTTTTAGTGGCCGAACGTGGGAAAAGGGCGGCTTTGTGCCACGGCTACGTGCTGTGCTAGATGATGAGGGCCGCCCAATGGTTCTCATCAACTGGAATACTGATATGGGGGACGGCTGGGAGTGGTCGAACGCTGAAGAGTATCCAGGTTACATCAAGTACACGGGACAGTCGTATCGAATGATGATCAATGAGATCATCTACGTATTGACCCATTGATAGCGGGAGTGACAAACGGCGCATGGAAACAATATCGGAGACCACTGCAACCGAATTGGCAGAGCGCGTTAGGCATGGCCGCAAGCAGATCCTCGCTGAACTACGGAAGGTGATTGTTGGTCAAGACGAGTGCATCGATCAGGTGTTAATTGCACTCTTTACGGGTGGACACTGTCTGATCACTGGCGTTCCGGGACTAGCGAAAACCTTAATGATTAAGACTTTGGCAGATATCTTGGATTTGACCTTTGGAAGGATCCAGTTCACACCTGACTTGATGCCAGCCGACATTACTGGAACCGAGATTCTTGACGAGGAAAGCGGGCATCGGGCGCTGCGTTTCGTTAAAGGACCGATATTTTCACAAATCATTCTGGCCGACGAAATTAATCGAACGCCACCAAAAACGCAGGCGGCCCTGCTTGAGGCGATGCAAGAATACCATGTTACGGCAGCGGGTCGGACCTATCAACTCGACCAACCCTTCTTTGTTTTAGCCACCCAAAACCCGATTGAGTTGGAAGGTACATATCCGTTACCTGAAGCGCAACTTGATCGGTTTATGTTTAACATCGTAATGACCTATCTTTCGGAGGACCAAGAGGTACGTGTTGTTACGGAAACGACTGGAGCCAGCCGAGAGCCGGCCTCGTGTGTTTTGCGCGGCTCTGACATTACCGATTTTCAGAAATTAATTCGACAAGTGTATGTCTCTGAAGAGGTAGCACGCTATGCAGTCCGTTTAGTGGATGCCTCCCGCCCAGGCCGACGTGCGAACCTTGACTTTATTCAGCAGTGGGTGAAATGGGGGGCCGGCTTACGTGCCTCGCAGGCGTTGATTCTCGGAGGAAAGGCTCGTGCACTTATGCACGGGCGGTTCCATGTTTCCGTTGGTGATGTTGCGGCGTTAGCACCGCCGATCCTTCGCCATCGGATAATCACGAACTTCTACGCTGAGTCTGAGGAGGTCGATTCTGATAAGTTGGTGACTCAACTTCTTGAGGCGGTTCCGCCGCCCCGGAGTGAGATGTAACATGGCGATGAAGGCGACGGGAGGTGAAGTTCGCTTTCTTGATCCAGCCGTCGTTGCTCGTATTGGCTCCATGGAATTGCGGGCACGGACCGTCGTCGAAGGATTCTTGTCAGGGTTACACAGAAGTCCATTTAAAGGTTTCAGCGTTGAATTTGCAGAATACCGACAGTACCTTCCAGGTGACGATCTATCGACGATTGACTGGAAGGTTTATGCCCGAAGCGATCGTTACTACGTTAAGAAATTCGACGAGGAAACCAACGTAGAGTGTCACCTTCTACTCGACGTCAGCGGCTCGATGGGTTACGGATCCCGAGATGTTACTAAATTAGCGTACGGTTCGTATTTAACAGCATCGCTTGCCTACTTGATGAATCGTCAACGTGATGCGGTAGGATTTATTGCGTTCGACGACAATATCGTTACCCACCTACCACCGAGCGCTCGTCCTGGGCATCTAAGGTCAGTGCTGCTAGCGCTAAACCAGTTATCTCTGGGTACTCGCTCTAACGTGGCGAAGCCACTTCACCAATTGGCTGACTCATTAGTTAAACGTGGAGTTGTTGTTTTGCTTTCTGACCTGCTTGACGATCCAGTAAAGACAATTCAAGGTCTAAAGCATCTTCGTTTCCGTGGTACAGACATCGTTGTTTTTCATCTCTTGGATCATGATGAGCTTACGTTTCCATACGATCGGCTAACGCGTTTTCGCGATATGGAGACGTCAGACGAGGTGATGGCAGCTCCGCTCGAAGTACGTGACCACTATTTAGGTGAGATTGAATCACTTGTGTCTCATTACAAGCGCGAACTTGGTCTGGTCGGGATTGATTACCAACTTGTGGATACATCCAAGTCACTGGATTTCGCACTCATGAGTTATTTGTCGACACGCAGCCGCCGTCAGTAGAAGACGGCCATCAGTGAAACTAAATGTTCGGTGTATCGTTTCTTGTTCCGGCGTTTCTTCTTGGGCTGGCCGCGGCCGCCATTCCGGTCCTACTGCACCTGTTGAAGCGAACTCCAGCAGCGCGCCGAGAATTTTCTGCAGTCTTTCTGATTAAAAAGACACAGGTTGAACAAACAAATCGACGGATGTTGCGTGAGTGGATCTTGTTGGCTCTGCGGGTGACGGCTCTAGTTTTGCTGGCTGTGGCGTTTGCGCGGCCCTATCTCGCTAGTACGTTGGTCGGCCTTACTGGGGGCCTGACCGTTGTGGCGGTCGATCGATCGTTCAGCATGTCCGGTCAAGGCCGGTTTGATCGTGCGCGCGAATTAGCGGTTAACGCCGTACTTGCGGAAAATTTTTCCAGGGAAGTAGCAGTTGTGGCTTTTGATGAAGGTGCGGTTCTAGTGTCTGAACCGTCGCTTGACCGTCAGAAGGCGCTTGCAGCCATCGCTCAGCTTTCGACCGGATGGGGCGCCACTCGATATCGACTTGCGCTCGATAGGGCAGCCCAGGTCATTGGAGACAAGACCGGAAAGATTGTCATTGTCACAGATCTTCAACGGAGCGGCTGGGTGTCTGGTGATCATGGCGTATTACCCGATCGGATTCCACTCGACGTTGTAACCATTCAGCCCCCAATGGGCAATTTGGCTGTGACTGAGATTCAGGCCGGCCCTTCTAACACGAGGGCTACCTTGCTCAACGGTGGTCTGGTGGGCCAAGTGGTAACTGCCAGATTACTTGTCGATGGGGCCGAGGTGGACCAGGCGGTGGTGACGGTACCTATGAGAGGTAGCACCGAGGTTGTTTTCCCTGTTGTCCTGCCGCAACGTGGTGAGGCTAGCGTCATCATAAATGATGCTACCGGCTACGAAGCGGACGATGCTCGTTACTTAATGCTTTCGCCGCCGAGGCCACTTGGGATTCTTTTGGTCACAGAGGGTGGAGACTCATCGGTTGAGGCGTTCTATCTAGACCAGGCCCTTCGGGTTGGAGATGTTGCGAAAAGATTTGAGATTGCGCAGACCGCGGCAGCGATGCTTTCGTCGAGTTTGTCAGAGGCAGACGTTCCGCCAGCCGTGGTCCTGCTGTTGACTACTCGTGGACTGGACCGTCGGGGACTTTCTGGATTGGAGAGATTTACGCGCGCGGGAGGCGGAGTACTCATTGTTGCCGGTCCCGATATAGAACCGCTCATGCTTTCGGGATTTGGCGGCGTGGGCCCTTCCGTACCGGAAAATGATGACACAGGTTCGGTGGACCGAAGATTTGTACCGGCTGATGGAAGGCACCCGATCTTTCAGGCGTTTGGACAGAAACTGGGAAACCTGGCTCAGGCTAGGTATGTGCGGACTCGGAGACTGGATTCAAGCACAGACGGTAGCGTGCTTGCGCACTTCAGTGATGGGACGGCCGCGCTAATGGAACATGACCTCGATCTTGGACGACTACTTGTATTCGGTTCGGACTTCGAAAGTGCGTGGAACGATTTTCCGCGTCATCCGATGTTCGTACCGTTCGTGCACGAGACACTAAGGCACCTCAGTGGCGATAGGAATGAACCGCGTGAGTTGGTCGTTGGCGACGGTCCACGGGAGAGTGTTCGCCGTCCAGGATTTATTGAGTTAGCCGACTCGCAACGGGTGGCAATCAACGTCGATCGGGAAGAATCTGATATGACGAGCATGTCAGTTGCCGAATTCAAGGCCGAGGTAGCAAAGGTAGGCATTACGATCAATTCAACAACTGACCACGCAATGGATGAACGGGAACGAGACGGCGGATACTGGCGTTACGCACTCGGCCTGATGATATTGGCACTCGCTGCTGAGAGTCTTCTAGGTCGCCGGACGGGATAGGGGGCATGCAGAGTCAAGACGAGCCACTCTGGACGTTCTTTGCCAAGGTCAGACGACGCTGGGTCACGCTTGCCGTGTTGCGTGGTAGCGCTAGGGTCTTTGGTAGTGTCGGCGTGATCGTGCTAGTTGCAGTCATGGTGGATCACTTCTGGCTGCCGACGGGCATATCGCTTATTGCATTAGCACTGACGGCGGCAGTCGTAGCGATCGGTCAAACCCTTTTAATATGGTGGCCGCTTCGCAAAACTCCGTCCCCACGACAAGTGGCCAGATTTATTGAAGAGCAAGTGCCGGAATTTGAGGACCGGCTAGCAAGTGCAGTTGAACTCGGTAGTCGTACCGTGAGATCTGCGGTTCAGTCGATGGTGATTACTGATGCCTCGAATCAGGTTCAGACTGTGCAACTTGACCGCGTGGTCTCGAGCACGCAGATCAGACGTGCAATCGGCCTTTGCGTGGCCGGCGGTATCGTCCTCGTGACCGCGCTCAGCTTGGCACTGACACCAGCTCAACGAGCTGTTGATGCGGCAAGTCTGTATGCGTTTCCTGAGACTGTCCGAATCAACGTCTCGCCAGGTGATGCCCGTGTGATGGCGGGTGGATCGCTGGAGGTGCGCGCGCAGGTGGAAGGGGTCACGATTACATCTCGCCTAATTCATCCGGTGTTACAAGTTGAGTCAGGTGACGAATGGCAAGACATTGAGATGCGGCCGGACGACGGAAGTTTCCAGTTCGAGTTTACCTCGGTCAGAGAGAGTTTTCGTTATCGGGTGAGTGCAGCTAGTGCATGGTCGGATGAGTACAACGTGACGGCACTCATGGTGCCCCATATTGATCGGATTGACGTCGAATACGACTATCCACTATTTACTCGGCTCGAGCGGCGTATAGAGATCGACAGCGGAGATGTGTATGCACCAGTTGGTACGGCGGTAACGCTCACTGTCTACGCGGACAAGCCGATTGAGGATGGTGCAATGGTGCTTTCGGACGGGTCTCTCATCCCGTTGGCGCTCCGGGACGACACGACGTTGACTGGGAGCTTCGAGGTTTCGGCGGATGATGCTTATCGGGTGACCCTTTCCGACAATCAGGGTCTCAGTAATTTGAGCGAGGGCCAGTACTTTATTCGCGCGATCGCTGATCTTCCTCCCGTCGTCAGGATTCTCAGACCAGATGGGGACCGCTCGGTTACGCCACTGGAGGAGGTGACCATCGAAGCCCGTGCCGATGATGATTATGGTCTCGAACGCTTTGAGATCGTCTATGCAGTTAGGGGCGATGAAGACCAGGCTGTGCCACTTCTAGGGTCGACTGATCTGACGACAAGGATTGGAATCTATACGTTATACATTGAGGATCTTGATGTTGTGCCTGGTGACTTTGTTACCTATTACGCGCGCGCACTGGATGTGAATCGAGCGAAGGCATCCACCGAAGCGCGTAGTGACATCTACTTTCTTGACGTTACGCCATTTGAACAGGAATTTGTTGAAGCGCAGAGCCAGTCACAAGGGGGTGATGGTGGTACAGGTCTTGCTGATTTGACGGCTGCTCAACGTGCGATCGTAGTGGCTACGTGGAAACTCGATAGACAGGTTGAGGATTCTAGGGTCGAGAACGAGGTCCGTACGGTGGCCCGTGCTCAGGATGAACTCAAGGTGCGCACGGAACAAGCTCTTGAGGAGTTTGGCCCAGGACGACGGCAGGGTGAAGTGGCATCAAGTGGAACGCGTGATGGAGCACCGTTGGATCTTGCAGTTCGCGCCATGGGTTTCGCGAAGACGGCATTGGACAATATTGAGACTAACGAGGCTATTCCCCACGAGATGGCGGCACTAAACCATCTGCTGCGTGCTCAGGCCGAAATTCGGCAACGGGAAGTTTCCCGGCGGCAGGCGGCGGTAGGTGGTGGCTCGGGAAGACCAGGTCAAGACCTCTCAGCGTTGTTTGACCAGGAGTTGCGTCGTCAGCAACAGACGAACTACGAAACGCGCTCATCGGCTGGCCAGCCAGACAGCCCTGAAAGTGAAGCGCTTGATGAGGTGAGGGAATTGGCCGGCCGGCAATCGGATCTCAATCGCCGGAAGCAGGCTCTTGAACGTCAAGGTCCTGAAGTGGACCCTCGAGAATTTCAAGAGCAGCTCGAGCGACTGACCAGAGAACAAACCGAGCTGAGGGACGAAGCTGAGCGGCTAACTCGGATGCTTGACCAGTTAGGTGAAGCGACCCAACAAACTTCCGGTGGTCAGGCTTCTAGCCAGGCGGCACGACCGACAACCCAACTGGATGGGGAGCGGATGCGAGAAGTCTCTGAAGCGATGCGCGCTGCAGCTGGCGACCTTCGACGTGGGGATCTCAGCGGTGCAAGTGAGCGTGGTCGACAGGCCCTAGGTCGACTCAGTGCGCTTGAACAGGAGTTGCGGTATCTCAATCCGGAAGAGCGCCAAAGGGCTGTAGCTGAACTACAGTCAGAAGCGAGGGACCTTGCTGACGCCCAAACGGTTATCGCTCGCGAAGTGGACCAGCTCGAAGTTGGTCAGGCGAGTCGCGACACGGGAACACGCCTCGCTGAGGAGCAGGCTCAGATGGCCGACCGGGTCGACCTTCTTCATGAGGCCACCGGCGTACTTGCCCGTAGGCTCGACAATGATCCAGAGGGTCGAGGGACGCTAGAAGAGGTGGCTGGCATGGTCGAAGAAGAACGTCTGGCTCCTCGCCTCCGTGAATCTGCTGACACCTTACGACGTGCTTTTGGAACGTCAGACGGAATTTCAGAGGACGAACGTCGTAGTCTGACTGAGTCGGAGGGTGTCCTCAGGGATACGCTGACGCAGGTGGCTGAACGGCTTGAGTTAGTGCCTGGAGGTCTCAGCGATGAAGCCCGGCGGCTTTCGGAGGAACTGGACCGGACGCGAGCATTACGGGAACGTTTAGGGGATCTCGAACGTCAAATTGAAGCTCTG
>CEUD01124967.1_pt1 | contig 11635 bp, 9 predicted proteins | sample 356481 | NCBI WGS metagenome assembly CEUD01 (sample SAMEA2623314, study PRJEB7988) | marine metagenome | isolation source: saline water (ENVO:00002010), including | reverse complement strand
CCGCCACAACCGCCCGCGAAGAAGGCATACAAGTCTTCGCCATCGGCATCGGCACTCCCGAAGGTGAATACCTAAAAATCCGCAACGCACAAGGTATCGAAGAGTATGTTCGCGATGCCGAAGGCCAACCCGTCCGTAGTCAACTCGACGAAAGCACGTTACAGCAAATCGCTAAAGCTACAGCCGGTAGTTATAGTCGGCTCAGTAACGCTTCACTGGATCAACTATATAGCTCCGTGATCGCCACCCTCCCCCGCGAAGAACGAGAGTCCGAACTACAAGAAATCCACATCGAACGCTTCCAATGGGCCCTATCGGCTGCCGTCATCTTTCTCGTATTGGAAGTCCTGATACGCCGCCGACGTAGTACAGGCATCCACGCCAGCCTCGCGATACTGGCGCTGCTCACGATCACTCCCAACGACAGACAAGAGTGTCTGTCCTACATAGCACACGCGCATCTGTCCGACGCAAGACAGACACCCTTGCCTTTCTCGCCCCAGTCTCACCAGCACAGAGCCAAACAGCCACACCAGATGCAAGCGGGGCCATCGATTCCATTTCTACAAAACGACGAAGCAGAAAGCACACCCTCTACAGACACCCCACCAGCGGACACACCACCAACAAACGACGCTCGCAGCCTTTACAACGCCGCCTACCAAGCGCTCAGCAACGGCGATTACGAGAGCGCAATCCAAGGCTATGAAGCCGCGATTGCTCAATCCGAAGACTTCAAACTTCAAGGCGACTCACTCTACAACTTAGGCTACGCGAGCTACCAACAAGCTCGCCAAACTTATCAGTCGGGCGATCCGCAAACCGCGCTCGAACAAATCAAAAAAGCGGAAGCACTCTATCAATCCGCGCAAGAAATCGCTCCCGAGGACACTTCTATCCAACAAGACTTAGAGCAAGTGTCCGCCGCCCGTGAAATGATTGAGAAGCTGATCGAAGAACAACAAAATCAAGAGCAAGCAGATCCATCTCAAGACTCCAAACAACAGGGCGACCAGTCCGAAGAGAATCAAGAGTCGCAGCAGAACCAGGACGAGTCCCAACAATCCGAACAAGATCAGGGCGAGCAGGAGCAAGGCGAACAATCGGAAGACTCTCAACAAGGCCAACAGGGCGACTCATCGCAGCAAGATCAAGGCGGCCACGAATCGTCCGACCAAGCCGACAGCGAATCAGGCGATTCCAGCGCCGAGGACTCACAGTCGGCTCAAGACGGCTCGCAAAACGAAGCATCCGACTCCCAAGAAAGCTCTCAGGGCGCGGAGCAAGAATCCACCCAAGACCCCGTCGACGACATTCCCCAAGCCGGCGAAGAAAGCGAAGACGCCAACGAGCAAGGCTCTCCAAGCGGCGCGGTGCCCGAAGCCAGCGAAGGCGAAGCTGGCGAAGAGGGGTCAAGCGCTGCCGCCAGCGCGGTCGGCCAAGCCATCGAAGGCATGACGGCAGACGAAGCCGCCGCGCTACTCGATTCCCTCCAAGGCAAAGAAACCCTCCTTCCCTTTATCGATCAATCCCGTAGCGGCCGTCAAAGCGACCGCCGCGACTGGTAAACTTTCAGCTATGCATCGACTACAGTTATTCTTATCACTCAGTCTCACGCTGTTGGCCTTCTCCGCCTCAGCGAAAATCAATGTAAGCGCTCGCTTCAATCCAGCGCGCATCGCGATGGGCGACAAATCACAGTATGTGGTCGAAATCAAAGAAACGGATAACAGCCAAAAGCCCGAGATCGAACGAGTCACCAGCCTCCCCATCCCACAGGCCGGAGGCTTGGAGCTCAGTAACGGGCGCACCTCCACCAGCCAACAAACCAGTATTATCAACGGCTCAGCCGAATACAGCATCACCCAACAACTGATCATCGATGCCAAACCTCCCCGCGTCGGAAAATTCACGATCCCCAGCTACGTCTTTCAATACAAGGGACAAAGCTATCGCGCGCCAGCCGCCACACTCGAAACTGTCGAACGTCCCGCCGATGCCGGCCCAACCGCCGACGAGCTGATTTTCCTCAAAACCGACACGCCCGAACACCTCTATGTCGGCCAAACCACCCCCATTCAACTTAAACTCTACGTATCTGAAGACGTTCGACTCACCAGCCTAAACAGCTTCGACCGCAGCGCAGACGGCTTCACAATCAGTGAGCTCCCCGAGAGCCAACAAGGCCGAGAATTGTATGCAGGTCGTCAATATCAAGTCTACACTTGGCCACTGACCATCACTCCCATTCAAACCGGCGAACAAGACCTCAGCTTTCAATTCACCGTTTCCGCCAATATTCCCAACCAAAACCAACGCCGCGATCCCTTCGGTCGGCGCGGATTTGGCAGCAGCCTCTTCGACGACCTATTCGGGCAAAACGAACGCTTTACCGTTTATACCGAGCCTACTCAAGTCGAAGTGAGCGCCCTCCCCACCGCCAATCAGCCCAACAGTTTCACAGGCGCAATCGGTGATTTCAGCATGAAAGTCTACACCGATCGAGACAACACCCAAGCTGGCGAGCCAATCATGCTCTCCATAGAAATTTCCGGCCAAGGTAACTTCGAGCGCATCAACGGCCCCAGCATCCCCGAGACAGCCCAATGGCGCTCTTACGATCCCGAATCAAAATTCCTCCCTCACGCAGAAGACAATGTACTGCGCGGGAGCAAGCGCTTCGATTACGTAATGATTCCCAACCACGCAGGAAGCATCGAGATCCCCGAGATACGCTTCGCCTACTACGATCCCGAAGCCAAACGCTACACTGAACTCAACTCACCGCCCATTCCAATCAAAGTCAGTCCCTCTGACAGACCAACAACCGTCACTCCCACCACCAATCCACAAAGCAGCACACCGGCACCAACAACCGCCCAGCCCTTACAAAAAGAGCTCAGTGTCGAAGACGCCTTACTCACCCTCGATTATCGTCCCCAAGGCACCCAACAGCGCACCCAAAGCAGCTTAAGGCATGCTTCCATCTGGATCGTCAACGCGTGCATCGCGCTCGCCTTAACCATCGCCGTCTTCTGGCTCCGCCACCAACGCCGACTCAAAGAGGACAGCAACTACGCCGATCAACAAGCAGCCAAACAAGAACTGCGCACCACCGCCAAAGCCGCTCAAACAGCGCAAGATGCCGACAACTTCTACGCTCACGCTCAAAACGCCGTGCGCCTGGCCACCACCTGCCGTACCCGAAAAAATCACCGCACCTCCAATATCGACGAACTCACCGCTGCCCTCAAACAAGAAGGCTTAGCCGACGCCCCACTCGCGCAAGCACGCCAACTCTTCGAAACCGCCGACGCCCAACGCTTCGCAGGCACCCATTCTAATAGCGATCTCTCCAGCGCCAAAGCACAACTGGAAAGGATTTTGAAAGCGATATGAACCCACTCCCAACAATCGGTAGCACAGCCGCCCCCCGTGGCGCAGCACATAGAAACAGCCAAATATTGAAAAAGCTCCGTTTCATAACACTCAGCCTGCTCGCCATGATAGGCAGCAACGTCTCCGCTCACGCCGACGACTTTGACGATGGCATCGAAGCGTACCATGCCGCCCAATACGCAGACGCCGCAGCCGCCTTTGAGCGCAGCTTAGAGCAAAGCGAAAGCGCAGCAGCCCACCACAATCTCGCGCTCAGTCTCTTCCAACAAGACAAACCCGCGGAAGCAGCTTGGCAGCTCGAAAAAGCCATCCGGCTCGCCCCCACCAATCAAAGCTACCTGTATAAGCTCGGCGCCCTCCGTCAACAACTCGGACTCTACAAACTCCCCAGCACCTGGTGGCAAAGCGCCGCCAACATCCTAAACCAAGGCACATGGATCTGGATCGCGTGCATCAGTTTTTGGATCGTAGTCGCAGTCATCCTATTGCCAAAGATAGCAGCCAGCCGACGCCCCATCCTGTTAAAACTCACCCTCAGTTTCGCCAGCATCGCACTCGCCCTCAGTAGCGCCGCATTAATCGTGCGCAAGACCCAACAAGCCTCCGGGATCGTCATCACCAACGAGCCCACCGAATTACATCACGCCCCCGCGAGCGCAGCCCCCGAAGCCGGCATCGCCCGCCCCGGCGAGCGTGCCCGCATCCTAGACCAACACAATCAATTCCTAAAGATCCAAACCGAAGCCGACATCACCGGCTGGATCCACACCGGCGCATTCCAGGAACTGTAAGCAAGCCCTCCCAGCAGACAATCAACAATAAATACCCAATAATAAATACCCTGCGTATTTATTATTGATTGATTAGAGAGACTGGTTCAAGCTTTGGCCATGAATCGGCGACGCTTGATTATTTCCGAGACCACTACGGCTTATCACTTGATTTGCCGAACGGCTTACCAGGCTTATCTCTTTGGAGATCAAGAGAAAGAGGTCTTTGTGCGGCTTCTACAGCAACAGGCGCGCTTTGCTGGCATTGAAGTGCTGGCTTACTGCATCATGTCGAATCATGTGCACTTGCTGGCTCGCATCAGTCCGATCGACTCTCTGCCTGATGCGGAGCTGCTGCGCCGCTACCGTGACTATTATGGGGACGTTAAGGTGCCGCAATCGACTTATTCGGTGGAAGAGCTGCAGTCTCTCCTCCGCTCGGGTGGACCGGATGCGGAAGCGGCGCGTCAACGTGTTCTATCGCGCATGGGTGACTTGTCGGCTTTTATGCGCGAGCTGAAACAACGCTTCACTCTCTGGTACAACCATAAACACGACAATCAGGGCACCATCTGGGCCTCTCGCTATAAGAGTCTCATCGTTGAAAATGCCCCGGAGAGTTTGAGCAAGGTCGCGGCTTACATCGATTTAAACCCTGTGCGTGCCGAAATAGTGGAGGACCCCAAAGATTATCGCTGGTGTGGATATGCAGCCGCGATGGCGGGACGCAAAGCACAAAAAGATGCAGTCATTGAGCTTCTTGCTGGGCAGGATGAGTTCGCTCAGGCCATCGCCAGCTACCGTCTGATCTTGTTCGGAAAGGGATATACCAGCAAGGGCTCCGCGACTAAAGATCAAGGCACTCTCTCTGCTGAAGCTCTGGAAGCGGTCATTCAAAACGAGGGACATGTCGCAAGCTCTGAGTTACTCCGCTTGCGCGTGCGCTACTTTGCGGATGGCACGGCCATCGGCTCGAAGGCATTTGTTGAAAATATCGTGCATAGCCATCGAGCTGCTTTTGGCCTCAAGAGGAAAAAAGCGAGCACTGCCCTAGCTCCACAGATTTGGGACGACTTGCATGTGCTGCGTGATTTGAAGAAGAACGTCTATACACGCCCTCAAATTGAATAAGCCGCGTTAAAGAGTCTTCACTACGCCCCAACAGAGGCGCTAATGATATTTAGAATAATTCCAATTATTGCTTGAGTTCCAGAAAACTTGGCCTTTATTGCTACTTGGTCTCATTATCCAACTGACCATTCACGAATTGATTTCTTCATCTATCATCTACCATGCAACTGGAACCAAAGTATAAAGATTTGCTAGACCATGCGCTTGAAGGCAGCGGTCAACGCGCAACCAAGCAGCGCGAGCATGTCTATGCACTGCTGCTAGAGAAGCGCGACCACCCGACCGCGGACGAAGTCTATGCAAGGGCACGGGCCAACATGCCGACCATTTCACTGGCAACCGTCTATAATTGCTTGGAAACTTTAGTGGAAACGAAGCTGATTCGCCAGGTCAACTTCGAACGCGAACCGACGCGCTACTGCCCCAACCTCACTCAGCACGCGCACTTTTACTGCCGCGAAAGCGGCGAAATCGTAGACATCGACCTTTCGGAGGACTTGATACAAGCACTGATGGAAGTATTGCCAGAAGGTTTCTCCGCCCAACACATTGACATCGCCTACGACGGCAAATGCAACGGCTGCCATGACTAGCGTAGACTAAGAGCGCAGCACGCCACCATTTCACATAACTCAACTCGTAAAATAGAAAACTAAAAACCACTCGGATCACGCGAATCGATAAACGTATCCCGCATCACAATGAACACACTCGAAATCAAAAACCTTAACGTCTCCATCGATGGCCAAGCTATCCTTAAAGACTTCAACCTGACCATTCCTAAGGGCGAAGTGCACGCACTCATGGGCCCCAACGGCACAGGCAAGAGCACTCTGGCCAAAGTCATGGCTGGCCACGAGGACTACACAGTCGAGAGCGGCGAAATCCTGCTTGATGGCGAAAACATTTTGGGCAAAGAAGCCGACGAAATTTCCCACGCGGGCTTGTTTTTGGCCTTCCAATATCCGATGGAAATACCTGGCGTGAGCATCGCTAACTTCATCCGCGCCGCTCGCCAAGCACGCCTCCCTGAAGGCGAAGACATCAATGCGGTGGAATACTACAAAGAGCTCTACGCGAAGATGGATTCACTCAAGATGGATCGTAAGTTCACTGCACGTTCGTTGAACGAAGGTTTCTCGGGCGGTGAGAAAAAGCGCTGCGAGATCTTACAAATGGCCATGCTGGAGCCTAAGTATTGCGTCATGGACGAAACGGATTCCGGCCTCGACATCGATGCGCTCCGTATCGTTTCCGAAGGAGTGAACCACATGCGCAGCGAGGAGCGTGGCTTCCTCGTGATCACCCACTACCAGCGCTTGCTCGACTACATCATCCCCGACGTCGTGCACGTAATGTATGACGGTCGCATCGTCCACAGTGGCGACAAAGAACTGGCCAAAGAGCTCGAAAGCAAAGGCTACGACTGGGTCAAAGAAGAATTCGCCAGCGCCAGCGCGTAAGCGAGCACAATTCTGACTCCTAACTACTAACAAGTTCCAACTATGAGCGATACAGATTTACAAGACCAGGCCATACAGGTCGATACCGAGAAGGGAAATTTCAGCTATCCTGAAGATTACGAATTCGATGCGGGCGTAGGTCTCAACGAAGAGACCGTCAAATACATATCCAAGGTCAAAAACGAAGACCCTTGGGTGCTCGACTTCCGTCTCAAGGCGCTCGAGATCTTCAATAAGAAGCCGATGCCGACCAAGTGGGCAGACACCGACTTGGAAAATATCGAGTTCGAAAAGATTCGCTACTACCTCTCCAAGGGCCAAGTGCCTGCACGCTCATGGGACGATGTGCCCGACGACGTGAAGGAAACCTTCGAGCGCCTCGGCATCCCCGAGCAGGAGCGCAAGTTCCTCGCTGGCGTGGAAGCTCAGTTTGACTCGGAAGCCTCCTACTCCCGTATGAAGGAGGACTTGGAAAAAGAGGGCGTCATTTTTGTCGGCTCAACCGAGGGCTTGGCCAAATATCCCGAAATTTTCAAACCTTACTTCGGCAAGGTCATCCCGACCTCGGACAACAAATTTTCCGCACTCAACAGTGCCACCTTCTCCGGCGGCAGCTTCATTTACGTGCCCAAGGGCGTAAAGCTCAAGCAGCCACTGCAAGCCTACTTCCGTATTAATGCGGAAAACTTCGGCCAGTTCGAGCGCACCCTCATCATCGCCGACGAAGGCGCCGAGATCACCTACATGGAAGGCTGCACCGCACCCAAGTTTGAAACTGCCACACTGCACAGTGCGGTGGTTGAGTTGGTCGCACTTAAAAACGCCAAGATTCAATACATCACAGTTCAGAACTGGTCGTCCAACGTCTTCAACCTCGTCACCAAGCGTGGCATGGCCGACGAGGGCGCGGAAGTCAAATGGATCGACTGCAACATCGGCTCCCGCCTCACCATGAAGTATCCTGGCGTGGTGCTCAAGGGCCAAGGCGCTCGCGGCGAAGTGCTCTCCATCGCACTCGCCAATGACGGTCAGCACCAAGATACCGGCGCGAAAATGATGCACCTGGCGGACAACACCACCAGTAACATCATCTCCAAGTCGATTTCGATCGGCGAAGGACGTTCCACCTATCGCGGCCAGGTCCACATGCCCAAGCACCTCAAAAATTGTAAAAACAATACTGAGTGCGACGCCCTGTTGATCAACACCAATAGCCGGACTGACACCTATCCCGCGATCACCACTCGCGGCCAAAACAACACCGTGCAGCACGAAGCCAGCGTATCCAAAGTGAGCGCTGAGCAGATCTTCTACATGATGCAACGCGGCCTCTCCGAGGGCGAAGCCATGAGCCTCGCGGTCAACGGGTTCGTCAACGAACTCATGAAAGCCTTCCCCATGGAATACTCCGTGGAATTGAAGCGCCTCATTGATATGGAAATGGAAGGCTCCGTCGGGTAAGCCCGACGAACGTCCAACATTGAACGCTCAACTTTGAACATCGAATGACAACCACTTTGGAAAATCCAACACATTCCCTTTCCGCCAACGAGCCTAGCTGGTTGGCCGAGCGCCGCGCAGCCGGACTCGACCAATTCAAAAGCCTCGCGATGCCCACCGCGCGTGACGAAGCCTGGCGCTTCGCCAGCGTCGGCAAGCTCAGCATCGACGACTTCAATCCCGTGCCCGCACCCGCGACGTCCACGCTCGATGCGTTGACCGAGCGCTCCGACCTAGTCACCGCACGCGCGGGCCGCTGTGTCTACGTAGATGATGCGCCTGCAAACTTCGAAGGTATCAGCCAAGAACTAGCAGACCAGGGTGTCATCTACCTGCCACTCACAGAAGCGATCGAGCAGCACCCTGAGCTCTTGGAGAAATACTTTCTGCAAGAATCCACCGAACTTGGCTCGGAAAAGTTCTTCGGGCTCCACGCCGCCACCGTCAAGGCCGGCGCCGTGCTCTATGTGCCCAAGGGCGTCGAGATTGCCGATCCATTCGTTAATTACTACTGGACCAGCGGCACTCGCTCAGCCGTGTTCCCGCACACCTTGGTGATCGCAGAAGACAACTCTAAAGTCTCCGTCGTCGACCTCTTCTTCTCCGAAACAAAGGAAAACGAAGCGCTCAACATCTCGGTGTCCAACATCCACGCCGGTGCCAACGCTCACGTCTTCCGCAAGATCGTGCAAGACTGGAACGAAAAGACAGTCTCCTTCCAGCTCGACACCACAGTAGCCGAGCGAGATGCCCAAGTGCAGAACGTCGCCGTCAACATCGGTGCCGAGCGCGCACGCTTCGAAAGCCAGACACGCATCGAAGGCCCCGGCGCTGACGTAAAGATGTATTCATTGACCGTCGCCGAAGAGTCGCAAGAGTTCGACCAACGCACCTACCAAACGCACAACGCTGGTAACGCCGTATCCGACCTATTGTATAAGAATGCACTGCTCGATAACAGTCGCACCATCTTCTCTGGCCTGATCAAAGTCGCCGAGGGCGCACAACAGACCGATGCTTACCAGACCAACCGCAACTTGTTGCTCGATCCCACCGCCGACGCCAACGCGCTGCCCGGCCTGGAGATCCTAGCCAATGACGTGCGTTGTTCCCACGGTGCCACCACTGGCAACGTCGATGAAGCAGAGCTCTTCTATATGATGCAGCGCGGCATATCGCGCCGCGTCGCCATGCAGCTGATGGTATTCGGCTTCTTCGAAGAAGTCATCGAAAAGATCGACAGCGACGAACTCGCCGAAAACCTCCGTCAATTAATTCACAACAAATTTGAATCGAAAATCAAATAGAGCAGAATGACTGATCATTGACGACAGATGATTGAATCTGTTATTGGTTCATTAGTCATTAATAATCATTCATCAGTAATCTCCACCATGGACGAACAACGCACACTCACTCGCGAAGTCGAGGCCACACTCATCCCCCAAGGCACGCCGATGAGCTTGCCCGAGGGCGAAATGGTGACCATCACCCACCGCCTCGGCGGCAACTTCACCGTCATGACTCACAACGGCATGTTCCGCATCAAAGGCGTCGACGGCGACGCCCTCGGCGAAGACGTGACTGAAGCGGCGGCCACCGACGACGACCACGACGGTCCCCCCGAGCAAGACGCGCTGTGGGAATCCCTCAAAAAGGTTTTCGACCCCGAGATTCCGGTTAACATCGTAGATCTCGGACTCGTCTATTCACTCGAAACCAAAGAGCGCCTCGAAGGCGGCTACAAGCTCGACATGGACATGACCCTCACAGCGCCAGGCTGCGGCATGGGACCCGCCATCGCGGAGGACGCCAAAGGCCAGCTCGAACGTGTGCCCGGCGTCAGCGAAGCCGAAGTCAACATCGTCTGGGATCCACCCTGGAACCAAGATATGATCACCGAAGAGGGCAAAATGGTGCTGGGCTTGGTCTAGGAGTATCGAGCCAGACAATGCATTTACAAAGCGGAACGTGAGAACGTTCCGCTTTTTTTGTGCGTCACAATCAAAATGCAGCACACATTCAAGCTAAGGTCAGAAGCCAGCAGTCAGAGAAAAGAAGCGAAATCGCATCCACTTACCTGACGCCAAACAGCTAAAATGACGTCAGGTAACAGTTCATATAAGCCCAAGTTCACATAATTGTGATGAAAGCGAAGTAAAATCGACACAACAATGCCCTAAAGTATAAAAGTATTGTCTTTTGGCACTAAATTTGCATGCTAATGCAAAATCCACCACTAACTGAATCGACCTATGAAATTGACACAAACTATCCTCACCGCCGCAGCGATCAGCTGCTTTGCTTTATCGGCTTCTGCAGATACAACATTCTTCTTTCATGATGGCGACGCGACCATAGGAACTGGTTTGCTCTTTGACAATGCTGAAGGTTCGATTCAAGACACCCAAGGAAGCTTTACATTGACCGCAGAAGCCTTTTTGGACGGCGTCAGCACTGGAACTGATTTTAATGGAGCAGGTTCAGGCTTCGGCGTCAATGCAACTGGAACAGGTGATGAAACTCAATTTTTTGACGACGACCTCGGCACAGAAAGCATAATATTCTCTTTCGACATCGAGGGAACTTTTGTGTCACTTGACCTAGCTGGCATCAACATTGACGATGAAGCAACACTTTCTTTTTCAGGCGGTGGAACTTACAACCTTTCCAATGCTACCGATGATTTTTATACAATCGGCGAAGCTTTCACAAGCGGTCAAGAGATCACTTTGTCGACCAATGCAGCAGGCGCAATTTTCAGCCTAGAAAGCTTCACCGTCGTCCCCGAGCCAGGCACTTTCGCGCTGCTCTCCGGCTGTGCAGCTCTTACATTCGTGATGCTGCGCCGTCGCTCAGCTTAGTTAGCTGCGCTACATAGATTTCCTTAGATTTCCTAAAGGCCACTCTGCGGAGTGGCCTTTTTTTGCGTACGCATGAAGCAGGAGCTCAATCCGAAAGGCGCGTTTACATGATTCGAGTGATCGCGTTTGAGCATACATTTTCATGCCACTGCGGAGGCAAGCGGCGAACGGCCCCTTCGGCGAGAGGTCGTGACCGACTCAAATGCGTAGTCGGGTCGACTTGCCGACCGATTTTCTGGCGATCCGCTGGCTCACAGGCAGGGCGACAAGTCAACCCTGCTACATACTTCACTTCTTCGCTCTGGGATGATAAAGCGCGTGCTCATCCACCAAACGCTGCGCCTGCACTGAAGTGTAGATCTGAGTGGTCGAAATATCGGCATGCCCTAGCATTTCTTGGATTACACGCAGATCTGCGCCGCCTTCTAATAGGTGAGTCGCGAAAGAATGCCTCAACAAGTGCGGTTTGATGGGCTTCTTGATTCCGGCGCGGCGGGCATGCTCTTTA
>CEUD01342335.1_pt1 | contig 11710 bp, 11 predicted proteins | sample 356481 | NCBI WGS metagenome assembly CEUD01 (sample SAMEA2623314, study PRJEB7988) | marine metagenome | isolation source: saline water (ENVO:00002010), including | reverse complement strand
AAAAACGATTTTGACCCGATTAAGGAAAATTGACCTGAGTAGTTACCGAAAATTTTCGATCTGAGTATAACCTTAATGTGAGGGCTTCGGCATACATTAGGGATAATCAGCGGATAGAGCGTATTGGACAACTTTTGGCCAAAGCGCTCGTCCTGTCATCCTGCGCACCTTCTGATCCAATCGTGGCTCAGTCTGAAAGTCGGGTCAGAAATGCCGATCCCATCCTAATGCTCTTCGAGCAGCACAAGGACTTAGGGATGTCGGAAGTCATGAATCTATCGGGCATGAGCCGTACGACCGCCCATCGTCACCTGCGTGCTCTTGTTACGGGAGGTGAACTTATTGCACAAGGCAAGGGCCGCGCTACGCGCTACCACCTACCTGATCCCCCGAAAACACAAAAAGCGTGAAGAAAATATCCAAATACAACCAAGCGCTTAAGACCATCGTTCGGGTGATCATCTACCTGCGCGTCAGCACGGAGGATCAGGCTCGCCGAGAGGACAATTCACTCGATACCCAAGAGATTTTCTGTAAGCGCTTAATAGCCCTCAATGAAAAGCGAAACTGGCGTCTCGTGAAAGTTATTACCGACCCAGGCTACTCCGCTAAGGATTTAAAGCGGCCAGGTATATACGAACTGACCGAAGCTATGGAGTCTGGGCAGGTCGATGTGATCGTCGTGTATAAATTGGATCGCCTTACGCGTTCCATGCGGGATCTCTACAAGCTCTGGGACATCATGGAACCCAATGGCGTGGACTTCGCATCGGCCACCGAATCTTTTGACAGTTCGACGCCTGACGGTCGCGCAGCCCTCAATCAGCGGATGACTTTTGCCCAGTGGGAGCGCGAAATGACCGCTCAGCGCCTACAGGATAAATTCGCGGAGGATGCCCGCAAGGGTAAGTGGCACCCTTGCATGGCTCCTTTCGGCTACGATCCTGATTCCAGAAACAAGACACTCTCCGTTAACGATCAGGAAGCCAAGATTCTTAAAATAATGTTCAAGATGGCTGCGGCTGGCAAGGGGCTCAAAGTTATTGCCGATCATGTCAACGCCCTCGGCTCAAAATCACGAAAACGTGTTTTTAATAAGGGTCGCGATAACGAGCGGGCCGTTGGCGGACGCAAGTGGACAGTGAAGACCGTTCGTAGTCATCTTGAGAATCCCAAGTATAAAGCGGTCACCCGCGACCGTTCAGGCAACGAATACCCCGCTATATGGAAAGCAATCGTCACGGACAAACTCTGGGAGAAGGCCAATCACGTTTTGGAGAAACGACGCCAGCAATCTGAGCGACCGAAGGCATCCGTCAACAAGCACGAACTGGTTCTGAAGGGTTTCATAAAGTGTGGCCATTGCGGTAGTGCCATGTCGCCCAGGGGTGGGGGGCGCAAATTGCCCGATGGCACCCAGCGTGCTTACTACTGCTGCTGCCAGAACGTCATTGATTTTGGGCAAGCTTCCAAATGCCAACTTCGGAATCTGCCCGGTAAGGACTTCGATCAATTCTTGATTCGGCTCATCGGGGCTTACGCTCAACACCCGAAACTGATCAAAGCGACGCTCAAAGCCGCACTCGAAGAAAAGAAAAAGTCCTTGCGCCTATTGCGCTCGCAGCAGCGTGAACTGAACAAGCAGCTCAAGCAGATCGACACTGAAATCAAGAACCTGCTGAAACTGGCTCGCCAGGGCAAGGGGAGTTTCAGCAAAGAGCTGTATGACGATGCGGACGTACTGGCGGATCAGAAACGCACTATTGAAGCCCGTCGCGATCAGTTGAAGGCCCAAATCCAGTATAAGGAACAAGTAGTGGCCGATGAGGAGACGGTATCCAAGGCACTTGGAAACTTCTCGAAAGCCATTTACGCGCTGCCGTTTTCTGACCGCGAAGAGCTTATCGGGCTGCTCATCAAATCGCTCAAAGTAACGCGCATTGACCCTAAGACAGACGAGTTGCCTTGCGAGTTGAATACTTTGGATTCGATAAAACCCGTCAAATGGTTCCGCATTGATGTCGAGTTCTACATCCAGAGTATTTTCGGCGGTCAGCCAGCTTCAGGCTCAGAGGCGAATGTCGATTCATTGGCAGACAGGGAGAAATCTATTCGCACTCGTATGAACTCCACATTCATCGTGGGTGTCGTCGGTCAGAATTGGAAAGCCGGAGCATTTCTCAAACACCCTTTCCAGTTGGAAAAACAAGCGCATCTCAATACACGAAAGATGCCCAAGTTCCGAATTCGCCGCACCCGCCATCTCCTCGAAACCGCTACTGAATGGAAAGCCATCCTTGAGGATCATCCTGATCTGGGCGCCAGGGATATCGCTGAGCAGGTAGGGTTGTCCCCCCGCCGAGTGCGGCATGTGCTAAACTTAACAAATCTACACCCAGAGATTCAGGAATTCATACTCAAGCTCACTCCTAAGAAATCATGCCAATTGCTTTCCGAAAGGACGCTTAGGCCAATTGTCCAGCTTGCGATCGAAGGCCAATGGACACGTTTTGAGACAGTCTTGAAGAAGCGGAATTTGGCCTAGACCTATTAAAATGAACCCCTACGGGAACAAATGTTTTCGAACCATCTGCTTCAGTCGAGAAGGAAAGAGTTTCATTCGAAGTAGACCCAACATACCCTAAACTGGTGGATATAGCTCTTGGGTGGTTCCCTGAAAATGGCCAAAAGATCACCTTCTCACTAAAACCAACTCTTCTTTAATCCAGGAAATACGAACGTCGCGGAACCAAATTAGAATGCTAAGGATTCATAAGCAACTAATATGCAGCGACTAAAAGAATGTTTGCCCGAACTGGTTCCGCGGGTTCGTATTTCGGGAATAATGGCGGAGAAGGCGGGATTCGAACCCGCGGAACCCTTTTGAGGTTCACTTCTTTAGCAAAGAAGCGCTTTCGGCCACTCAGCCACTTCTCCTTACCAGACCGAGGAGACAATCTCCCCGCTGGCAGAGTTCAACCCTAAATTTCGATATTTTTTAATTTTTTATGCGGCAGCGGATTTGGCTGTCCTTGACAGTCTTTGGCGATCAGATGAATCAAAGTGACTAGTCCGACTTGTGAGTAAATGTTGAGTGTGGTGGTCATGGCATTGCTCCAGCAGGGCACGCCGGGCGCATTAATCTGCATGGATGTGAAAATCAGCACACCAAACATCGCTAAGGGCACTGAGCCTAGTGAGATAATGAAGGGGGCGCGGAAGCTGTTGAACTGCGTGGCCTATACAGAATCTAAAATGGAGAAGACAAACGCTTGTTCGAAAATAAATGAAAAAAAGTAAAAAACTCAGTTGACGAGTTCAAAAAAGGTTCCCTTAATCCCGCCTTTCTCAACAGTGGCCGGATAGCTCAGTCGGTAGAGCAGAGGACTGAAAATCCTTGTGTCCCCAGTTCGATTCTGGGTCCGGCCACCATTGAGAGAATATTTTAGTCGCCTCGCTTTATTGATCGGCGACTTTTTAATTTTCCAGCTCGAACCTCGTTTGAGTCCATCTGCTCGGGTGGTGAAATTGGCAGACACGCCAGATTTAGGTTCTGGTGCCGTAAGGCGTGAGGGTTCAAGTCCCTCCCCGAGTAGTTTGATTGTAGCGCTCCGTTCACTCGGAGCGCTTTTTTTTTCAGAGATTTACTGGCTGCTTTCTGTAGTATTCGCGAAATCACGAATATTGCTACCGAGTGTATCTCCGAATACAATGTAATCGATGCAGTCGAGGAGTTGGTTTCCATATACGATCCCTTCACTGACGCCGGATCCAGATACGATGATGGGAGTGCCAGGGGTCCATTCCACGAAGTGATTCCTTCGGATTTCGAAGTGTGAGATTGTTTGGTTGGCTGTAGTCGAGAGAATGATCCCTTGATGCGGATTCAGTGCGTTGGTACCTTCGTTGCGTTGGTAGCTAGCTGAAGAATCCGTGAAAGTGATCCAATTGTCGTGTATGTAGATTGTGCGCGCACGTATAACTTGTATAGCGTCAATGTGTTGAGTGGTGTTTTGAGGTATCGCGGGGTCGTGCAGATGGCAGTCTTTAATCACTATATGGTTCGCGCCGTTTACGCGGATTATATCATCTTGGGTGCCGAAGGCTTCTACTTGTTCAATGCTAATGAAACTCGGCCAATTTTCGGGAAGCTCTGTGCTACCAGTGATTTCAATGGCATTCTTGGCATTCTGTCCATCGATTCGACTCTCTGTGATTCGTATATTTTGTGTATCACCTCCAGTTATACGTATGCCGGGTTGAGGGTTGTTAGATGCATTGACGGGGGGACGTTGCCAGAGGCTTTTGATTGTTAAATTCTGACAGTCCACTAATTGAAGCACAGATTCAAACCAGGTTTGCGAAGGGAATTGGATGGTGACTTCGCCTTCGGGCTGAAAGTTTCCTATGTATTGTTGGTCTCCGTAGTCGCCAGGGCTGAGGATTAAGCTGTCGCCTGCTGAGCAAGCGTTGAGTGCATTTCGGATGGTGGCTACATTTGAGTCTGGAGTGACGGTATATGTGGCTGCTGTGCAGATCTGGCTGAGGCATAGCCCTAGTAGTAGTCGATAATGTTTCATGGTGCGTGGGGTGGATGGGGGGGGGCTTGCAGTATTTGCATAGCAGAGAGTTTGGGAAGGCGGCAGGTCGGTTAGAAACCGATTTCAGCCAGCCACCTGTGCGCTAGTTGTTTCCATTGGACGACACTGCTTTGGCGACGGTGATCAATTGCGCAGATGCCAAGGCCGTGTGCGCCCTGAGGGAATATGTGGAGTTCGTGAGGGACTTTCTTTTGTTGCAGCGCTAAGGCCATGTGATAAGCGTTTTCAACGGGCACGGTGGCGTCTTCTACGGTGTGCCAGACGAAAGTGTCGGGCGCTTTAGGGTGTACCGAACTGGGCCAGTCCAGCTCTTTGATGATGGGAGAGGTTTTACAGGAATCTCCCATCAAATTGTGCATGCTGCCGGTGTGGGCGTAGGCTCCAGTTGTGCTCAGAACGGCGTAACTTAGGATGCATGCCTCGGGACGTGAGCTTATGCCGGATAGTGCATTGTCAGGATCGCGCAGCCAGCTCTCACGGTCGAATCCGTTAGCCACGCAGGCGGCCAGGTGGCCGCCTGCGGAAAATCCGATGACTCCGATTTTGCGAGGATCGATGTTTAAGAATTCGGCGTTCTTGCGCAGCCAACGCATTGCATAGAGTGCTTGTTGCTGGGGTTGTGGGTAGATGCTTTTGCTTCGATCTCCCCGGCTGACTGTGTATTCGAGCACGACCGCGGAGATGCCCATCGAGTTAAACCACGCTGCGATGGGCGGTCCTTCGGAGTGGACGACATCCTCATAGCCTCCACCGGGGAGGACTAGGAAACACGGGAATTTCTCTCCATCCTCTAGTAGGTAGGGATAGAGCTGTGCTTGCGATAATATGGGGTCACTTGTGTGTAAACGCTGGGAAGGCTCTTTAAGCATTGGGAGTTGTTGTGTGCGAATTAATAGAGCGCGTTTGTCTGGATTACTTTAGAATACCAATAGGCGCTGAGTCTTGGTGTGCGCTTTAAGGTGCTGTAATCCATGTGTGTAATGCCAAAGCGGATGCCATAGCCTTCGCCCCATTCAAAGTTATCCATGAATGACCAGAGGAAGTAGCCTCTCACATCGACGCCGTCTTGAATGGCGCGGTGTAGCTCTTTTAGATAGCTGCGCACTAGGTCGCGACGTTGGATATCGAGGCACTCGCCATTCTCATTCAGCGGTTCATCGTGATAGCCGCAGCCATTTTCTGCGATATAGATCGGTTGATCGCCGTAGATGTCGCGAATGTGACGAGGGCCCCAGTAGAGCGATTCCGGGGTGACTTTTAGCCAATCAACCGATGCTGCTGGGAAGTCGGGTGGGAACGGGAGTCGTTCGGCATGGCCGTCTTTCCCTGCCCGCACGTAGTAGCCCCAGTAAATATTAAGTCCTACTAGGTCACACTTTTCAGTGATCAATTTAAAGTCGCCTGCTTCGACATCTGGCAGGCTTTCGGCCCCGAATTCTTGAATATACTCAGTCGTGTATTCGCCTTTGTAAAGGGGGTCGAGCACGCGTATGCTGTCTTGAATGAAGCAGGCGCGGGCGGCTTCGATGTCGGCATCGGAGTCTGTGATCGGTATCGGTACCAGAGGGTTGTCAACCAAGCCCACTAGGCTTCCTGGTTGGCCAAACTTACGGACTGCCTGCACGGCATGACCATGGCAGAGTAGGGCATGGTGATAGGTCTGATTAATCGTTTTTGTGTCGCAGATAATGCCGGGAGCATTGCGCTCCATGCTGTAGGCGCGACGGGTGAATGCGACGATTTCGTTGATGGTAAACCAGTTTTTTACTTTGGGGCCGAATTCCTTTACGATCGTTTCCGCGTAGCGGACTCGCCTTTACCGTCTTCGCGGGCAGCGCCTTCGATTTGTGGGGCCGCTGCGGCGACTGCCCATGTGAAGTTTTCAGGAAAGCTGTAGGAGGTCTTATGATCTGGCATCATTGATTGAAAGAGTGGGTCGTTTATGGTGCGTGAACTGTGTCGCGGAATTAGACTACGACAGCCGGTGTGGTGGATGTGGGGAGTTTCACATTTGCTGCGAGTAATTTTTGACGCACGACTTGGTAATCGATTTGATTGGCTGGTGAGTCCGCCTCGATTGCTGTGGCGGCCATGACTCCTGCAGCCTCCGGAAACAATTTGTGCTTCAAAATCGAGCTGGTAGGAGAGCCCGGGCACTACAGGGACAGAGGCGGAGCGAACATCGCTGCCTTTTTGTTTGTCCTGATCGTTCACTCGTAGGCCAAATTGCCCGTGCAATGCGGCGCTGGCATCCACTGAGCTCATGCGATCACGTATTGCCCAATGATCATTACCCGCTTCAAAGTCAGCATTCGGTAGGGAAATGCCTTCGACGATTTTGAGTCAGAAGTTGCCGAAGTAGGCATGCACCTTGTTTTGATTAAATGAGTGTAACCACACTGTAAGTGTTTTGCTGCCAGCTGGAGCGAGGGCCTGCAAGCTATAGGATTTCCAATCCGCGGCTTTGGGAGGGATGACCATCAGAATCTCGGCCTGCTCGCTAGAGATCGCGAGCTTTTTACCCTGAGTATCGAAAAATTGCAGATATACTGCGATGCCGCTGCCAGAATCTTGCTTCGCGTCAAAATCCAGTTGATAGGTTTTGCCGGCGCTGACTGCGATATGCTTGGAACGCACGTTGCTGCCGCGTTGTTCGTCTTGATCGTTGACCTCGATTCCGTAACGATTGGGATCGTTAGGGTGGGTGTTGACCTGACTCATCTTGTCATGAATCGACCAGTTCTCTGCGGCGAGTGTCAGCGCAAAGATATCCGCATCGAAAGAAGTGATGTCGATGCTTTCGCCATCCGGGGTCAATGTGAATTCGAAATAGCAAGTTGTATTCTGGCTTTGGTTTTAAACGATCTTCGATGTAAAGTTTTAGTGTTTTTTCAAAAGCAGCTTCTGAATAGAAGTGACACGAGGGGTTCCGGAGGTGATTGCACTCATTTGGGTGAATACCACTGAGAGTTGGCGGCATTCGCACTTGGCGCATTTGTTGATTCAGACTATTAGCGAGCGTTTGGAAGCGCAAGGTGGCCGTTTGCGGACTATTTATCATAACGAATTGGAAGGTGAAACACTGCCAGATTTGCATGATGTGGGCGCTTTATTTGTTGCAGGGGCACCACGCTCAGACTTTTGGGAGAAACTACCGGAAAACGCGCCTCGTCTTAATTTGTTGTGTAAGCCTTACCCGACTGAAGGTTCATTTCTCGATATAGATTCATTGCATACAGGCTATGCGCTGACGCAGCATCTGCTGGATCACGGTCATCGTAGGATCGCCTTCGTTAGTAATAGTCGTAAGCATCGTAGCTTTAATTCTCGATACTTGGGATATTATCGCGCTCTGGATGAGTATGAATTAGAGCCTCAATGTGATTGGGTTATTCGACTTTCGCAACCCGAAGATATGTTGGTCGAGACAACCAGACCTACTAGCGATATTGAGTTGCCCTTGGCTGAGATGTTGACTTTGCCTTTGGCGTTTCGGCCAACTGCGATTGTCGCCGCTAATGATTGGGTGGCTGCAGCAATTTATCAATATGCTCATCGGGCAGGAGTTAAGATTCCTGAGGATCTAAGTGTGGTAGGTTGTGACAATGATCCAGGGATTTGTGATTTTTTGAAGCCTGCATTAACCACCTTTTCGATTTCTTACATAGAACTGGCGAACGATGCCGTGGACTGGATGTTGTCATTAGTCAATGGGAAGCCTCTATTGTCGCAACCTGTTATGATGCAGTTTCGCGGCGAACTGATCGCCCGTGACTCCGTTCGTCATCTATCAGAGACTTGATTTTATTCACGTACTCAACGGACGTAATCAGATCGGAGAATAAAGTGGTGCGGGGCGGGTCTAGTCTGCGATAATACTCTATTTGATCTGTTTATAATTATGTTGAAAGTAAATCGTGCTCCTATGTCCGTCGCTGCGCCGAGTTGGCTGGGTGTTTTGGAGGCTAAGCTGCTTGGCGAGCAGGTTCCTATGTTATGAATGCGGAGCATACGATTGCGCTGTGGCTCTTGGCCTTGGCCTATACGGGGATCATTTGGTGGAAAGCTCCTAAACAGGTTAGCGCGTCTGGCTTCTTTAAGGGGAAGCATGCAGATGGTAAAGATCCCTCCTTGGGCTTACTGATCGCGAGTGCTGCAATCTCTTGGATCTTTGCTAAATCGATCGTCAACGCGGCCGACCTTTCGCAGGCCTTTGGCTTCTGGGGCGGTGTGGGCTATGGCGTCTATTACTTGAGCTTTGTGGTCGCAGGTATTGCGTTTTATCTGATTCGTACCCGCACTGCCTATACATCTTTGCCTGCTTTTTTACGCGGTAAATATGGCTTAGTAGGCATGCGCCTGTTTTTGTTGGCGGTGGGAATTCGGCTCTATAACGAAATTTGGTCCAACACCAAGGTGGTCGGCAGCTTTTTTGGTCCGGAAGGAGGGAGTCAATATTGGCTGGCGGTGCTGGTTTTTACGGTCTTTACCGTGATCTATACTTGGCGCGGCGGCCTGCGCTCCAGTCTGCTGACCGATGCATTTCAAATGGTGTTCGCTGGGCTGTTACTGGCGATCACGCTCTTTGTGATTTCACCGCCTCTGATTCGGGAATGGCCACAGGCGACACCGGATATGACAGGCTCGGCTTTGACCTTTGCTTTGTTAGCTTTCTTGCAGATCTTTAGCTATCCTTTTCACGATCCGGTCATGACGGATCGCGCCTTTATTACGAGTCCGCGGACGATGTTGAAGGGCTTCATTGCCGCAGGACTGCTGAGTGGCGCTTTTATCGTGTTGTTCAGTCTGGTCGGGCTCTACGCTCGTTTGCAAGGGGAGGGCAGTGGGCCTGCCGTCTTGAGTGTTTCGGCTGCGCTGGGCTTGCCGATGTTGCTGATTTTTAATGTGATGATGCTGACCAGTGCGGGCTCCACTTTAGACTCCACTTTTTCCAGTGCGGGCAAGCTCAGTATTTTGGACTGGAAGTCGCGCCAAGCGATCGCGCCGAACAGTGTTCGACGCGCGCGTGGAATCATCGTGGCGCTGGCGATTTTGGGCAATTTGCCACTACTTACAATTTACATGGGCGATCAAATTGGCCCTGCGGTGATTGCAGCCACGACCATTAGCGGCACCATGGTGATGGGCTTGGCGCCGATTATCTTGTTCAGTTTTCTACCTACCAGTGCTTTGAATTTTCATTTAGCCTTTTGGCCGGGCTTGATTCTTGGCGGCCTGCTTGCTTTTACGCCCAGTCTTTTTCCTGCATGGGTGGCGGTGGGCTCTGGTAAATATGCCTTGGCCACGGGTGTGAACCTCTATGGTTTGGGGCTCTGCACGGCAGGCTTTCTGCTCGGTAGCGGCGTGAATCTTTACAAAAAAAGAGCCCTGATGCTGCGTGAGTGACGCAGTTTCAGGGCTCTGGATTAGGAAGTCCGGCGGTCGCTTTGCTTAATTAAGCTGCCTGTAAGCGAAAGAGGCGACGGACCCCCTTGGTGAATCGGACTAGGGTCTCAACTTTCATGCCCCAGATGCGCGAGCTGTTGGCGCTGTGAATGCGTGATTCCAAAAAGTCGACCATCGCATGGTGGCCAAACATTGCAGCGAACATGACGGGTGTGCGACCTCCGCCCTGATCGGCATTGGCATCTGCGCCCAGATCGACTAACAACTTGGCAACTTCCAAGTGGCCCTTGAAGGCGACTCCGGCGAGCGGTGTTTGCTGGCGATCGTTGCGTGCATCGGGATCGGCGCCGGCGGCTACCAACATACGCACGGTCTGTAGTTCGCCATGATAAGCCGCTAACATCAGTAAGCTATTTCCTTTTTCATCTTTCAATTCCACAGGCAAGCCAGCTTGCACCATGGGAGTCAGTGTATCCAGATCTCCATGGCGGGCGGCGTCGAGGGCAATCTGTTGCAATTCGGCATAGCGGTTTTCTTCAGTTTCAGTAATCATAGGAATGTTCCTTAATTTTTTTATGTTGAGTGTGGTAGCCCAGATTGAATGGCTGGGTCTTAGGCTTGTAACGCGGCTCGCACGCCATCGCCATAGGCGGGGTCGGCTTGGTCGAAGTGCGCCAATTGACGCTCTACGATGTGCTGCGGCACGCCTTGCATGGCAGCGGCGATGTTATTGAAGAGTTGCTGCTTTTGATCCTCGCTCATCAAGCGAAACAAGTCGCCGGCTTGGCTGTAATCATCGTTGCCCTCGCGATGATTGTAGCGATCGGCGTCGCCCGAGATCTTGAGTGGTGGTTCGGCGAAACGTGCATTTTCGGTGGCGCCGCCCATTGAGTTGGGCTCGTAATATGCGTCGCTACTGGAGGGCGTCGCCGCATTCATCGAGCCGTCCATGTGGTAGGTGTTGACGGGCGACTTGGGACGATTGACCGGAAGGGATTCATACCAGGTGCCGACGCGATAGCGGTGGGCATCGGCGTAGGAGAAGATGCGAGCCTGCAACATTTTGTCGGGCGAGAAGCTGATGCCAGGCACGATGTTGGAAGGCGAGAAGGCGGCCTGCTCAATTTCCTGGAAGTAATTTTCCGGGTTACGGTTGAGCTCCAAGGTGCCGACATCAATCAAAGGGTAGTCCGCGTGCGGCCATACTTTGGTCAAGTCGAAGGGATTGATCGAGTAGTGCTCCGCATCGGCCTCGGGCATGACTTGGATCTTGAAGTCCCACTGAGGGAAGTCGCCTGCTTCGATCGCTTCGTAGAGATCTTTCTGTGAAGACTCACGATCCTCGCCGATCAGTTTGGCGGCCTCCTCGTTAGTCATAGTCTGAATGCCTTGGCGTGTCTTGAAGTGGAACTTTACCCAAAAGCGCTCGTTCTTGGCATTGATGAAACTATAGGTGTGTGAGCCATAGCCATTGGTATGGCGGTAGCTCTTGGGTAAGCCGCGATCCGACATCAAGATGGTGACTTGGTGCAAGCTTTCGGGGCTCAAGGACCAGAAGTCCCACATCGCAGTGGCGCTACGCATATTAGTCTTTGGGTGGCGCTTTTGAGTGTGAATGAAATCGGGGAATTTGAGCGGATCGCGGACAAAGAATACCGGTGTGTTGTTACCCACCATGTCCCAGTTGCCCTCATCGGTGTAGA
>CEUD01125322.1_pt1 | contig 11725 bp, 10 predicted proteins | sample 356481 | NCBI WGS metagenome assembly CEUD01 (sample SAMEA2623314, study PRJEB7988) | marine metagenome | isolation source: saline water (ENVO:00002010), including | reverse complement strand
TGATGAGGGATGAATGATGAGGGATGAATGATGAGGGATGAATGATGGTGGATCTGTGCTTTCTGATGATTTGAGACTCAATCATCATTCCTCCGCCATTATACCAAATACGGGAGGCACAGGGAGGCGAGGCCTAGGATGAGCATGAAGCCGCACATATCGGTGACGGTGGTGAGGATGGGGCCAGAGGCGAGTGCGGGGTCTTGGCGGCAGGCTTTGAGTGCGAGGGGGACTAGGCCGCCTACGCAGACGGCGACGGTAGTGTTGAGCGCTAGGGCGGTGCCGACCACTAGGCCCAGCATCGCGTTGCCTTTCCAGAGCCATGCGAGGCTGCCTATCAGTAGGCCGAGGCAGGCGCCGTTGATGAGGCCGACGCTGGATTCTTTGAAAAAGACACGGCGAAACTCTTTGGGGCTGATGAGTTCGAGGGAGAGTTCGCGCATGGAGACGGCGACGGCTTGATTACCGGAGCAGCCGGACATGTCGGAAATGATGGGGAGGAAGACCGCGAGCGCGATGACGGCTTCGAGGGTATCCTGGTGCATGGCGATCACGCTGGCGGAGATGAGGTTGAGCACGACATTGATACTGAGCCAGGAGAGACGGCGTCCGCTGCGCACTTTGAGTGGCATGGAGCGGAGCTCTTCTTTACCCATCAAGCCCTGGAATTTGAGCAGATCTTCGGTGGCGGCTTCTTGTAGCGCTTCGGTGGTGGATTCGCGGTCGATGATGCCGATGAGGCAGCCGTCTTTATTGATGACGGGTAGACCAAGGTAGTTGTGCTCTTCGAAAATGTCTTCCAGTTGCTCGATCGTGTCGTCGGCATGCACGGTTGTGGGCTTGGGAATCATGATCTCGCTGGCCTGTTGACTGCGGCTAGCGAAGAGTAGGTTGCGCACGGGCAGGACGCCGAGGAGTTGATGCTCGCGGCCGAGCACGTAGGCGTATTGGACGCCGAACTCGATGTATTTTTTACGGTTGGTTTGGATGTCGTTCAGGATTTCTTCAACCGTCATATCGGCCTGAAAGGAGACGAACTCGCTGTACATAATGGCGCCGGCGGTGCCATCGGGGTAGGCCATGAAGCGGCGTGTTTCGTGGGCGAGATCTTCGTCGAGTTCTTCCAGGATCGCCTCGGAGTCGGCCTGGTCGAGTTCGTTCATCAGGTCGGCGCGGTCGTCGCTGTCGAGTTCAGCCACGAAGGGGGCGGCGACTTGGGCCGAGAGTTCTTCGATGATGTCGGCACCTTGGAAGTAGTAGACGCGTTCGAGGACTTCGGCACCTTGTTCCGGTGTGAGTAGACCGAAGAGGGCCTGGCGATCTTCGACGGACAAGCGGTCGATTAGTTTGGCAGTTTGATCGTGGTCGGCTTGTTGTAGCGTCCGGATTGCGGCGGCGGAGTCGCTCTTCTCGATTGCCTGGTGGAGTGCCTCGAGAATGCTGTCAAATTCGGTTATGGTGTCGGTCATAAGAAAAAGGTGTGAAATGGTAGGCTTTACAGGGGGCGTGATTCCCGCCAAGCAATATATATGCAAAATGCCGAAACAGTACGCAAAAGCCGAGTCTGCGCTTTATTTTAACAATGGCGAATGCAGGACATAGTTTTGAGCCGTTTCGGATCGCGCGGCACGTGGCCTGGTGGTCGCTTTTGGTGGTGCCGGTGTCGGTGTCGGTGGGAGCGATGGTGGCTTTGTTTTTATGGCTCTTGGAGCAGGCGACGCAGGCACGGCAGGCGCACATGTGGTTGATTTGGCTGTTGCCGCTGGCGGGAGTCGGCATTTACGCGCTCTATCGCTACTGGGGCAAAAACTCAGAGGCGGGCAATAATCTGATCATGGATGAGATTCATGCGCCTGGCGGGGGGATTCCCTTTCGCATGGCGCCCTTGGTTTTGCTCACAACGGTGGTGACGCATCTCTTCGGTGGCTCGGCTGGGCGCGAGGGCACTGCGGTGCAAATGGGGGGCAGTATCGCGGAGTATTTAGGCCAGCGTTTTGGGCTCTCGCGGGAGGATCGGCGCATTTTATTAATGTCGGGAATGGCGGCCGGCTTTGGTGCGGTTTTTGGCACGCCGGTGACGGGGGCAATCTTTGCGCTGGAAGTGTTGGCAATCGGGCGGATTAAATACGATGCCCTGTTGCCTTGTTTGTTTGCGAGTTTGTTGGCGGATGTGACCTGTCATACCTTTCCCATCCACCACACGCAGTATCATATCGCGTATTCGGCCCAGGCGGCGATCGGGTATTTTTCTTTGGATCTGGTTTTGCTGCTAAAGGTAGTGCTGGCGGGAGCCTGCTTTGGGCTGGCGAGTTATGCCTTTGCGGAGTTATCGCACTGGCTCAAGTCCACTTCGCAGGCGCTGGTGGCGCGGAAGTGGCTGATACCGGTGATTGGCGGCATCTTGGTCTTGGGCATCAGTGTGCTGATTGGCAGCTACGATTATTTAGGTTTGGGGGTGCGTTCGCCAGATCCGGAGGGGGTGAGTATCGTATCCGCATTTACGGCGGGCGGGGCGGAGCCCTTTAGTTGGTTTTGGAAGTTACTGCTGACGGCGATTACCTTGAGTTTAGGTTTTAAGGGCGGGGAAGTGACGCCATTGTTTTTTATCGGTGCCACCTTGGGGAACTCGCTGGCGCTATTATTGGGGGCTCCCGTGGATTTATTAGCCGGGCTGGGCTTTATCGCAGTCTTTGCCGGCGCAACGAACACACCGCTGGCTTGCACCATGATGGGGATCGAGCTATTTGGTGCGGAGAATGCGATCTATTACGCGGTTGCTTGCTTCGTGGCTTACTACTTTAGTGGGCACACGGGGATTTATCAGTCGCAACGAGTCGCTGTTTCGAAGTTTCACACCAGTGAGGTGAATGAGTCGACCTTGAAGGAAATTAAGCGCACGCACCGTCGTTATGGACGGAAAAATTGATTAGCACAGTATGAGTCAGGAAGCAGAATATAACGCAGCCATCGAGTTTTACAATCGTCACAGTGGTGCTGTGGAGACGGAGGATGTCTATGGGGAGGGCTTTCTGCGCTGGGCGTATGGGAATCCGTTGGGCCGCTTGACGGTGGCCGTGGCGGTGAAGCGTCTGTGGTTCTCGAAGTGGTATGGTTGGCGGATGGATGCAGCGAAGAGCCGCGCCAAGGTGAGGCCGTTTATCGAAAATTACCGAGTGGATGCCGATGAGTTTGCTGAGCCGGTCGAGCGTTACGGCAGCTTTAATGAGTTTTTCTACCGCAAATTGAAGCCGAGTGCGCGGCCGGTGGATTCCGACCCGGCGACGGTGGTCTTTCCCGCGGATGGGCGGCATCTGGGGATCGAGAATGTCGATCGGGCAGAGCGCTTTTACATTAAAGGGCAAGCATTCAATCTGGCGGCATTTGTCGGGGATGCTGCGCTGGCGCGTGAATTTGCGGGTGGTTCGATGGTGATCTCGCGCTTGTGCCCGGTGGACTATCATCGCTATCATTTTCCAGTTTCAGGTGAGGCTACTGCGGTGCAGATTTTGCCTGGCAGCTTGCGCTCCGTGAGTCCATTGGCGCTGCGCCGAAACCTTTCGATCTTGTGGGAAAATCGCCGTGCGCGCACCGTGGTGAACTCGGCAGGATTTGGTAAAGTGCTGGTGATGGAGGTCGGCGCGACCTGCGTGGGTGGCATGCATTCGACTTTCAGGCCGGGGGCGGTCGAGAAAGGTGCCGACAAGGGCTATTTCTCTTTTGGAGGCTCCTGTGTGACCACGATTTATCAAAAAGGCGCGGTTCAACTCGACGCGGACTTACTGGAACAAGCGGCCGTTGGGCGCGAAGTTTATGCAAAAATGGGCGAACGCTGCGCAGTGCAGGCGGATTAACTATAACTAGCGCTTCAATGATGTCTGCGGCGAAGTCGCGCTAGGCCTGCTGCTTGGATTCGCGCTATGGCTCTATTAGGACTGTGTGATGACTTGAATCTGAGCGCGTGCCTGCTGGAGCTGCTGAATTTGCTTTCGGCTGGCAAAAGAGAGTCCAGTCGAGAGGGCATCGGCTTCGGTTGCGCTGGGGGCGATCACGCTGAGACTTTTCCAGCTGTTGCCAGGGCGGCTAGTTTGGGGGTGAATCAAATGATGGAATGTGCCGTCTTCGGAGAAGCGGCTTCCGTAGCTGCCACTGGTGGCGAGAGCTTGGTTTTCGAGTTCGGCGATTTGGTTGTCCGCATTTGCTTGGGCTTATTGCTTCAGTCTGGGTTCCCAGGGGCTGAGCACTTCGTCGGCGATGGAACGTGCGAGGTCGCGAGTTAACAGTGACATGGCTTGATACTCGGACTGGAGGAAGTCTTGTGTGCTGCTGGCAGGTGTGGTGACAGTCGCGTAGGGGTTGTTGACGTAGGCGTTGGCAGTTTCTCTAATGCTGCGCTCTTTAAAAAAGTAATCGCCTTGATTTTGATTATAGAGGGAGACTATTGCAGTTAGAGAGAGGTCGAAATCGGCTGCAGTCGCGGTGTCTTCACTGCTACGGGCAGCGGCACTGCGCTCATATTTTGTTAAATTGACCAGTAGCACGGCGTCGGCGTCTTCTTCGCTAGTGACCAGTTGGCTGCGGCCGTCGCGAATGAAGGCATCGCGAATTTGGCGGCTGAGCAGTGCCTGTGCTTGTGGGGCGAAGCTGTCGTTTGTGACAGGCTTGATGTAGATCGATTTAAAGGGGAGCTCGGCAGGGTTGCCCCATTGATAGGATTTGCAGCCGCTGGCAAAGATCATAGTCAGCAATGTCAGTGCTGCGATGAGGGGAGTGCGTAGGGCATTTGGGAGCATCTTCATAATTGCAAGTAAAGTGGGTGCTGTGGCCGGCCGTTTTAGTCTGAAAGAATTTTGCGCAATAGGCTTGCTCCGGAGGTCGGTTTGACGCCGGCGTCGATATCGGCAATCCGTAAGCGTGCTTCATCGGCTGCTTCGGATTCGGGGGCGATGGTAATCGTTTCGTTGTAAAAGACTAGAGCTGCGGTGTTGTTGGCGCGGTAGTTGTAGTAGAAATCTCCCAAGCTGAGGCGACTGCGTGCGAGCAAGTCTTCCATGGAGTCGAGGTTGCTTTCGACTTTCCCGAGGTAGTTACTTTTGGGAAATAGAATCAGGAAGTCTTCGTAGTAGCTGATCGCTTGGCGGGTGGAGCCTTGGTCGTATTGGGCGCCTTTGACGAGATTTGAATAAGTCTCGGCCATGTTATAGTAGGCGTCGGGTGCGAGCATGCTTTGCGGGTAATAGTTGATCACGCGATCGAGTGCATCGATGGCCTCTTCCGGCTTTTCCTGCATTTCGGAGACGATCGCTATGTTCATTAAGGAGAGGGGCGCATAGTCGCTATAGGGGGCGTTGCGCACGATTTGCTCAAACTCGCGTGTGGCCTCGCCGTATTGTTTGAAGCCGGGGATGATCCAGAGGATGCGGCCGCGCGCGCCTTCCATGAGTGCGGTGGCACATTCGAATTGAGCGCCGATGACTTGATCGAAGTTTTCGTAACTGGGGTGTTTGGCGACGATTGTTTGGAAGCTGGTGAAGGCTTTGTCCCAGCGGCCTTTACTCATTAAAATTTGGCCATTATAATAGTGAGCTTCGGCGGCGGCTTTCGCAGTCGAGTATTTCTTTATAATTTTCTTAAACGTGCGCTGTGCAGAGCCTGTACTGCCCGCGGCTAGCTTTGCTTTGGCTGTTTCTAGAAGTGCACTGGCCTCAGCTTCTTGCGCAGGAGTTGCGACATTGAGCGAAATGATGTCTTCCTCCTCGCTCTGAAACCAAGTGAACGGGTTGAGGCTCGCTTGTAGCTGCAGGGCAGACGCGAGTAAAAAGCAAATTGCGAGAAGAGTGGAAGAGCTGCGTTGCATGGTATGCATAGTGTGTTGAGTGCCGATAGACTGCAATTTTAGGGCTGATTTATTGCCATTTGATCAGTGAGGCGCCCCAGGTCAAGCCTGCCCCGAAAGCGACGAGTAATACCAGATCGCCCGATTTTATACGGCCTTGTCGAAAGGCTTCGTCGAGTGCGATGCCGACCGAAGCGCCTGAGGTGTTGCCGAAGCGATCCAGATTATTGTGAAGTTGTTCCATCGGCAGTTTCATTCGCTTGGCCAAGCTGTCGATGATGCGCATGTTGGCTTGGTGGGGGATCAGTAGGTCGACTTGCTCGGTGCTATAGTCGTTACGTTCCAATACGTCTTGGCTGACTTGGCCCATCACGCGCACAGCGAGCTTAAAGATCTCTTTGCCGTTCATTTTTATGAAATGCTGGCGCGCTGCGACAGACTCTGCACTGGCAGGAATGGCGGAACCGCCGGCTGCTTGGAATAGAAGGCTGGGGTTGGAACCGTCAGAGCCTGTGATTGAGTCGAGCACTCCGACTTGCTGCTGCTCGGAGGGTTCTAAAATGACAGCGCTGGCGCCGTCGCCGAAAAGCACGCAGGTGGTGCGATCTTCAAAGTCTAAGATCGAGCTCATCTTTTCGGCGCCTACGATAAGGGCCTTTTTATAGGCTCCGGAGCGCAGCATATTACTGCCAGTGTTGAGCGCGTAGATGAAGCCAGAGCAGGCGGCCTGGAGGTCAAATGCGGTAATATTATTGAGCCCTAGCTTATGTTGGAGCAGGCATGCCGTGGAAGGAAAGGGCATATCGGGCGTCATGGTGGCGACGATGACGAGATCGATCTCGCTGCGATCAATGCCGGCAGCTTCGATTGCCTGTTCCGCGGCCTTTAGTGCCATGTCGCTGGTGGTTTCGTCTTCGGCGGCGAAGCGGCGTTCACTGATGCCGGAGCGTGTGCGGATCCATTCGTCCGAAGTCTCCACAATTTGGGCCATATCATCGTTGGTGACTACATTCGCGGGCGTGTACGCTCCAGTTCCGGTGATGATTACGGATTGAGTAGGCTGTGGCATTGAAATAAAAATTAAATTCTGCGTGAGTGGCCAGATGAAGCCTGCTCGCCTTTTATGTGGTGTCGGGCAGATTCTTCTAGATCAGATCACCCACTTGATTGATATCTGAGCCGATAGAGTCAATCATATCATGCATCACAACCTCGCGGGCGATCCGCAATGCATTGGCGATCGCAATATAATTAGAGGAGCCGTGAGATTTTAAAATGTTCCCTTTTAGTCCGAGTAGAGGTGCGCCCGCGTGTTGGTCGGGGCTGAGGCGTTCTTTCATGTCGCGAAAGGCTGACTTGGAAAGTGCGGCGCCGAGGATGCGTTTGGGATTGCGGACCAGCTCTTGTTTGATGGTGTCGCCGATGAAGCCGAATAGAGCCTCGCTGGATTTGAGCACGATATTGCCGACAAAGCCGTCGCAGACGACGACATCGACGTCGCCTTCGAATAGCTGAAAGCCTTCGATCGGACCGACATAATTGATCACCTTGTTGTTGATCTTTTGTAGGTCCATGTGGGTGGCATTGATCAAGCTGTTGCCCTTGCCCTCTTCGGTGCCGATGGTGAGTAGGGCGACGCGCGGACTGGTGCAGCCCAGTGCGGCCTTCGCATAGTTGGCGCCGAGCACTGCATTCTGGACGAGATTGAGCGCAGTGGACTCTGGGTTAGCGCCGACATCGATCAATACGAAAGGTTTGCGTCTACTAGGGATGATAATCCCCAGAGCTGGGCGATCTACGCCATCGAGTGGGCGTAGTCGCAGTGTGCCACCCGCCATCAGCGCGCCTGTATTGCCGCAGCTCACCACTGCGTCGGCCTTGCCATTGCGTAGTTGCTCGATCGCTTGCACCATCGAAGAATCTTTCTTCTTACGTAGTGCTTGGATTGGCTTTTCATCCATGCCGACCACTTCGCTAGCGTCATGGATGCTAATTTTCGCAGGATCGACCGAGGACTTGCGCACTTTGAGCAGTCGCTCGATTAAGCGGCCCTTGCCGCACAGAGTGAAGTCGCAGTCGAGCTTGAGCTCCTCGGTGGCATACAAAAGCCCACGGATAAATTCCGTGGGCCCGAGGTCGCTTCCCATGACATCGACCGCGATGGTGCATTTACCGTCGGGTGCGCGCATATAGGAAGTCAGATGTAAATGTTATGACGCGTCCGAGTGCTTAGACTTCGACATCTAGCACTTGGCGGCCACGATACATGCCATTGGCAGGGTTCACGCGGTGTGGGCGGAACAATGTGCCGTCTTGTGCGTCTTTTGACAATTGTGGCAGTGCGAAAGTTGTAGCACCACGGCGTTTACGGCTGCGTTGCTTGGATTGTTTGCGTTTTGGCTGTCCCATGGGATTTGTTTCTTAGATTAAATGTGTTTTACAGAGCTAGGCTGCTTTGGAATGCGCGGATTAAAGGCCTCAAATTCGCTCCGTCAAGCTCGCAATCTGGATATTGCGCGCTATTAGCAAAATTTAAGCACGGCATTGACCAGTTGATTGATACCAGCTTCGGCTTCAGTAATCGATTTGGCGAGCATATATGCAGGTGTGCTGACTACGCGATTTGCCTCGTCCACTACGATGGAGTCGACCTTGCAGGCGAGGTGGCGGGCGCCTTTAGCTTCTATGGCGGTGGCTGCATCTGAGTCATTTCCGATGGTCAATTGCACGTGTTGCGCCCCTAGGGCGCGTGCTGCCAGAACGGGGGCGATACACATGAAGCCCTGCGCTTTGCCTGCCTCGTGGGCGCTCTGGATCAGGTCGATCACTGCGGGGTCGACATCATAATCGGTGCCGTCGAAGGCGTAGCTGGAGAGGTTTTTGGCGACGCCGAAGCCGCCTACATAAATAAATGCGTCAAAGTTTTCGGCTCGTACATTGTCAAAGGGGAGGATTTCGCCGCGTGAGATGCGTGCTGCCTCGGTCATGACGTTGCGGTCTTCGTCTTCCAATTCTTCGCCAGTGGCGTGGTCGATGACATGTCTTTGTGCGATGTCGGGCGCGATGCAGCTGACTTCGGCGCCTGCCTTCGCTAGGGCCAACAGTGTGAGCACGGATTCGTGGATCTCCGCGCCGTCATAGACGCCACAGCCGGATAGTATAACAGCAACCTTGGTTTTCATCAGCCCCATCGATAGGAATTGCAGGGAGGGCTGCAATTCTGGAAATAGGAAATTTTTTTGCGGGGTTGCCTCGGTCCCGATATTTTGTCCGATTCTCCCTGTTTATGGCACTTCCCTCAAAACCCGCACCCACTTTTGACCGTAACTTCCTGATTGAATTGGGGGGTGGTATTCTTTTTCGCCAGGCAGAAAAGCTCTTTGAAGCGCATGCTGTCGAATCGGCCGAATGGGAGAGTCCTGTATTAAAAGGGCTAGTCGATGGGGGCGATACGGTCTATACGCCCGAGCTCAATTTGCGTTCGACGGTATTTGCCGAAAGCACTTGCTCTTGTCTGGATGGGCGTCGGCGTAAGGTATGCGTGCACGTGCTGGCGACAGCGCTGCACTATCAAGCACTCAAAGAAGAGGCGAAACATGCCAAAGTGGCCGAGGCTTTGGCTGCGACCCCCGAGCCTAAGCTCGCGCCGACTCCGGAGAAAGCGCCTAAATTGCCCCGCGTGCGTTCTATCAAGTTGGGTGCGGATGGATTGCTATTGCGTGTGTTGATCTTTTTGCCGCCGAACTTGGAAGAGGCGGCTGGGCGTGGCGCAATTGTGCTCAAGCTGGATGCCGCCGCCGGGCGTGAGATCTTGCCGCTAAATAAGCTCAACCCGCGTCAAAAGTATAAGGTGGCGCCGCAGCAGGTCGCGGTGCTCAAGCTGGTAGAGTCGTGGTGTGGTGGCAAGCTCTCGAGTTTGTTACAGCTTACGGGGGCACAACTGCGTCAGCTGCTGGATGCTGTGCGGGGAGAGTCGATTGTGTATTGGGTCAAGAAGCCCAACGCGCCCATTGATTGGGTGGGGGGCACATTGCCCGGGGTGCATGAATTTTTAGGTGAACCCGAGCTAGCCAAGCCCGAGCAGCCCGAACCGGAGCCAGTGACGCTCGATCCGAAGCCCGAGCCAGTGAAAAAACGCAGCTTTCCTGCCAACATAAGCCTACGCGAAAAGTCCAAGCCCAATCTGCGCCGGATTGCAGAGTCGAAGGGGGCGAAGCTATGGCAGGCCCGCAAGGCCGACTATCCCGTCGCCAGTGAAGCTGCCGCCTCGATGGAGCATTTTTCTCACAAGAGCGTGGTGGTCGATGGCTCGCCGCATTATCTCGCGATCCGTCTGCCATCTGGCGATACTGCCTCGGTGCAGCCCTTGCGCACGCTGTTGAAGGCCGAAGGCTTTATGCTCGAACCCAGCAATCGCAAGTGGTGGCTGCGCGATCGCCATAAGGTGCTCAACTTTCTGGCGGGCCATTGGAAAGCGCTGGAGCGCGACTGGCAGGCAGAGTTTACCGATAATTTTAAGTCCAAGTTGCAGGCTGTCGAAGTGTCAGCCTTACGGGTGGAGGCTAAAGAAGACGGCGGTAAATTCGCCCTTGAGGTGAGTCTCAGTCAGAGCACAGACGAGATGGAGCTGCGGCGCGCTTTGGCGAGTGGCAAAAACTACGTCGAAGCCGAGGGCGGCGCGATTACTTTGCTCGACCGCACGTCGGTTGAGCAATTGCATCAACTCGAACGCTCTGTCAGTGGCCAAGCCGACCGTCCCTTTACGCCCACTTTTTCCAAGCGCCTCGAAACGCAAGACTTGATCGATGTCGAAGACTTGTTGGACGAACTTTGCGAAGGCTGGCAGCCGCCGCAAGCTTGGCAGTCGCGCAGTCGCGCACTCAAGGAAGTCGGTGCTTTGGAGGCTGCGCCCATCCGGCCCGGCTTTGATGCCATTTTGCGCACCTATCAACGCATCGGGGTGGCCTGGTTCTGGCACCTCTACCGGCACCAGTTGGGCGGCATTCTCGCCGACGAAATGGGCTTGGGAAAAACTTTGCAGGCACTCGCATTGATTGAGTGTATTGTCACGCAAGGCTCGGGGCCGTCGGCTGGCAAGCCCGCCGCCAAGCGGCCTGCCTTGGTGGTTTGCCCGGCCAGTTTGGTTGAGAACTGGTTGCGTGAAACCGCGCGTTTTACCCCCAACCTGAAGACACACAAGCACCATGGCCCCAAGCGCGCCAAAGAGCCCGTGGTGCTGGAGGAATATGACTTGATTATCACATCCTACGGTACCTTGCGCCAAGATGCCGAACTGCTCGGCACGATGGACTGGTGTGTGGTGATTGGTGATGAAGCGCAGCATATTAAAAACCGTCGCAGCCAAAACGCCAAGACCTTGACCAGTTTGCATGCCGATGGGCGCTTTTTGCTGACGGGCACTCCCGTGGAAAACTCCCTCGATGATCTGCTCTCGCTCTTTAGCTTTCTCATGCCAGGCTATTTGCAAAAGCCTGCCGGCAAGATGTCGCAGGACGATAAGGCATGGCACAACAAACGCCAAGCCGAGCGCGCCGCCGCTTACATCCTGCGCCGCACCAAGAAAGAAGTGGCGCCTGAGCTGCCGGATAAGATCGAGAAGACCTTCTTCTGTGAGCTCGGCAATAAGCAACAACGCTTCTACCAAGACACCTTGGAGAAAACCCGTCGCGACATCTTTAATTTGGAAATGTCCGGTGCTAACGCCGGCCGTGTGCAATTTGCCGCCTTCACCGAGTTACTACGCCTACGTCAGGCCTGTGTGGACCCACGCATCCTAGACGAAGAATTTCCAGCCAAAGACTCGGCCAAACTGGCGGCCTTCGACGAAGTGCTGGATGAGTGTCTCGACGCTGGCAGCCGCATTCTAGTCTT
>CEUD01342336.1_pt1 | contig 11741 bp, 7 predicted proteins | sample 356481 | NCBI WGS metagenome assembly CEUD01 (sample SAMEA2623314, study PRJEB7988) | marine metagenome | isolation source: saline water (ENVO:00002010), including | reverse complement strand
TTCGTCTTTGCTCTCTACCGCCTCTATAAGGAGCAGGGTGAGGCGTTTGTCCCCAAGCTGAAGAGCCTGCTGGCGGCGGGCTCCAGTAAGTCGCCATGGCAGCTTGGAAAAGAGTTGGGGTTCAACATCAGGAAAGGAGAATTCTGGATGAAAGGCATGAGGCAGGTTGAGGAGTTCATCAATATGCTAGAGGAAACTGTCTAACCTCCGTGTGCTATAGAGACGCCGAACAGTACACGAAATCATAAATACGTTCCAAAGGGATATTCTGAGACTATCTTAAATAAAATGACTGTTCGAATTGGGCCAGATTCGCCATAAAGTGCGTAGACTTAGTGCTAACTGAAAAAAATCTCTGTTTCCAAAGAGGGCCTCTTCAGTTTCGCGCTTGCAGAGTTATGTCTAAATAGATTAGAGTGTGCTTTGAAGAGATAATATACGAAACTTTTTGGTTATTGCTCTTTTACTCCTTTCCACTGGGGGTCAGATATTATTTTGTAGAGATCCGGTCGACGGTCACGGACAAAATGACAATTTAATGTATTTGCACGTGGTGAGAAATGTGGTATTTTACTAGAATAATCTAAATCAATTGTGGCGTTAATTACTTCATCCTCGAGGCTATATGATCTAGCTATTATCTCACCTGAAGGGGATATAATTACACTATTACCCATACCACAATGAGCAGAAGCCACTATCCATGACCCACTCCAATAAGCACCAGCCTGGACTGATAATAAGTGGTGAAAAACACCGAAGTGAGAGCCATGAGATGGATTATTTCCTCCACTAAAAAAGCCCAAGAGTATTAACTCAGCTCCCTTCATCCCCATAACACGCCAAAATTCGGGGAACCTTCGGTCATAACAAATACCCATACCAATTTTGCCGTTATAGGCATTCCAAACTTGAAAAGCTGTATCTCCCGGAATGAAGTATCGTCTCTCCATATACTGGGATTTTCGTCCCGGTATAGGTTCGATGCTACCACCAATATGTGACTTTCTATATTTCCCAATTATTTCTCCATTTTTTCCCACTAATATTGAGGAATTAAAAATCCTATCTCCATCTTTTTCGATATATCCCAGATAAAAACCGATGTTCAACTCTTTTGCTCTCTCAAATATTGGTAAAACTGATGGATTAGGCATTGAATCCTCACAAAATTGTTCTAATTCTGAATTATCTAAGGATAATCCCGCTATACCAATTGTTAAAGAAAATTCAGGGAACACTAAAAGCTCAACACTTCGACGTGCTGCCTCTTCAAGGAGTCTAATGTGACGCTCGACAATCCCTTTTCTAGACTCTTCACGTAAAATTCCGCCAATTTGAGCTGCTCCAACATCAAGTTTTCGTGACATTTTCTGAATTTTTATTACATTAAATATTTAAAAATATATACTATGTACCTAAAATTTTTTTTAAAAAGCACTTTTTACCCACTCAAGATATATTTTCCTCATTTTCTGGTAAGTTTTTCTAGTGCCTCTTTTATCCGTTCCAGTCCATTGGTTAGTCGCTCCCATGGAGCACAACAGCTTATCCTAAAGTGTCCTTCAGTATTGATAGGGCCATAATTTGCTCTTACCAGAACGCCTGCTTCCTTGACGAAATATTCTATAATATCGCGTGGATTCCCTAGCTTATACTTGGAGATGTTGGGATAGAGATAGTATGTTCCTGTTGCCTTAGCACAAGTAACATCTTCAATTTTATTGAGTTTTTCCCAGGAATAATCTCTTCTCTTTTGAACTTCAGGGAGAGTATTTTTCTGCATCCACTCCAGAGCCTCTTGGGAAAGAGCTGCAATACCAGCTTTTTGTCCAATAGTATTAATGCACTCAGTTTCGTAGGAAGATATTGAGCGGTAGACCTTTATTAGATCGGAGTTGGCTATTACGTAACCGATCCTCAAACCACTCATTGCCTCAAGCTTGGAGAAACTTGTTGATGTAATTGTTCGTTCCTTCATCCCAGGTAATGCAGCTATACTATAATGTTTTTTACCGTCAAATACACACCTGCTATAGAGTTCATCACTGAAGACGAGGAGGTCCTCATCTTGTACTACCTCAGATATCTGCTCCAGTTCTTTTTTGGTATATAAATGTCCTGTAGGATTATTGCCATTTGCCATAACAAGCATTTTTGAATTAGGCGTTATTCGATCTACTAACTCCTCGATATTAAGAACCCACTCCTTGTTTGGGTCTGTTGGTTCTGTTAAAGGAACAGGGATTACATTTGCCCCGAAGTTTGGCACCCTTCCTAAAAAATAATCTGGGTCGATCAGCAGTACATCATCACCAGGATTAAGGAAGTGACGTCCAGCTATGTTGAAGCTGAATGAAACACCGTGTGTAGGTTGAATTTCTTTATCGATATCTGCTTCAATTCCATCTTCCCTCAGAGCTTTTTCGGCCACAGCCTCTCTGAAATCTCGGAATCCTCCACCGGGTATGTAATCTGTGTGACCCTCGTCCAACGCCTTTTTTGCCGCTTCGATAACCATCGGTGGAGCGGGCCATGAATATCTAAAAGTTCCAGGAGCGATTTCGATGACATCTTTAAGCCCTCTATCAGCAGCAGACAAGTCCCTAAGAAAGGCACGTTCGGTTCCCATTCGATTTTTTGTTACATCATTCCACCACTTTTTTGAAAGAATCTCCTTTTCAAACCATTCTTGATATTCAGACATTATGTGTTGTACTTTTTTTTTCAGCATATATGCTTTTAGATTTGCGGTATTGCATGATTTTATCCTAAAATCCAGATTTTTTATTTTTATATGTAATAACCAGTGATATCTTAGGTGAACACCTTGCAGAGGCCCAACGAGTCCTTAATAATGCGTTGCGAGGTCCTTTGTGTTCTAGGTCTCATTTTATGCTGTGAACGGAACTGAAAGAGATCAATAGGGTCAAAGAAGGCGCACGAAATTAAACCCTTAGCACTCTAGGGAGATAACTAGCAAAGAACGGAAAAAGAGATCTTCTTAACAATTTTTTTACCATGTTCTAGGTGCACTTAGTTTTCTTCGTGATAAAAAGTCGAAATAGGCATCTTTGGCATTCTCAGCAACAAATTTGATCTTAGTAGCTGAGACCCGCTCATCTCCCATAAAGTGATTTGCAGCATAAGCATTAAACTGAATCGGATAGTTTATTTCAACAGTAATGGGATTACTAAAGGTAAGCGGGGGAATTTCGTGACGACGTTTCAGTCCATCTATTACTGCTTTCTTAATGAGTTTTTGTGTCTTTTTTGGATTAATGCAAATGGCACTAAACATACCAACTCCCTTCTTAACTATTGCAGTCGCCATATTTGGAGCAATATTTGATTGAATGTAGTTTACAGACGCTTCATCCCCCGAAATTGCTACAAGTGGAACACCATAATACCCAGCTAGGCTAGCGTCAAGCCCTGTCTCGGTAAGAGACTTACCATTAAATTTTACTTCTCTAGCATTCCACACATGACACATAAGCGCATCAGCTAAGAGAGGAGGACCATGGGCGCCTATGCATAAAAGAGCATCAAAGGTATCATCGATACCAAACACTTCATCATAAACTTCTCTTGAATTTACTACGGCTGAAACATTTTCTGGAAATTCTTCGTAGAATACGTTCATATTTTTTCCATGTCCATCATTAAACAGAATTTCTGCATCAGGATCCATTTCTAGAACACCCGCAATAGCTGCTTTTACATCGTCAGTCCCCATTCTTTGGGCACGTGGATAAGCAGATGGTACCGAAGAATTAGGGCCCATCTGTGCTTTTATTGCTGTTCCCGTACAGCCTTCCATATCAAAAGCTATGTAAACTTTCATCTTTACCAATACTATTAAACTAGATTGAATATATAACATTCATTCGTGCAAATACCTTTGGATGCGTTTGTTTTGACGCGCGTAACCTTCGGATCTTTCCTATAAAATAAAGGTATAACGCCTAAATTTAGCCTATTATCCTTTTAACAATGAAGATGATGCATGGGTACAAGATGCAAGTTCAAGCATTCCGTGATCCTAAGGCCCTTATCCAGAATCCAATTGAGACCCAAAAGAGTCGGCAATTGTGCTGGCGCATGTGTCCTTAACATGCCATCTCTTTAATCTTATAATCTCAGAAAACTGTTTTAAACATTGAGTCAGAGAACGTTTCTGTCTGACATGTCAAGTGGTTATAAACATTCTTGGCTTAATATCGATGGGGTTAAAACCCATTACATAGAGGCCGGCAAGGGTGACCCCTTCATTCTCATACACGGTGGTGGAGCCGGTTCTTCTGGGGAGGCTAACTACGGAGACATTATTGGCCTCCTAGGAGAGAACTTTCATGCCTTAGCTCCTGATGTGATAGGATTCGGCTATACTGTTCCTCGGGGGCCTCAAGATTATCCGGGGCACGCCCAGGGAGACTTTCTCATCAGGTTCATTGAGGTCCTAAACGAGGGACCTGTTTACTTAGCTGGCAACTCCCACGGGGGATTTCTGTCCCAGTGGGTGGCACATAACAGGCCGGACCTGGTCAGCAGGCTTATAATTATCAACAGCCTGAATGGGACTCATCCGCTTCCAAGCAGGAGATATATCTACGCCCCAGGGGGGCACCAATCCACAAAACCTGACCCGGAAAGCATCAGACAAAAGTTGATCAATTTCTACTCTCATAAAGACCTTGTAACCGATGAAAGAGTAAAGAGAAGTTATGAAATAACTTTGCAAAACTATGAGTATGCCGAAAAAAGAGGAAGAGTGAACAGCTCCACTATAGAGGATGCCAACAGGAACCTCAGTTACAACGGAAGACACATTTCTGAGTGGGGTTCTGAGTTGAAGATGCCTGTGTTGCTAACTTGGAGCGAGCCAGGGTCCAAGATAGAGTGGGGCCTAAGACATTTCTTCAAGGTTCCCGGCTGCGAGATGCACTTATTCCCCTGGTCCGGCCATCATGTTCAGACTGATCAGAGTGATCGTTGGGTCCAGGTTGTCACTAACTGGCTGCTGAACGAACCGGCACGACATCCCGAAGAACCACGCAAACTTATGAACAGACGTTGGAGAGATTCTTGGCTCGATGTCGGAGATATCAAAGCACATTACATCGAAGCAGGTCAGGGAGATACGATTGTACTCGCTCACGGAGGTGGACCTGGTTTCGGTACTCCTTGGGCTGCCACTGTTAATCATTTGAGTGAATATTTCCATGTAGTTGCTCCCGATATTGTTGGTGCGGGTTTCACAGCCCCAAGAGGACCGGAGGACTATCCGGGGCACGCCCAGGGAGACTTTCTTATCAAGTTTATTGTAGCTCTGGATGTAGGGCCGGTCTATCTGGCAGGGCAGTCTCATGGAGGTTTCTTATCGCAATGGGTGGCCCACAAAAGGCCGGACCTTGTAAGGAGATTGATTATATCAAACAGCCTAAATGGAACTCATCCAATTCCGCCGCTACCTGAGGGACAAAAATACATCTATGCTCCTGGTGGACATCAGTGGAGTGTCCCATCAAAAGAAAGTATAAAAGAACGTCTATCCCCGCATTTTGAACCTAGCGAAATCACCGAAGAAGTAATTAATCGTTATTATGAGAATTTGAAAAAAACCATAAGCTATAATGATATGAGAGGAAAAACTGTTAATTATTCGGTAGAATCCGCCAACGTGAACCTCAGTTACAAGGGTAAGCATATCTCGGAGTGGGGTTCAGAGTTGAAAATACCTGTAATGCTCTTGTGGAGTGAACCTGGATCGAAGATTGAGTGGGGTCTGCGACATTTTTTCAAGGTACCTAATTGTGAGATGCACTTGTTTCCTTGGTCTGGGCACGGGTTGCATCGGGATCAAGTGGAGAGATGGGTTCAGATAGTTACAGACTGGTTAAACAATAAAACAGCAAGACCGCCAAACTAGGGTTCCGTGATAACATCTACTTCCGTCTATGAACGAACAACTGTGCATGGGATCTAATTAAACTACCTAACCTGGATGTATATTCAACTACGGCACCACATACGCTGTGATTGTTATGGTGGTCCTCTTCATTAATCCGACCATATTCCAACACAACGAATAGATCTATTTAATTCATACATGTATTTTAGATAAATACTCCAGATAGAAATTTCGTTAGTATTAACCTCATGCCTTAACTTTAGTGGTTGAACTCAGTTAATATATGAGTTTAGAATAAACTTTTTTTTTATATTGAGTGTTATCTTATAACACTAGACTTTATCTCCATTTAATTTTTTCTTTTATGGGGCTGTCACTTTTCTATAGTTTAATTTTTTTAAGACAAAATCTCCATGAATTTATTGTTTAAATAAACTTATATTAATATGACGGAAATGTGATCAATATGTCAAGAGTTCACAGAGTCATGGTATCTTTTTCTGAAGAAAACTTAGTGGCGTTACAGACTGAGACTGAAAAGCGAAATTTATCCTCTATCCAGTTTCTCATTCGGGAAATCATAAGGGAAAATTTGGGGATGGAGTTACCAATAGTTGACTTCCGAACTGATGAACTTTGTCCCCAGTGTAAAACAGAAGGTCAGCTTGTTGAATATTCCAACGGTAAAATACATTGTCTTAATTGCTCATAAAAACAGTTTTGAAATATAGCGCGCAAAAAAGATATAATTTACGCAAACCGCCGAGGTCCTACCGCTCCACTTTTCTTTAACCTCTTTTCATTTTATGGTATTCCTTTATTCTATTTACAATTGTAATAATTATTCACGACAATTAAAACTTAATTAATATTATTGGAAAATGATCCTTCAAGTTTGGATAACAATAATGCGCGCTCTGGGACCTCGCTTTCCGGTGTCTAGGCTTTTACTGCTCCAGGATTAAAGATCGGTGCCGTTTATTCAGGGGGCCTTTATCAAGTCCGTTGGAGATTGTGGCCGGGTATCACTTTGTTATAGGGATTCTCATCTGAATCATGCCGTTTTGATCCTGAATCCATTTGCTCCTCTCTTTTTCATCTGTGAAAAGTTGACTGAGACGGGGACTTTTGCCTTGGTGTCTGCGCGCGAATATTTGAGGATAGGGGTGCGTTTAAGGCATTGGACGATTTCTTTCATTTCTGGTATTTGGAGTAGCTGCAGGAGTAATCAGAGAGCTAAGGTTCACTTCAGATTGATATTCCGCATATTGCTCATCCGAAAATATAAATTTATTAATATTCTCTTAACATTCCGAACGAGAAAATTTTTACTTTATCTTCAATTTTGCTTTTCATTATAGAATTTATGAATAGAATCAGAGATCTTTTCACTGTTTTCAGGAGGTAAGTATTCAACAATGCGGCGCAAAGGGAAGGACAAAAGTTCTTTGGTCACTTTCTCTGTAACCGGCAGCATGCCCTTCTTAAATCCAAATCTATCCCTATAGGTTCTATTAAGATGAATTGGTGGGGAATAGGGCATTCCTCCGCGTATCCCGTTCTTTTTTAGGAATAACCACAGCTCATCTCGGTTTGGAACTTTGGTTACGAAACGACAGAACGAATGATAAGCCCAATCTTTCTCAACAGGTATTGTTACTGGAGTTCCTTCGAAAAGTTTCTCAAACTCTCTTACATGATCTCTACGGATTTCTGGTCCAGCTTTTCCATTCATAAATCGTTTTAATTGAACTCTGCCAATTGCAGCGTCGATCTCGCTCATCCTATAGTTATATCCAAGTAAGTCATTTCCTAAATGCAAAGGAAAACCCCTTTTATCTATTTTTTTCATAACTTGACCGCGTCCGTGATTATGGAGCATTTTCACTTTTTGAGCTAGTTCTTCATTGTCGGTAGTCACCATTCCGCCATCACCCATGGTTGTGACATGTTTACCCGGGGCAAAGCTGAACATATTAAGATCGCCGAAAGTACCAACTTTCTTGCTCTTATATCTGGCTCCTAAGGCATGAGCCGCGTTTTCAATCACTATGAGATTGTTGTCTGATGCTAAGTCCATTATTGGACCCATATCTGATGGATGCCCATTTAGATGAGTCGGTACTAGTGCTTTGGTTTTAGATGTCACTTTTTGCTGTGCATCATTAGGATCCATAGTAAAACTTTCTTCATCAATATCACAGAAAACAGGTTTTACTCCCTGAAAAATCATCATATCTGTGACTGAATAGAATGAGTGTGATTGAGTGATTATCTCGTCGCCGGGTTTAAAGTCACACGCAATATAGGCTAGATGTAGTCCTGCGGTACCTGAGCTGACGGCGACTGCATATTTAGTCCCTACATATTCCGCGAATTCCTTCTCAAAATTTTCAATTTGCTCCCCATAGATGGGATATCTCGGCGTGGAAAGGACTTTGTGAACTGCATCCACTTCTTCTTGGGTTATTGCAAACATTTTGTTTATGTACGGGTTTGCAATTGTTTTGTCCATATTCATCTGAGAAAATATTTTCGATTATATTGTTAAGCTTTTCCGATATTGGTGCAATATTACTATTATTTGTTGTTGTTTAGAATTTTACTTTGGACTTTAATTTACCATTATTTTTGATGTACGTGCAATAAAAAAATGAAGATAAAAATAGGTGCTAGACTCCGCCAATAACAAACACCTCAGATGCTAACTCAGAAATCACTACCCCAAAAAAAGGACCGGTAAGAAACCCCTCAACTACCTAGCGACGCTCAAGGCTCAGTTGTTGAAGTATCTACTCTAAATACCCTGTGACCGAAGACTTGCCCATGTCTCAAACACGGTAGACAAACAGCTAATGCTTACGACTTTCTAAAAATTTTTTACGCCACAACTTCTTCACCCACTTCAGACACAGACTCGGAAAGGAGACCTACCCCACAATTTTCAACCAGCTAGTCAGGAAGTTACTTTAAGCTAGGGCCGTTAAGGGAAACGTCATAGCCGTCAACAGCACCACGTAGATGCCCACAGCTAATGATCCCCCAACAAATTCACCGGTAAATGCGATCCAATAGCCTGATTAGGCCGAGGCAAGCGCGTGTAGACACAATAGCATCTACAACCAATTAATAGCAAAAAGGAGGGATGAGGAGATGGACTGATAGCTGAAAAAGAACATCTGGAAAGTCCTCTTTAGTCTTACACTACAGTAGCTATGCTCTAAACGGGTCTTGAAACGGATAATGGGGGGAATCACTAAGCACTGACTTAGCCCCAATCCCCACTTTCTACAGCATTATGAATAGGGGTCCTATGAAGCAGATAAGGACAGAACTTGCGGGACAGGCAACTGACTCACATCTCCACCTTTTTTGCGCGAGAGGCCACCAGAAATAGAAAAAACAGGAACACTATCGAATAGCCTGAAAGGTCTTGTGGTTTTTCCTATTTATTGTGACCCGATGGATAGATGTCGCAGGAAGTATTCGGTCATCAGGGTGAACAGGTGGAGTTGGGTGTTCCCGCCTCGAAGCGGATGATCCCGCCCATGGTATAACATTAGGTCAAACTGTTTGTTAGAGTTCTGGAACGCCTCCGCCACCTCTAGAGTGTTCTGCAGTTGCACATTGTCATCCGCCATCCCATGCACCAGCATAAGGTGGCCCCTCAGTTTATGCGCGTAGGTGACCACCGCCTCCTTATTGTAGGCGTTCTTATTCTCCGGGAGCAGCCCCAAATATCTCTCCGCCCAGACGCTAGAATAGAGGAGATAGTTCGTGACTGACGCCTGGGCAATTCCAACTTTAAAGTAGTCCGATCCCTCGGTCAAAGCCAGACATGTGAGATATCCCCCTCCACTCCGACCCCAGATGCCAAAGCGTAACGGATCTACATAGGAAAAACCTGCAAGGTACTTTGCCCCTTCAATGTGATCCTGCAGGGGCACTGTGCCTAGGTTCTGGTACATAAAATTCTCAAATACCTTTCCACGACCACCGGTACCACGGTTATCAATAGTAAACACAATGTATCCCTTTTGGGTCATTAGCTTATGCCAGAGTCCCCGTGCCCCGCCCCACCGATTGACGACTGACTGGGAGCTAACTCCCCCATATGCGTAGAAGATGACCGGATACTTTCTTTCCCGTTTAAAGTCAACCGGCCGTGTCATGACCGCATTTAGAGATATGCCGTTACCTGTGCGAACCGTTAGGAACTCAGGCTCCGCGAGATCGAATTCCGCCAAGCTTGACAATTCACCCCCTTTCACTACTCTGATGAGGGACCCCTCAGATCGGTGGATGCTTATCTTTGGCGGAGTGTTCACGTCGGAGAATGTTTTCATAAAACTCTTGGCATTCGGTGAGAATGACGCGGAGTGCCATCCGGGTTTTTTGCTGAGGCGTTGCATCATCTGACCGTCGAGCCTAATGCGGTAGAGATGCTGTTCGGTGACCCCATCCCTTTTGCCATCGAAGTACATCCAGCCATCCGCCTCATCAACACAGAGCACAGATCGGGTCGATCTACCGGCATTCATCTCCCATTCTCCCCTCGTGATCTGGTTTACCTGACGGCCATCGTAGTCGTACAGGTAAGCGTGTTTATACCCACTGCGTTCGGATGTCCAAATGAAGCGGTCAGAGTCCTTTAGGAAAGTCAGGTCATCGTCAATACGTACCCAGTAGGGATCAGTCTCTGTTAGAATTACCTTAGACTCGCCTGTATCTATGTTGGCAAAGAGCAGTTCTAATTTATTTTGCTGCCGGTTAAGTCGCTCTATTGCCACCAACGAAGGGTCTCGTGTCCACTTAAGCCGAGGGAAATAGACGTCAGTTTCGGGGCCGAGTTTCAGCCAGGTCGTCTGACCCGTCTCAAGGTGGAAGACGCCGATACTCAGCCTCCAGTTCGTCTCCCCCGACTTTGGGTACTTAATTCGGTGAACCTTAGGATATGTCGTCATGTAGTCAATGAGAGGAACCGTGCGTACGGCAGTCTGGTCCACGTGCACGAAAACAATCCGCTTGCTATCTGGCGACCAGTACCATCCGTCCTCTCCAAAGCCCTTGTTTAATCCGTTCAAGATGTCCTCGTTCCCATCAAATGTTAGCTGGCTTTCGATGCCGGATGAACGATCAAACATAAACAGGTTTCCGCCCCTGACGAACCCGATTTTGGTGCCGTCGGGCGCTATCTTAGCGTGCTTTTGGCCGCCAGCGATATCGGATAAAGGCATTAGCGCGCAAGTTTGTGCATCATAGACGTAGTAATGAATATCACTGGGTGGGGCTCCGAAAAGGAACCTTGGTTGCTCAGAAGGTCCGGCAATCAGGAAATATAGACCGTCGTCAGTCACCTGAAAACCATTGATTGGGATGTTTGAGCTGCTCTGGTTAAGCACCAGAAATTTTCCTTCGATAAGGACGTCGCGTTTACCATCATCGACCCGTTCTTGATATATGTTCTTGGTTTCACCGTCAGGATCATCATCCACATACAAGAACGCCGAACTGTCGGAAGTCCATTGAAGATTCTGCATGGACACTCCGTTCCAATCTACGTCAGGCCCGAATATGTCATCGAGCGTAAGCAAACGTTTTGCTCCCATAATACCCTTATTTCTAGCTTACATACATAACCATTTTTCTTTTGCATGAATTCCTTTCAACCTCCCTGTGTTCGGCAGATTCAAAGCAAACACTAAGAACGTTCCTAAAATAACGACGTACACACCAGAAAGATCCTCTCGGTTCTACCAGGTCCTCTACCTGAAGAATCACTGGCCAACGAACGTCCTTTCTCCGTAGATGACAATTGAAAATCAAA